>OJQF01001158.1_pt1 | contig 10692 bp, 7 predicted proteins | sample 1598681 | NCBI WGS metagenome assembly OJQF01 (sample SAMN03922506, study PRJEB24848) | human gut metagenome | isolation source: stool sample | host: Homo sapiens | place: Germany | collected 2011-11 | reverse complement strand
GTTCCTCCGTTCTGTTCACCCACCCACACATGAACCGAATGGAGGAAATACAAATGACGACCATCAATCTGAAGGACTTTTACGCTTGGTACACCCATGATGAATACATCGAAGTTTCCGACGAAGTGGCCGCCGAGCTGAAGGCGGACAAGCTGTATGAGGCAGCCCATCAGCGGCGCACGACCCGCAATAAGGCGCAGTATTCCCTCGACTGTGACGATGGGATCGAATACTCGGTCTGCCTGCATGAGCCGACCCCGCAGGAGCTTCTGGATCGTATGGAGCTGTTCGTCCACCTGTGGAACGCTCTCAATTCTCTGCCGGAGGTGCAGGGCGTCCGTGTAGAAGCGCATCTGATCCTCGGCAAGAGCTACCGCCAGATCGCCCGGGAGCAGGGCGTTGACAAGAGCGCCGTCCGCCATTCCGTCAAAAGCGGTAAGGCAGCCATGAGAAAATATTTGAAAAAATTTCTCTAAGGGTATCTCCATTTGCCCGATTTTTGTCCTTGGTATATGAGAGGTAGTTTTCACCTCTCCGCAGCAAGGTAGTTGATGCTCCGTCACGGATCGTCGCTGTCCGCTGTGAGGGAGCGCCGCATTGAATATGAGCTGTCTTATGACAGGCCAACAGGAGCGGGTGCGGCGCTCCCGCCTTTCAAAAACACCTTGGGACATTTCGTCCTAAGGTCATAAGCCACAGGCCAGCGCTTTTATGAGGCGCTGGCCTTTCCCTGTTGCCGAGAATTGAAAAGGAGGTCTTTATGCAGCAGAGAAAACAACATACCGCATTTGCTGTGGATGGCTACGCCATCACCGCCAGCTTTGCAGACTGCAAAAATGCGGCAGCGCTCCATCATGTAAAGCAGATTTTACTATCTTCCTTTGCCAACAATACGGCAAAAAATAGCTCTGGCGACATCCTTGCAATCCCTCCCGAACAGAGGGATAATAATAGTGGGGGTAGTCCCTATGTACCTTGAAAACTTCATATTCCCCGCGTATTGATTGCGTTCTTTCATTGACCCATCGACAAATGAAAGGACGGATCAATATGATAGAAAACAGAATGATGACAGGTAATCGGGTTGATTGCCTATACCGCGTGTCCACCGACAAGCAGGTGGACTACAACGACAAAAGCCAAGCCGACATTCCCATGCAGCGCAGAGAGTGCCATCGCTTCTGTGAAAAAATGGGCTGGACGATCGTTCACGAGGAACAGGAGGACGGTGTGTCCGGGCATAAGGTTAGAGCCGAAAACCGGGACAAGCTGCAAATCATCAAGGAACGCGCCAAGCAGGGGAAATTCGATATTCTGCTTGTGTTCATGTTTGACCGCATCGGGCGTATCGCTGACGAAACGCCTTTCGTGGTGGAATGGTTTGTTAAGAACGGCATCCGGGTCTGGAGTACGCAGGAGGGTGAGCAGCGTTTTGATAATCACACGGACAAGCTCACCAACTACATCCGCTTCTGGCAGGCTGACGGCGAAAGCGAAAAGACTTCAATCCGCACAAAAACCGCTCTCGGCCAGCTCGTCGAGGACGGCGGTTTCAAGGGCGGTCTTGCTCCTTATGGATATGACCTTGTAAAGAGCGGGCGCTTCAATAAACGCAAGCACGAGGTTTTTGAGCTGGCTGTCAACGAGGCCGAGGCCGCTGTGGTACGGATCATCTTTGACAAATATGTGCATGAGGGTTTCGGAGCCCAGCGAATTGCCACTTACTTAAACAATCTTGGCTATCGGGCGAGAACGGGTAAAATGTGGCATCACGCCAGCGTCCGGGGTATCATTTGCAATCTGACATATACCGGGGTGCTTCGCAGCGGCGAAAGCCGCTCCCAAACGCCGCCCCATTTGCAGATCATAGCACCGGAGCTGTTTGAGGCCGCACAGCACATTCGTACCTCCCGCGCCAACTCCGCCGAACAGGAACGGCGTGTACCGCTGAATACCCGTGGTCAGTCCTTGCTGGCCGGGAATGTCTTTTGCGGGCATTGTGGCTCCCGGCTGGCGCTCACCACCAACGGCAAGGCTTATCCGTGCAAGGAAGATGCTCACCGCATTGTAAAGCGTGTGCGGTATATCTGCTACGGCAAGACACGAAAGCAAACCGAATGTGACGGGCAAACGGGCTACACGGCGCATATACTTGACGGTATCATTGATAAGGTGGTGCGGCAGATTTTTGAGCGGATGAAAGCAATCCCTAAAAGCGAGATCGTCAATATCCGCTACCGTGAAAAGATGGAAGAACGGAAGGCGCTTCTCAAAAGTGCAAAATCAGACTACGCCAAGGCTGCCGCCGAGTTGGATACTCTCCGGGCGGAGGTTATTAAAGCCCTCCGGGGCGAAAGCGCTTTTTCACAGGAATTGCTCAGTTCCTTAATTGCGGACGGTGAGAAAAAATGTCTCACTATTCAGCGCACTATGGAGGCGGCGCAGGCGGCCTACGACGAGGGGCAGGCCATGCTGGATGCCTTAAACGCTCAGTACGACGATATTATCTCATGGGCGGACATGTACGACAGCGCCAGCATGGAGTCAAAGAAAATGATTGTGAGCTGCCTGATCCGGCGTGTGGAGGTGTATCGAGATTATCGACTACATATCGACTTCAACATTGACTTTGAGCAGTTCAGTGCCGGGCTGGACATTTCGGCAATCGCCGCATAAAAAAACCCGCTTCAAAAGGGAAGCGGACATAAAACAAAAAACTTGCTTTTTTCAAAGCAAGTATTTATTAAGAATACTCAGCGCACCCGATTGGTGGAGATAAGCGGGATCGAACCGCTGACCTCTTGACTGCCAGTCAAGCGCTCTCCCAGCTGAGCTATACCCCCGTATAAGGGGTGCGCTGAGTAATTTCTTATTCAATTAGTGCGGGGGTTGTTTACCGCTTCAACCGGGCTCCCAGCTGAGCTATACCCCCATGCCGTTTTGTTTTTACCGTTCCGTTCGGCTCGGAACAAGTGATAATATAGCACAGAGAGTAGAACCTGTCAACACTTTTTTGAAGAAATCTTTGTTTTTTTGAAAGGTTCTCCTTTCACTAGAGCATTTCCCCCGATTTGAGAGGCTTTCTACTTGGTCTCCGGATGCCGCCAAAGCCTCTTTCTCCCGTCAGATGCCAAGGGGGTGTGACCGCATGGATCAGGAGCGCGGTCAAAGCGGTAAACAACCCCCGCACTAATTGAATAAGAAATTACTCAGCGCACCCCTTATACGGGGGTATAGCTCAGCTGGGAGCGCGGTCAAAGCGGTACCCCCTCTAATTTTGCTTAGCGCGTCAAAGCCGCAAAAAAGCAGGGCCCTTCCGCGCTCAAAAAAGGCCCTGCTTTTCTTTTTACCCTCTCGCAAACACGGTGTAGCGTCCGCTCGGCGCGTCGAAGAAGTTTTCGCCTGCGACGGATTTGACGTGCAGGCCGTCGCTGCCGCGCAGCAGCGTAAACGCGCCGTAGCGCACCGTGCCCGCATTCTCGTTCAAGTGATAGCCAAAGACCATGCCCTCGCCGTTCGTGCCGAGGTAGTTGAGCTGGCCGGTGTACTCAAAGTAAATCCCAACCTCGCTGTTGATGTCCTGCACCGTGAGGCCGCCGCCATCCGTGAGCGTCAGAATATAATCGCTGTCATAGCTGCCCTGCTCGGCGGTGTCGTGCGTCACGGTCGCCGTCCACTCGCCGAGAAATTCCGACGGGATCGTGTAGTCCGCGTCGCTGACCGCGCCGGAGAGGTCGTGTTTCTCCCCTGATGCGTCGACGGCGAACACCGTCTGATACGTGCCGTAGTCCTCCTCGACCTCGCCGGACTCGAACGAAGCAATGCCCTTCACGCCGCCGAGCGGTCCGCCGTCGCAGAGGAAGCCCGCCGTCAGGCCCTCGAGCAGGTTCACGTACTCCACCGTGCCCTCGCTCGTCAGCAGGAAGATGTACGGGAAGTACCCCTGCCCCACCGAGCCGACGAACACATCCGTGTAGTCCGAATACAAACCCTCCACCGGGTAGATGGTCTCGTAGTCAAAGCGGAAATTCTCCGCGTACCACGCGGAGTCCGCCGTCTTTTCAAAGCTGACCGTCAAATTGCCGCCCGAGAGCGCTGCCTTGACAAAGCTGTCCTGCGCCGTCTTTTCGACCGTCTCGCGCGCGGAGAGGTCGAGCGCAAGGTCAGCGTCGTAGCTCTCCGCCCCGGCAAACGAGCCGATGGGCACGATCATATGCAGCGCGCCGCCGTCGAGATAGAGCCGCATCTCCGCGTTGATGTTCTCGTCCGAGAGCGTCCACGCGCGGCGCTCGGCGTAGGACGCGATGAAGTCCGCGCCGCCCATGCTGCCGCTGAGCGCATCTCGGTACGTCTCATCAAAGTAGTTTGCCGCGGTGCGGCGCGCCGCCGTGATGAAGTCCTGCGTTGAAAGCTCGCAGCGCGCCAGCAGGTCCTCGCTCATGAGGCGTTTGCCGCCGAAAAAGTCGTAGCTGTAGGTCTCCGTCGTGCTCGTGTCGCCGTCCATCTCCGCGCGCACCACAAGGCAGAGCAGGCTGTCGTTCCAGTAGCTCGTCCACGTGACGGAAAGGCATGTGAGCGAAACGCGGGAGGCCATCATGTTCTTCTGCTCCTGCACGAGCGCGCCGAATTGATCGGCGATCTCGTCGTTCAGCGCGGCGGCGACCGCCGTTTCCGACACGATTCTTGGCACATGGTAGCTGTATGCGAGCGTGTTGTTCTCGGCGTCCGTGTACTCGCCCTCCTCGCTGTAAAGCTCGGAAATGAGCGAATCGTCGTAGCCGGACGGGGTGTCGTCCGGCTCCTTTTCGCCGCAGGCGGCAAGGTTCAGCAGCAAAAGCGCCGTGAGCAGCGCGGTGGTCAGTTTTTTCATAGGATTCTCTTCTCCGATCTCAAAGGTCTTGTCTTTTCTGCCATTATAGCGGATTTTTGCAAAAGCGCAACGGCTTTTCGCGCGCGGCGGCGCGCGCCGATTGACAGAATTCCGACAAGGTTATAGAATATGTGTACTTTCAAACCTCAGGAGTTTTTATGTACGATTATACACAAGCCAAAATGAACGACGACGCCATCCGCGCCATCAGCTCCATCGGCCTCGCCCACCTGGGCGACGCGGTGTATGAGCTGCTTGTGCGCACGTATCTGTGCGTGCACGGCAAGGCGACGGGCAAGGGCCTGCACCGTGCGACGGTCGAGCTCGTCTGCGCGCCGCAGCAGGCGCGCTTTGCCGAAAAGCTCTTACCCCTTTTGACGGAGGACGAGGCCTCTGTGTTCCGCCGCGGGCGCAACGCGAATGTCCATTCCATCCCCCACCACGCCGACCGCGCGGACTATCAGAAGGCCACGGGCCTCGAGGCGCTGTTCGGCTGGCTGTATCTGCGCGACGATCACGCGCGCATCAACGAGCTTTTCAACCGGATGATGGAGGACGACAATGCCACTTGACGCGATCTGCCTGCGGGCAGTTTTACACGAGCTGAGACCTCAGCTCATCGGCGCGCGCATCGACAAGGTGCAGCAGCCCGCGCGCGACCAGATCGTTCTGCTGCTGCGCGGCAATCTGCGCCTGCTGCTCAACGCGGGCGCAAACCAACCGCGCATCCAGCTCACGAACATTCTGCGCGACAACCCTGCCCAGCCGCCGATGTTCTGCATGCTGCTGCGCAAGCACTTAGTCGGCGCGCGCGTGCTGTCCATCGAGCAGCCGGATCTTGAGCGCATGGTGATCCTGACGCTCCAGTGCACGGACGAATTCGGCGAGATCAGCCGCAAGCAGCTCGTGCTCGAGTGCATGGGGCGGCGGTCGAACCTCGTCCTGCTCGACGCGCAGGGGCGTATCGTCGAATGTCTGCGCCGCGTGGACGCGGACCTTTCCGCCACGCGCCAACTGCTGCCCGGCCTTTTTTACCATCTGCCGACGCCGCTCGACAAGCTGTCGCTTTTATCGCAGGAGGAGGACTCCCTCGCCCTCGCGCAGCGCGGCGGCGACGCGGAGCAGGCTGTCGACAAGTGGGTGCTCGACCATTACACCGGCATTTCGCCGCTGATCGCGCGCGAATTCGCCTTCCGCGCGGGACACGAGACCGACGTGCGCTTCGGCGCGCTGAATGATACACAGCGCGGGGCGCTGGTGCAGGAATTTTCCGATACAGCCAACGCTGTAAAGGAAGATAACTATATGCCCGTCATCCTCTACCGCGACGGCAAGCCCGTGGATTTCACCTACCGTCCCATCGCGCAGTACGGCGCGGAAACGCAGGTCGAGACGCGTGAGAGCTTCTCGCAAATGCTCGACGAGTTCTACGACGCGCGTGAGCGGCAGGAGCTCTCCGCCCGCCGCGGCCGCGAGCTGACGCACGCGGTCACGGTCGCGCGCGACCGCATGGCGCGCAAGGCCGAGAACTTAAAGCACGACTACGCCGCGACGCAGAAGCGCGACGAATTCCGCCTGCGCGGCGACCTCATCACCGCAAACCTGTACCGCATGAAGAGCGGAGAAAAAGTCTTGCATGCGGAAAACTACTATGAGGACGGCTGCCCGACCATCGACATCCCGCTCGACCCGCTGCTCTCTCCCCAGCAGAACGCCGCGAAAAACTACAAGCAGTACAACAAGCTCAAGACCGCCGAATTCCACCTGCGCGAGCAGATCGAAAAGGCGGAAAACGAACGCGCGTACTTGGAAAGCGTTTTGCAGGAGCTTTCGCAGGCGGAGACCGAGCAGGAATTCAATGAGATCCGCCGCGAATTGCAGGAGACGAACTATATCCGAAAGTCGAGCGACAAAAAGGAGCTCAAGCGCGCCTTCGCCCCGCGCACATTCAAAACGTCGAGTGGGCTTGAGGTCCTCGTCGGCCGCAGCAACGTGCAGAACGACCAGCTGACAAAAAAGGCCGACAAGCGCGACTACTGGTTCCACACCCAGCACATCCACGGCTCGCACGTCATCCTGCGCTGCGCGGGACTCACGCCGAGCGACGATGATCTGCGCGAGGCCGCAATGCTCGCATCCTACTTCTCGCAGGCGAAGGAGAGCAGCAGCGTCCCCGTCGACTACTGCCCCGTGAAGTTCGTCAAAAAGCCCGCGGGCGCACGCCCCGGCATGGTGACCTACGACAATTACCGCACACTCTATGTCACGCCCGAAGAGGGGCTTGTCAAAAAGCTCTTTCTCAAGTAAACTATTAGAAAGCGATTCGCCTCTCCCCTGTTGAACGGCAAAAAGTAAGCTTGATTTTGGAAAGGAGAACCCCATGGATAAAAAGAGAAAAACCGTGCTCATCGCCGTCGCCGCGATGCTGCTCGTCGTGGCTATCTTTTTGCTGCCGCGCCGTGCGCAACCGCTCGGCGAGCTGATCCCCGCGCCTGAAACCGCCCGCGTCGACGGACTCTTCTGCATTTCGACCATTGTTCCCACGCCGGACGGCTACGGCACGTTCGACACCGGCGACTGCCGGGTAGAGGGCTATCCGGACAGCGAGGCCGCCGCGGCTCTGCGCAGCGCTATGTCTGAAATTTCGGTGCAGCGCTATTACCGCCTGCCCACGTCGCTCCTCTCCCGCTTCACGCAGAATTGGAACTATGTCACCGTCTGGTGGATCCCCGAAGACGGACAGAAGCACGACCTATACCTCAACTGGGACGAGGGCTTCATCTACGATGACGCCCACCCCGCCGTCGCCTACAAGATCGACGGCAACGCGCAGCAGGCGTTCAGTCAGCTCTGCGCCATCATCAGCGAGTACGGCGCGTACACCCGATAAAATTCAGCAATAAAAACCTCCGTATGAGAAATCTCATACAGAGGTTTTTTTGCGTCCTTACAGCATTTTCTGCGGCATCTGCCACGCGTTGTGGTCGGTGTGCAGCAGGTGGTGCGACTTTTCGCCAAGCGGCGCGCCGAGGTAGTCCTTGTAGAGCGCCTTGACATCCGGATTCTCGTGTGAGAAGCGCAGAAGCTCACCCTGATCGAGCCGCCAGAGCACGTTGCCGCGATCCTCGGCAAGCTCGGTACCGTCGTGGATGGGCTGGCCGCCGCCGCCCGCGCAGCCGCCGGGACAGGCCATGACCTCGACAAAGTCATACGCTGCGTCGCCGCGCTTGACAGCCTCAATGAGCTTGCGGGCTTTCCCGAGCGAGCTCACGACCGCGACGCGCACGTCGCCCGCGCCGGGGATGTTGAACGTCGCCTCCTTCCACCCGTTCATGCCGCGCACGGCGGTAAAAGCGTCAGGGTCAGGATTCTTGCCCGTGATGAGGAAGTACGCCGAACGCAGCGCCGCGTCCATCACGCCGCCGGTCGCGCCGAAGACGACCGCCGCGCCGGTCGCGGAGCCGAGCGGGCTGTCGAACTCCTCCTCGGGCAGGTACTTGGGTTCAATGTGATTCGCGCGCATCATAATGTTCAGCTCGCGCGTCGTGATGCTCACGTCGACATCGGGGTCGCCCGCGTCGTTTTTCATCGTCGGCAGCGCGCATTCGCTCTTTTTCGACACGCACGGCATGATCGAGACGACGAAAAGGCGCTTGGGGTCGATACCGACCTTTTCGGCAAAGTAGCTCTTCGCCACCGCACCGAACATCTGCTGGGGCGACTTGGCCGTGGAGAGATTGTCCGTCAGTTCGGGGTACTGGGACTTCACAAAGCGAACCCAGCCCGGGCAGCAGGACGTGAACATCGGCCACTGATACTGGTCCTTGTGGGTAAAGCGCTCGATAAACTCGCTGCCTTCCTCCATGATCGTGAGGTCGGCGGCAAAGTCGGTGTCGAACACATAGTTGAAGCCCAGCTCGCGCAGCGCCGCGACCATGCGCTTGGGCGTTGCGAACTCGCTGTCGAGCCCGAACTGCTCGGCCCATGCCGCGCGCACCGCGGGCGCGACCTGCGCCACGGTGACGGTATTCGGATCGTCGATCGCGTCGAAGACGAGACCCGTGTCGTCGCGCTCGCGCAGCGCCGCCGTCGGGCAGTGGGTGATGCACTGGCCGCAGTAGGTGCACTCGGTGTCCTGAATGCGGCGGTTGTACGACGCGTCCACGACCGTGCGCGAGCCCGTGCCGAGAAGATCCCAGATCTTCACGCTCTGCACGTTTTCGCACACCTGGATGCAGCGCAGGCACTGCACGCACTTGTCGTTTTCGCGAATGAGCGGCGTGGAATAGTCCACCGCCTCGTGCCGCAGCTTTTTGGGGAAGTGCGTGCCGCGCATGTTGAAGTCGTTCGCCAGCTGCTGCAAGGTGCAGTTGCCGCTTCGCGTGCAGTTCGTGCATGACGTATCGTGGTGTGAGAGGATGAGGCGCAGGTTTATGCGGCGCGCCTCACGCGCCTTGGCGCTGTTCGTGAAGACGACCATGCCGTCCGCCACCACGTTGTCGCACGCGGGGACGAGGCGCTCCATGCCCTCGACCTCCACGCAGCAGATGCGGCACGCGCCGATCTCGTTGATGTCCTTTAAGTAGCACAGCGTCGGGATATTGATATTGACCGAGCGCGCGGCCTCCAAGATCGTGGTATTCTCGGGCACGGTGACGCTCTTGTGGTCGATGGTCAGTGTAATGTTTCTTACCATTTGCCTTTCCTCCCTCCGCGGAAGATGCCGTAGCCGAAGTGGTCGCAGCGCAGACAGCGCGACGCCTCGGAGTACGCCTCTTCATCGGTGAGGCCGCATTCGATGCACTTGAAGTCGTGCTTGCGCTCGCCCGCCTCGCGCTCGGTGGTGTCGATACGGCCGTGGGGCGGCTTGTTGTTCAGCCGCGCCGTGGGGATCTCGACGCCGGGGTCGATCTCGTGGTGGAAGCCGAGGTATTCGTCGATATTCGCCGCGGCGACCTTGCCGGCCGCGATGGCGCGGATGACGGTCGCAGGGCCGGTGACGCAGTCGCCGCCGGCGAAGACGCCGTCCATATTGTCGATCTGGCCGCTGGCCTCGGCGACGAACGCGCCGCGCTTGATGGCGATCTTCGTCTGCTCAAAGCCGTGGGTCTCCACGCCCTGACCGATGGCGACAACGACAACGTCCGCCGCGATGCGCTTTTCGCTGCGCTTGGCCTTTTCGGGCGCGGGGCGGCCCTTTTTATCCATCTCGCCGATGATCTGCGGCTGTGTCCACAGCGCGACGGCGTGACCGTTCGCATCGGTCTCGATGCGGACAGGTGCCTGAAGCGTCACGAGCTCCACGCCCTCGGCAACGGCGCCCTCCACTTCCTCGGGAAGGGCCGTCATGTCCTCCTGGCGGCGGCGGTAGACGCAGCTCACTTTGCGCGCGCCGAGACGAACCGCGCTGCGGCAGACATCCATCGCGACGTTGCCGCCGCCGATGACGACGATGTCCTTGTTGCGGAAGTCCGGCATGTGATCGTCGCCGATCTCGCGCAGCATCTCGACCGCGGAGATGACGCCCTCAGCGTCCTCGCCCTCGATGCCGGCCTTTTTATCCGTGTGCGCGCCGAGCGCGATGTAAAGCGCGTCGTTCTGCTGGCGCAGCTCGTCGAACGTCACATCGTCGCCGACATTGACGTTGACATGCACATCGATGCCAAGCGCCAGCATCGACGCGATCTCCGCGTCGAGCACTTCGCGCGGCAGGCGGTAGTTGGGGATGCCGTAGCGCAGCATGCCGCCGAGCTTCGCGCACTTTTCATACACGGTGACCTTGTGGCCCATCAAAGCTAAGTAATACGCCGCGGAAAGGCCGC
>OJQF01001155.1_pt1 | contig 10733 bp, 7 predicted proteins | sample 1598681 | NCBI WGS metagenome assembly OJQF01 (sample SAMN03922506, study PRJEB24848) | human gut metagenome | isolation source: stool sample | host: Homo sapiens | place: Germany | collected 2011-11 | reverse complement strand
AAAACCATGAAGGATTTATCGGAATGCAGGATCACGGTGACGATGTTTGGTTCCGTAATATCCGCGTGAAGGTTCTGGACTGATCGCAGTAATCCATGAGGCTAGCCAAAAAGATAGAATTTACATCCCCCTCTTCTACAGATCTATCTGTATCAAAAGTAAGACAAGTCTTGAATCTTTTTAGCTAGCCTTATAATTAGACCTTTCTGATATCTATAAACATGAAAATCCAAATTAATTTATATGCATTAGCTCCTCTTCCAATTGTTCCATTTGGGATTTCAGTATAGAATAAAGAAGACAGAAAAGACGCAGCTATCCAAATTTATTCTGTTAGAAATATATCCAATAAAATCACATGACGAAAATTATGAATGTGATGCTGCCTATATTTCTCTTCTGAAGAATTCAGCAAGCCGTCAAATACAATGATATATACTGCGCTTATAATATGAGATAAGCAAACGCTGTAAGCAATAAAATATTTATTGTTCAGCTACATTTTAACCATTTAATTAATTTATATTTATGAAAAAGCACCTAATAACAGTACTTGCCTGCTGTTTACTCCTCATCGGTTGCAAAGATGATAAGGTTGATCCCGATCAGTACGATCCATCTCAACCGGTAGTATTTACAGATTTTAATCCTAAAGAGGGAGGTATGCGAACCCGCCTGTACATTGAAGGCAGTAACTTTGGAAGTGACCCTACCAAAATTCATATCACGATCGGTGGAGAAAAAACGAAAACCATCGGAGCTGATGGAAAAAACATTTATTGCATGGTTCCTTCCAAGGCTTTTGATGGAATAATCAATGTTCGCATAGATGGACCGGATGGCAAACCGATTGCAGAACATACATTTGAAGAAGAATTCAAGTACACTCCTGCAACGGTTGTAGGCACCTTGCTACGTAAAGTAGATGAGGATAATAATTCCGCATTTCAAGAGGGTTCGTTCGATGAAGGAGCTTCTATTCCTTCCAATGATTGCATGGTGTTCGATCCCAAGTACAAAGACGGAGACAACCGGTTACTTTTTTCTTCAAACCATTCTGACGGTCTCCATCTAATAGACCTGACAGAGCGGACTGTAAAACGTCTCTTTCCAAGAACAGGATATAGCACAATGTATTCTTTCACATTCAGCGCTGACGGAGACACGTTGCTGTTTACCGATGACCACGGTCAGGACAACACTACCCGGGCAAATATCTATTATTCTCTCCGTCGTGAGAATTTTCGACGAATTCGTCCTTACAACTATGGCAGGACAGCATATAGCTTAGTGTATATGGATGACGGAACCATCTTTTACACCACCTGGTGGGAAGGAAAAGTCTACAAAATGATACGCAATGGAGCTATTCCCAATATCGACGAGAATGCGGAAGTTGCCTTTAGTCTGAGTCAGATATCAGCAGTGGGCGGTTCACACACGATATTATTCAAGCACCCGTCCAATAAATTTATGTACATGCTTTCCGACAATTTTGGCGCAGTGTTCAGAGCCGATTATGATCCGGTGGCAAAAACATTCGGTAATCCCAGCATCATTGCCGGAAACATGAACGATAAAAGTTTCAAAGAAGGAACAGGAGGTAGCGCCCGGTTTAACAAACCACAGTTCGGTGTATTTGTTAAAAACGAAAAATACGGAGAAGGAATCGGTCCTGACAAAGACCAATATGACTTCTATTTTTGTGACAGAGAAAATCACTGCATCTGGAAGCTGGACCCACATGGAGTAGCCTCTCTCGCAGCCGGACGAAGTAACGAAAATGCCGACGGCAAAATTTGGGGATATGTAGACGGTAATCCGTTACATGAAGCACGTTTCAATCAGCCTGCCGGCCTTGCCTACGATCCTGATACAGATATGTTCTATATCGGAGATATCGACAATAAAGGAATTCGTTATATGACAACGGAATAATACTATTTAAAACACAAATGAATATGAGAAATATAATCTTACTATTTTTCTTGATAGTAGGCTGGACAACTACAGTCTATGCCCAAAATGAACAAGAGACGATTGAAGTGACAGGAATCGTCACAGATCCAAAGAACGAACCTTTAGTAGGTGTAAACGTTACAGCGAAAAACATACCGGGCTTCGGCGCGATAACCGACATAAACGGACGTTATAAGATCAAGGTTCCCAATTATTCTTACTTGATCTTCTCTTATGTGGGATTTACAAAACAGGAAGTCTTTATCAAAGACAAAAAAATCATTAACGTCGTTATGGTAGAGACGAAAGAAACGGTCATCGACGAAGTTGTTGTCACAGGAACCGGCACTCAGAAGAAGGTAACTGTGACAGGTGCCGTTACCACAGTCGACGTTTCTCAGCTACGTACTCCGACAGCAAGTATAACGAACGCTCTTGCAGGTAATGTGGCCGGTATACTCGCTCGCCAAACTTCCGGACAGCCGGGTAGTAATATCTCCGAGTTTTGGATACGCGGTATCTCCACTTTCGGCGCCGGCGGCAGTGCATTGGTGCTAGTCGATGGTTTCGAGCGTGATATGAATGAGATCAATGTGGAAGATATCCAAGACTTCTCAGTGTTGAAGGATGCCTCTGCAACAGCAATTTACGGTTCACGCGGTGCAAATGGAGTTGTCTTGATCACGACCAAACGCGGAAAAGAAGGAAAGACCCGCGTTAATGCCAAAGTAGAAACCTCGTATAATACACGCACCAGAACTCCGGAATTTGTAGACGGTCCAACGTATGCCCGCATGATGAACGAAGCCTTAATTAGTCGTAGTCAAGCTCCAGCCTATAGCGAAAGTGACTTGAAACTGTTTGCAAACGGGCTGGATCAGGATCTTTTCCCGAATGTGGACTGAATGAACTTAATACTGAAAGACGGCGCCCCCACTTATCGTGCAACCGTAGACTTGACCGGAGGTGGTACGGTGGCCCGTTATTTTATTTCTGCCAGTTATGTAAATGAAGGTGGTATGTACGAGACAGATCGTGCTATGACGGACTATAACACCAATGCCAACTACCATCGCTGGAACTACCGCATGAATGTAGACATAGACCTGACAAAAACTACGCTACTAAAAGTAGGTGTATCGGGGTCTTTGGACAAACAGAACCTGCCGGGAAGCCAATATCATGAAATATGGCACTCACTGATGGGATACAGTCCCATCGCTTCACCAGTACAATATAGTGACGGAAAATGGGCAGCAGTCGGTAATGAGGGACGAAGAAATCCGTGGGTGCTGACTACCCAGCAAGGGTATCAGGAAACATGGAAGAATAAAATCCAGACTACAGTTAACCTTGAACAAGATCTGAAATTTATTACAAAGGGATTAAAATTCTATGGGCGCTTCGGCTTCGATACTTATACAGATAACGGTGACAACCGTTTCAAATGGCCGGAAAGTTGGTTAGCAGAACGGCAACGTACCTCCGACGGAGAGCTGCAATTCAGAAGAATAGAGACGCAGAAACTGATGGACGGAACGATGTATTCAAGTGGACAACGGAAGGAATATCTGGAGGCAGAGCTACACTATAACCGTACGTTTGGTGACCACATGCTAGGAGCCGTTTTAAAGTATTCTCAGGACAAGACTACCAATACATCTCACAACGGCAATACAGATAGCTACGAGAAGATTGTGCAGAGTATTCAAAATCGTCATCAGGGATTTGCAGGACGTTTCACCTATGGATGGAAATACCGCTACTTCTTTGACTTCAATTTCGGTTACAACGGTTCCGAGAACTTTGCCTCAGGTCAGCAGTTTGGATTTTTTCCCGCCTATTCTGTGGCATGGAACATCGCTGAAGAGTCAATCATCAAGAAACATCTCAAATGGTTGAACATGTTTAAGCTGCGCTACTCATACGGTAAGGTAGGTAACGACAATGTGGGAACCCGCTTCCCATACGTAGAGAAATTCGGAACATGGGATGAAGACGGTTACTATTACGGTGATATCGGCACCAGTAATTATTATTATACCGGACTGACCTATTCGAGAATTGCATCAAACAGCATCACTTGGGAGGTAGCCAAGAAACATGACCTCGGACTTGACTTCTCTATGTTCAATGATAAGTTCAGTGGCAGCATTGACTACTTCCACGAACAGCGCAACGGTATTTATATGTTGCGTAGTTATCTTCCTCAGATTATCGGTCTGAATCACATCACAACAAAACCTTATGCTAACGTAGGCTCTGTCTTGTCCGAAGGCTTTGACGGCAATATTGCTTATAAGCAGAAGGTAGGTGAGGTAGACCTTACGGTACGTGCCAACATGACCTATAGTAAAAATGAGATCAAGGAATATGACGAAGAGAATAGTCGCTACCCGTATAAGATGAAGTACGGATTCCGTGTAGACCAGGCGCGTGGTCTGATAGCTGAAGGATTATTTAAAGACTATGAAGAAATTCGTAACAGGCCATCACAGGGGTCAGGCATCATGCCAGGCGATATCAAATACAAAGACGTAAACGGTGACGGAGTCATTAACGGAGACGACGAAGTGCCCATCGGCGCAACGACTCGCCCTAACTTGATTTACGGATTCGGTGTATCTGCGCAATGGAAAGGATTTGACATCAACGTTCACTTCCAAGGAGCCGGAAAATCATCCTTCTTCATAGACGGATTCACCGTATATCCCTTCAAAGAGAAGTCCTGGGGAAACATTCTGACAGATGTAGTCGGAAACTACTGGTCGTTGGGGACCAACGAGGACCCGAATGCCAGATATCCACGTCTGAGTTATGGAGGCAATGATAACAATTATCGCGCTTCAACTTATTGGTTACGAAACGGTTCATACATCCGTTTGAAAAATGTGGAACTAGGTTACAGTATCCCGAAACGGTTTGTCAATAAACTCCATCTGGACCGTGTGCGTTTGTACCTGATGGGAACAAACCTACTGACTTTCTCCGACTTTAAACTTTGGGATCCGGAACTAGGTAGTTCTAACGGACAACAGTATCCCCTATCTAAAACTGTTACCATCGGACTGACGGTGGGAATCTAAAACAATTATGAAAAGAAAAATTATGAAAAGAAATAAATACATCTTATTGGGAGCGGTAGCGCTCGGGTTAGGACTCACTTCCTGTTCCGATTATCTAAATGTAGATCGCTATTTCAGAGATCAACAGTCTACAGAACGCATTTTCTCAGACAAAGACTATACACTCCAATGGCTATCATTCTGCTATAGCCGCTTGCAGGGAGATAATCTGGAAGTAGGACACAGTGACGTATGTCCTTTCAACTTCTCAGATGACCAAGTATTCAACGAGCGTGGAGACCGTTTTGCCAAATTCAAGCGTGGCGAATATTTAAATTCCACAGGCGGTCAGAATGCATGGAAATGGTCATATGACGGAATCTATCAAGCTTCCATCCTGCTGAATGAATTACATGAGAATCAGGATCTCACTCCGGAGGAAGTGACAGATGTACGAGGACAGGCCCGTTTTCTGCGTGCCTATTTCTACTGGATGCTTCTGAGAAAATTCGGTCCGATCCCCATCCTACCACCGGAAGGAGCCGATTATACAAAATCATATGATGAGTTGGCGTATCCACGCAACACCTATGACGAATGTGTGCAATTCATTACCTCTGAATTGGAAATTGCAGCTACCGAACTATTCGAAAAACGTGATAACTTGAACATTGCCCGCCCAACCAAAGGAGCCGCACTGGCTGTACGCGCCAAAGTTTTTCTCTATGCCGCTAGTCCGCTGGTTAACGGAAATACGGAAATGGCAGACTTCACCAACAAGGACGGCAAACAACTGATTCCGCAAGAATACAATGAAGAGAAGTGGGCAAAAGCCGCTGCTGCTGCCAGAGATATGATTGATTACTCGGAAGCAAGCGGACTTTACAAACTTTATACTTTTGAAAGACGTCCGGTTAGTACAGACGAAGCTTATCCAACTACGATTGAACCGCCCTATCATGAGGAATACAGCAACAAGCCCTTTCCAGAAGGATGGGCCAATATAGATCCTTTTGAGTCTTATCGTTCTATTTTTAATGGTGACATCTATGCTGCAGAGAATCAAGAACTTATTTTCACCCGAGGAACCAATGGAGACAGCAATGACTTAAAAACAGACAACACCATGGTAGATTTCGTTAAGCATCAACTACCCGGAACGTTTGGAGGATATAATGTACACGGAATAACTCTGAAACAAAGTGAAGCTTATGACATGGCAGATGGTAAACCTTTTAGCAAAGAATACTACACCTTGTGGAAAGGAAAGTTCACAAACGATGAAAACAAAGATGAACACAAGTACGACCACGTAAAAAATAATGTATGGTGGGGATATACCAACCGTGAACCTCGTTTCTATGCCTCCGTAGCTTTCAACGGAGCAATTTGGAATGCACTAAGCATCAAGGAAGAAGGAGGGAAAGATTCACGAAACAAACAAATCTGGTATTATCGGGGAGCGACCGACGGACGTATAAACGGTTCTGATAACTGGTGTATCACCGGTATCGGCATTATGAAATATGTAAACCCGAACGATTGTGCCAAATGGGGAGGCTCCATCTATCAGAAAGTGGAACCTACACTTCGTTACGCCGACATATTACTGATGTATGCAGAAGCACTAAATAATATTTCTGAAGGGGCACACTATCAAATAGCCTCATGGGACGGAAACCAGACTTACGACATCTCCCGTGACAAAGAACAGATGCGCCGCGGAGTAAAACCTGTCCGTATGCGTGCCGGAGTACCCGATTATAGTGATGAGATATATGAGAATCCGAAAAAGTTCTTTGAAAAAATAGTCCATGAACGGCAAATCGAATTCTTTGCAGAAACCCAGCGCTTCTATGACCTGCGCCGTTGGAAGATCGTCGAAGAGCATGAAAGTGAGCAAATCTACGGTTGCAACACACTAATGAACGAAGAATACAAAGACATGTATTATCTGCCGGTCAGAGTAGCCGAGCTACAGACGTCTTTCTCTCGTAAACAATATTTCTGGCCTATCAGCTTCGATGAACTGAAACGGAACAAGAATCTGTCACAAGCTCCCGGATGGCAGTACTATGATTAGTATTAACATTATAAACTAAAAAATCAATATGAGAAAATTATATATTTTAGGAATGATATTGGCAATGTGCGCAACATTCAGTGCGTGCAATGACGAATGGAAGGAGGAACTTTACACGCAGATGATTTCTTTCAAGGCTCCTTTGGGAGACAATAGTCTGAATGAAATTTATGTACGCTATCAGCCGGATGGAATGGGAATATACCAGTTGCCGGTCATTGTCAGTGGTTCGAAGAATAACGATCGAAATATAGACGTGAAAATAGCCGTAGATGAGGACACGCTCCGAATACTTAATCAGGAGAAATTCCCTGTAGGCCGTCAAGATCTTTGGTATGTCCCCCTTGCAAAACAACATTATTCTTTTGAATCAAATATTTGCCACATTCCTGCAGGAGAAAACATACAGCTCTATCCCATCCATTTCAACTTTAACGGGTTGGAACTGGATGAGAAATATGTACTTCCGTTGACAATTGAAGAAGACCCCTCTTATATACAAAATAAATATAAGGGACGTTATAAAGCGCTGCTGGGAGTCAATCTGTTCAATGACTATTCTGGTACTTATAATACCACACTGATGAATATTTACATCGAAGGAACAACATCAGATCCCGCTAAGGTAGATACACGTGTAGCCCGTGTAGTGGACGAAAATACCATTTTCTTCTATGCCGGTTCAACTTGGGTGGAAGACGAAAACCGCTCCAGATATAAAGTATTTGTGGAGTTTGGAGAAGCAACAGAGGACGAGGAAGGTACTGTTAAAGGAACGTTGAAACTATACGGCGACGCAAGTGAATCAGAAATCAATATTCAACCACTGGGAGAGTGTAAGTATGAAAAACGAATCATTCAACACGAAACCATCAAATATATGGAACGCCATCTTACTACGCTAGAGTTGAGTTACAAGTACACGGATGTCACTTCTAATCCAGATTATCCGATGACTTATGAAGTAAAAGGCTCCATGACAATGGAACGACAAATCAATCCATTGATTCCAGATGAGGATCAAGCAATTGAATGGTAAAAAGGTAAAGATCTGGTAACCGCATATGGAAATAAATTTATTACATTTGCAGGAGAATCTTTAATGATGGGGTATGAGTTTTGAATTATAGTTTAATCCAAAGCTCATAGCCCCATTATTAGAAGTTTCAAATTAGTAATTCAAAATTAACCATTATGACCCCACAAGAGTTTTTTAAAAATGATTTATTCGCCGAAAATGCAGGTGTAATATTGCTTGAAGTACGCGAAGGATATAGCAAAGCCAAGCTGGAAATAAAACCCGAACATCTTAATGCCGGCGCACGAACTCAAGGAGGAGCTATCTTTACATTGGCAGATCTTGCACTTGCAGCAGCCGCCAATTCTCATGGTACGCTGTCCTTTTCCCTCTCATCCACAATCACTTTTCTACGTGCAAGCGGTCCGGGCGATACCCTTTATGCCGAAGCGCGCGAACGCTATATCGGTCGAAGTACCGGTTGCTATCAGGTAGATGTAACCAACCAAAACGGGGACTTGATTGCTACATTCGAATCAAGTGTTTTCAGAAAAGACCAGAAAGTTCCTTTTACGCTGTAATGACAGGAAACGAAGTGCGCCAGATTCGCTGACGCACTATTTAACGATAGAAGTCAACGGATGACGATTACCTCTGACATCATTTAAGAAAGCTTTGGCAGAACCAAAATTCAAAAACATATCCAAACGGACAGGAAGATGATTCTTATCATCTGTCACAAAGAAGGTAATCACCTCCTTTTCTTTCCCTTTCTTATCATACTCAACCAATGAAAAGATCAGGCAGCGATAGGTTACTCCATTTTCAGCTTTCACATTCTCTTTTCCCCGATAAATCAGCGTCTGTTCTTCTACTTTACGTCCGGTAGCCATCGGGAATTTGATTTTATCGCCTACCTTATAATCAGCAGGATCATAAGAACGCGCCTGAGCAAGAATAGTCAGCATATCATAGATACAGCGGCTATCACTTTCTTCTGATTCCTGAACTTCTCCGTCACGGAACGTACGTTTTTGCTTAGCAAAACAAAGACCGTCTTTATAAGAGAACCAAGCCTCATCTACCGTATAGCGTTTTCCTTCTTCGGCACCTTTACGAAAGTAACGAGGCTCCAGCTTTTCTCCCATGACGCAAGTTAATGTATCACGCATCTTGAAAAAGAAATCGGCACGCTTACTGCCTAAAGCAAGCAGATTGACACGGTATGCAGGTTCTGAGTGATAAGTAGTCGCATTGGTTGTCAGACTGGCTATACCCGCTTTCACCCAAACGAATTTCCAGTTGAAGTACAAGTCGTACATCACATGCTCTCCAGATTGGAAAGCATCGTTCTTTGCTTCACACTGTGCATTGGCAGGAAGTGCAAAACACCCTATAAACAATGCTACTAAGCCTATAACTAGATTACGGCGCAAACTAGCGGCGCCTGCGGTTTTGGTTATCTTGTTCCCTATCTTTCTTTCTTTTGTCTTCATCTGGTTTTTGTTTTTTAAGTTCATCCGGCTTCTGCTTGTCTACAGGAGTTGCATGGATATCCCAATTTTGGGTTGTATCCCATAAAGCTTTATACTCCAATATATTCGGGTAATAGTAGACAGCTTCCGGCTGCTGTCCTTTTGCATAATCACCTGTATCCCACTCTCCGTTTCCATTAGTGTCATTAATTAGTCTGGCACCATATTTTCCAGGATTCAGGAAATAAAAATCAGCCATTCCTTTGTCAATCCTCCGTTTACGTACCACTTTATCCTGAGCATCCAACAACTCTACAAATGCCATCGGGTCCGCTCCCGTAACATTGAAATGAAGAGTAAAATATTCATCCTCACTACGCACCTTAAACGATTGTTTTATCTTATCGGTAAACAAACCATAAATGCCATGAAAAGCTGTCGAGTCCACCGAGAACTCATATTCCATTGTAGCTTCCCAATCATTTCCAGGATACAGATTAAACCGCCGCAAATTCAATGAGTCTTGTTCGAATTCGAAAGGGACATCCTTCCAAATCGTATCCACCTTTTGCCGCAAATGAATGGCCGCAGTATCAAAACTAGCAATCGGTTCCTCAAAGTTCAAAGAGATATAACCATACACATCCATAGATGAAGGTGCATTCACATTCACCGGTAAGAATTTGGTAGGTATCGGCTCATCTTCTTCATCTTTCTTTTTCTTCTTTTTCTTCTTCTCGGGCTCTTCTTTAGTCAAAGTCTTTTGTTTGGATACCAACTTCAACGTATCTGTACGAGGAATTAATTGATTCAACGTATCTGTATAAAGATAGGTAAGGCTAAGAGCAAGGGTATCCTGTTTATAAAGCAAAGAGTCCTTCACCCAGTAATGAATCGTATCGTTCCGTTGGTTCTTTTCTATGATAAAAGCGTCCTTATCTTCGAAGTTCAAGCCTTTCAGCACAGGCAAAGTATCTGCTTTACCTGCAAAATAGAGTGTGAATTTCTGAGGAACCAACCGCTCGGACTTAATCAGGTACTGCGAATAGTTTAACTCTTTAAAAGCGCGGAGAATCACATCATCCGGCAGATAATGCATGTATTTCTTCTCAACAATCGTATCATAAGTCAAA
>OJQF01001152.1_pt1 | contig 10782 bp, 9 predicted proteins | sample 1598681 | NCBI WGS metagenome assembly OJQF01 (sample SAMN03922506, study PRJEB24848) | human gut metagenome | isolation source: stool sample | host: Homo sapiens | place: Germany | collected 2011-11 | reverse complement strand
TCTGCCTGAACACCAAGACCGAGGCTGGCCGCGCCGCCCTGGAAAAGCTCATCGCCGAGGCGGACATCTTCATCACCAACTGGCGTCAGAACCCCCTGAAGAAGGCGGGCCTGGACTATGATACGCTCCACGCCAAGTATCCCAAGCTGGTCTACGGCTTCGTGTCCGGCTACGGCGAGAAGGGCCCGGACAAGGATCTGCCCGGCTTCGATTTCACCGCCTTCTTCGCCCGCGGCGGCATTTTGGGCACACTGTTTGACAAGGACGCGCTGCCCATGCTGACCATCGCCGGCTTTGGCGATCACCAGGTGGGTATGTACCTGGCCTCCGGCGTGCTGGCGGCCCTGTACCGCGCCCGCGAGACCGGCATCGGCGACCGTGTGGTGGTCTCCCTGTTCCACAGCGCCATTTGGGACGTGTCCCTGCTGCTGCAGGCCAGCCAGTACGGCGACCCCACCACCCAGTATCCTCTGTCCCGCCGCACCCTGCCCAATCCCCTGGTGGTGTGCCACAAGACCAAGGACAACAAGTGGCTTCAGATCGCCATGCCCCAGTACAACCGCCACTATCCCATCTTCATGACCGCCATCGGCCACCCCGAACTGGCGGACGATCCCCGCTACTTCCCCCAGACCAATCTCCAGGCCAACATCGAGGAGTTCTACGACTTCCTGGTGGCCGAGATGGCGAAGCGCACCCTGGACGAGTGGTGCAAGCTGATGGACGCCAACGACCTGCCCTACGCCGTGGCCCAGACCTGGGACCAGCTGCTGGTGGATAAGCAGGCATGGGCCTCCGGCTGCTTCTATGAGATGGAGTATTCCAACGGCAACAAGCGCACCATGGTGCGGCCTCCCGTCATCTTTGAGGAGACGGAGCTGCCCCCCTATGACCGCGGCCCGTATCTGGGTGAGCAGACCGAGAAGATCCTGAAGGATCTGGGCTACTCTGACGAGCGGGTAGCCGCCATGATCGCCGCCGGTGAGGCGGTGCCCATGGATCCCAAGCTGAAGGACTGAGCTGTCCCGAACGATTTGAGGAGAAGCTGAAAGAAAGGGCGCGGCCTGTTTGAGGAGGCGGGCTGCCCCTCCCGAAGAATAGAGAGGAGAATATGACCATGAAGATCGCCGCATACGAAGTACGTCCCGACGAGAAGCCCGTTATCGAGAACCTGTGCAAGCAATATGGCATCGAGCTGATCTCCACCCCCGCCAACCTGGATAAGACCACCGCCAACATGGCCGCCGGCTGCGACGGCGTCACCACCCTGGGCCAGAGCGACTACTGCAACGAGGTGCTGGATGAGCTGAAGGGCTACGGCGTGCAGGTGCTGGCCAGCCGCTGCGTGGGTTACAACCACATGAACTGCGACTACGCCCGCTCCCTGGGCTTCCGCCTGTGCAACGGCGCCTACGCCCCCAACGGCGTGGCGGAGTACACCGTCATGGCCATCCTGATGTGCATCCGCAAGTTCAAGAAGGCGCTGTACAACACCAACGACAACGACTTTACCCTGAAGGGCAAGATGGGCCGCGAGCTGCGCACCATGACCGTGGGCGTCATGGGCACCGGCAAGATCGGCTTTACCGTCATCAAGTGCCTCAGCGGCTTCGGCTGCCGCATCCTGGCCAACGACGTGTACCAGAACGACGCCGTCCGCCAGTACGCCGAGTATGTGGATCTGGACACCCTGTACCGTGAGTCCGACATCATCACCATCCATACCCCGCTGCTGCCGGAGACCACCGGCATGATCAACCGCGAGTCCATTGCCAAGATGAAGGACGGCGTGGTGTTCATCGACAACGCCCGGGGCGAGCTGGTGGATATCGACGCCGTTACCGAGGCCGTGGAGTCCGGCAAGTTCGGCGCATTGTTCATGGATGCCTTCCCCGGCGAGACCGGCATCATCCATGTGCCCCACGACGAGGACATCATCCGCACCCCCGGCATGCCCTACTTCAAGCTGAAGTACCTGCGCTCCTTCGTCAACGTGTACCACACGCCCCACATGGCGTTCTTCACCGCGGAGGCGGCCCAGCAGATGGCCGAGTGCGGCATCAACAGCATCTATGAGATCCTGACCACGGGCAAGTCCGGTCACGAGATCCCCTGCTGAACCAAACAGCGCGACCCAAACTGAACAGGAGGAAAACTATGATTTTCGACGCAAAGCATGAAATGATCCGCAAGCTGGTGCGCCAGTTTGCCGAGACCGAGCTGACCACCGAAGTCCTCGACAAGGTGGAGGAGACCGGTGAGTTCCCCGAGGAGATCGTGGACAAGATGGCCAAGTGCGGCTTCCTGGGCCTGAAGATCCCCCGGGAGTACGGCGGCGCCGGCGCCGATACCCTGGCCTACATCATCATGATCGAGGAGATCGCACGGGTCTCCGCCGTGGCCAGCCTCTACGCCAATACCCCCAACTCTCTGGGCGGCGGCCCCCTGATGCAGGCGGGCACCCCCGAGCAGCTGGAGAAGTACCTCCGTCCCTCCGTGGAGAACAAGGTGAAGATCGTGTTCGGCCTCACCGAGCCGGGCGCCGGCTCCGATGCCAGCGGCATGGTCACCACCGCCGTGAAGGACGGTGACTACTACATCCTCAACGGCCGCAAGTGCTTCATCTCCGGCGCGCCTCTGGCCGACTACTGCATCGTCTACGCCAAGACCGACATGAAGCGCGGCAACAAGGGCATCTCCGCCTTCATCGTGGATATGAAGGCGCCCGGCGTCTCCTGCGGCAAGCACGAGGCCAAGATGGGCCTGGTGGGCTACGCCACCTCCGACGTGGTGCTGGAGGATGTCCGCGTCCACAAGAGCGACATGCTGGGCAAGGAGAACATGGGCTTCATCAACGCCATGAAGACGCTGGACGGCGGCCGTCTGGGCGTGTCCGCCCAGTCCATCGGTCTGGCCCAGGGCTGCCTGGACGAGGCCATCAAGTACTCCAAGGAGCGTGTGCAGTTCGGCAAGCCCATCTGCAAGAACCAGGCCATCGCCTTTATGCTGGCGGATATGGCCACCAAGCTCACCGCCGCCAAGGAGCTGGTCTACATGGCCGCCCAGATGAAGGATAAGAACGATCCCAACGCCTCCATGTACTGCTCCATGGCCAAGTATTTCGCCTCCGAGACGTGCAACGAGATCGCGGCCAAGGCCGTGCAGATCCACGGCGGCTACGGGTATATCAAGGAGTATCCCGTGGAGCGCAAGTACCGCGACTGCCGCGTGTTCACCATCTATGAGGGCACCTCTCAGGTCCAGCAGATGGTCATTTCCGGCAATCTGCTGAAGTGATGAGGAAAGGAGCAACGAACATATGAAGATCATCGTTTGTGTCAAGCAGGTCCCCGATACCTCCGGCAAGGTGGCCGTCAACGCCGACGGCACGCTGGATCGTGCGTCCATGCAGACCATTATCAATCCCGACGATATGAACGCCATCGAGGCCGCCCTGACCCTGAAGGATCAGCTGGGCTGCCCCGTCATCGCCGTGTCCATGGGACCCCCTCCCGCCGCCGGTATGCTGCTGGAGCTGAAGGCCATGGGCGTGGACAAGGCCGTGCTGGTGTCCGCCCGCGAGTTCGGCGGTTCCGATACCTTCGCCACCTCCCAGATCCTGGCGGCTGCCATCAAGAATCTGGGCGTAGACGCCGATGACATCATCTTCTGCGGCCGTCAGGCCATCGACGGCGACACCGCCCAGGTGGGCCCCCAGATCGCCGAGAAGCTGGAGATCCCCCAGGTGTCCTATGTGGCCGACATCAAGAAGGAGGGCAATACCCTCACCGTCCGGCGCATGCTGGAGGACGGCTATATGACCGTGCAGGTGCAGACCCCCTGCCTGCTGACCTGCATCAAGGAGCTGAACAGCCCCCGCTACATGACCATCCGCGGCATTCTGGACTGCGACAACGAGCCTGTCACCGTGCTGGACTACAACGCGCTGAAGGACGATCCCCTCATCGAGGTGGACACCATTGGCCTGAAGGGCTCTCCCACCAATATCTACAAGAGCTTCACGCCTCCCCAGAAGGGCGTCGGCATGATGCTGGACGGCAGCGGCAAGGAGGCCGTGGAGCAGCTGTTCGGCATCCTGTCCACCAAGCACATCATCTGAGAAGGGAGAAACGATATGTCTACTTTTATGAATACCGACCCCAAGGCGTTCTCCGGCGTGTGGGTCTTTTGTGAGCAGCGCCAGGGCGTGATGATGCCCACCACCTTCGAGCTGATCTCCGAGGGCCGCAAGCTGGCTGACGAGCTGGGCGTGCAGCTCAGCGGCATCCTGCTGGGCGACAACGTGGACGGCATCGCCGCGGAGCTGGGCGGCTACGGCGCCGACAAGGTGTATGTGTACAACAGCCCCCTGCTGAAGGACTACACCACCGACGCCTATACCAAGGTCATCACCGACGCGGTGCATGAATTCAAGCCCGAGATCCTGCTGTTCGGCGCCAGCCACATCGGCCGCGATCTGGCTCCCCGCTGCGCCGCCCGCCTCCACACCGGTCTGTGCGCCGACTGCACCCATCTGGACGTGGACCTCAACGGCTACATCAACTTCCTGCGCACCGGCTCCTCGCTGGACGTGGATTCCATGAACTTTGCAACGAAGCTGTTCGATGTCAACACCAACCTGAAGATGACCCGTCCGGCCTTCGGCGGTCACCTGATGGCCACCATCGTGTGCCCCCGCTTCCGCCCTGCCATGGCCACCGTGCGCCCCGGCGTCATGAAGAAGCGCGATTTTGATGCCGCCGGCGTGGAGAAGGTGGAGATCATCCACCCCGACTTCACCCTGACCGAGGCCGACATCAAGACCAAGGTGCTGGAGATCGTCAAGGCCGCCCGCGCCATGGTGGACCTCACCGGCGCGGAGGTGGTGGTGTCCGTGGGCCGCGGCATCGCCAAGGACGTGGACAAGGGCATCGCCCTGGCTGAGGAGCTGGCCGCCCTCATGGGCGGCGTGGTGGGCGCGTCCCGCGCCGTGGTGGACTCCGGCTGGATGACCGCCGATCATCAGGTGGGCCAGACCGGCAAGACCGTCCATCCCCGCATCTATGTGGCGCTGGGCATCTCCGGTGCCATCCAGCACAAGGCCGGCATGCAGGACTCCGAGTGCATCATCGCCGTCAACAAGAGCGACGTGGCCCCCATCTTTGAGGTGGCGGACTACGGCATCTGCGGCGACCTGTTCAAGGTCGTGCCGCTGATGATCGAGGAAATGAAGGCGCTGAAGAAATAACTTTTTCCCCTCCCCACAACAGCAGACGCCCGAGGGCCTGTCCCCCGGGCGTTTGCTGTGGGGCGCGGGTGTGAAAGAAGTAACGCTTGCAGTTTTCCGGGTTTTCCGGTATAATGCACCCTGTTTTTCGGAAAGGAGGGACGGCGAATGTCCGTACACATCGACTGGCAGCCCATTGAGGGCAGGCGCGCCAGCGAGGCCATTTACGAGCAGCTGCGGCAGCACATCACCTCCGGGCGCCTGAAGCCCGGCGATCGCCTGCCCTCCGAGCGGGCCATGATGCAGCAGCTGGGCCGCAGCCGCCCCACCATCCGGGAGGCGCTGCGCATGCTGGAGCAGGGGGGCTATGTGTCCTCCACCCACGGCGCCAGCGGCGCCGTGGTGCAGGAGCTGACGCTGAACGGCGTGGAGCAGCCCCTGACGGAGATGATCCAACTCAACCAGATCTCGCTGGAGGAGCTGGGCGAGTACCGGGAGGTCAACGACAGCACCATCGCCGGCTGGGCGGCCCAGCGCCGGACCGATGAGGATATCGCCGCGCTGGAGCAGTGTCTTGCCCAGGCGGAGGAGTCGCTGGGCGACTACCGCCGGTTCGTGGAGCTGGACGTGGAGTTCCACAGCCTGCTGTCCCGGGCCACCGGCAATCAGGTGGCCGTCATCGTTACGGATGTGCTGGGCAGCGTGGAGCAGCAGACGCTGCTGAAAAAGATGCTGACCATCTCCGCCGGGGACCGTCGGGCGCTGGCCTGCCGCATTCTGGAGCGGCACCGGGAGATCCTGTCCGCCATCTGCCGGCAGGACGACGCATCGGCCCGCCGGGCCATGCGGGAGCACACCCGCGCCGCCGGTCAGGATCTGAAGGTCTGAAACATGAAAAAAGAAATTCCCCTCATTCTTCATGATGAGGGGGAATTTCTTTCATCATGCACATCATCATGCGCACGAAAACACGTTATTTTTGCAGAATGGCATCCACCACACCGTCCAGCCAATGGCCCTCAAACTGCTCGATGGCGCCGTCGTCCGTCAGCCTGGCCAGCTGCGGGTCGATAGGCATTTTGGCCAGCAGCGGCAGGCCGTACTCCTTTGCAGCCTCCTCCGTCTTGCCCTCGCCGAAGATATAGAGCTTTTTGCCGCAGTCGGGACACTGAACGTAGCTCATATTCTCCACCAGACCCACAATGGGGATGTGCATCATCTGGGCCATCTTCACGGCCTTCTGCACCACCATGGATACCAGCTCCTGGGGAGAGGCCACGATGATGACACCGTCCACCGGCAGGGTCTGGAACACGTTGAGGGCCACGTCGCCGGTGCCGGGAGGCATATCCACGAACATATAGTCCACGTCGTTCCACAGCACATCGCCCCAGAACTGCTGTACCACACCGCCGATGACAGGGCCGCGCCAGATGACGGGGTCCGTCTCGTGCTCCAGCAGCAGGTTCACGGACATCAGCTGGATGCCGGTGGCGGTGGTGACAGGCACGATGGCGTCACCCTGCGCCATGGCACGGCCATGGATGCCGAAGGCCTTGGGGATGGAGGGGCCGGTGATGTCCGCGTCCAGCACGGCTACGTTGTAGCCCTCCCGGCGGACAGCCACTGCCAGTTGGCTGGTGACCATGGATTTGCCGACGCCGCCCTTGCCGGACACCACGCCGTAGACCTTGCCCACCCGACAGCCGGGCCGCAGGGGCTTGATCTGGAAGGGGCTTTCATTCTTACGATCCGCGCAGCTCTCGCCGCAGGTGCTGCAATCGTGGGTACAATCGCTCATAGTTGCTTCTCCTTTATTCGTTACAGTTGCTCCTCCGCGGTATAGACGTGGCCGCAGAGGGAGGCGTTTTTCATTATAAGGTATATCACTGTTATGCCCGCTTTGCAAGGTCACAACGCAAGGACGTTCACATTTTCCCGGCCCGCCAGATAGTCCCGCTCCCGGCTCTGGCAGGTGAACAGCAGGATCTGCCGCTGCGCGCTCTCGGTCAGCAGATAGTCCAGCGCTGCCCGGAGGCGTGTGTCGTCAAACGTCACCAGCGCGTCGTCGAGGATGAGGGGGACGTGCTTTTCGGCGGGCAGCACTATGTCGCAGATGGCCAGCCGCACCGCCAGATACAGCTGATCGGCGGCGCCCTGGCTCAGCAGCTGGATGCTGCGGCTCATGGGGTCGCCGGCGGCCTCGGCGGACAGGGCCAGGTCGCGGCTCAGCAGCACCTTGTCGTATTTCCCGCCGGTGAGGGCGGAGAAGATCTTCGCTGCCCGGGCACCCAGCGCCGGGGAGAACCGCGTCTCCAGAATGGTGTTGGCCTGCTCCAGCGCCCTCATGGCCAGCGCAATGGCGTCGTATTCCTGCTGGAGCCGGGCCAGCTCCTCCTGCTTCTGGGCCAGCTGGTCGGCCAGATCGCTGCCGCTGCCCAGCGCCCGGATGCGGCCCAGCAGCGTGTCACAGCGGCTGCGGGCGGCGGCGAGGGCCTCCTGGGCCTGCGCCAGTTCCCCGGCGGCGTCCCCGGACAGAACGGCGGGGGCGGCAGGGGCGGCGGGCTGTGCCAACTCCTCCTCCGTCAGCTGAGCGCGGAGGGCGTCGCGGTACAGTGCGACCTCCCGGGCCTGCTGCGCGGCGGCGGTCAGCGCGCGCCGGCAGCGGCGCGCCTCTGTCAGAGCACTTTGCACCCCGGACAGGTCGGCAGCGTCCGGTGCGAAGCGGTGCGTCTGTGCCAACAGAGCCGTCAGTCGGGTGCGGCAGCTGTCCTCGCTGCCGGAGAGCCGTGCGGCGGCCTGCTGTGCGGCCTCCGCCGTCTGGGCGGCGCTGTCCCGCAGGGGCAGGTATGCCGCGGTCTGCTCCGCCAGCTCCGCCCGCTGCCGCTGGGCCAGCGCGTGGCTTTCCCGGATGGCGCGGCGGCGCAGATAGACGGAGAACGCGGTAAGCCCGGCGGCCAGTACGGCCATGCCCAAAAAGATCCAGCGCTGGGGCGAGGCGTCACGGAACAGCACCGCCAGCACGGCGCAGATCACCAGCAGCAGGGCGTCGGCAGCGGTCAGAAGCACGGATGGCGCTTTGCCGGGGCTGATGGCGGCGGCCCGGCGCTCCAGCGCCGGCGCATCGTCGGGATAGAGGGGATGCGCCTCCCACGCCGCACGGGCCTCCTCGGCGGCGCGGCGGGCCTCCTCAGCGGCGGCTCGCTGCCCGGCAAGCGCGGTCATGTCGCCCTCCAGCGCGGCAGCCTGCCCCTCCAGCAGCGTCAGCGCGGCGTCCTCCGGCAGCGCACCGGCGGTGTCTGCCAGCACATCGGCGCGGTGCCGGGCGTCCTCCGCCGCCTGGGCGGCGGCGCGGTAGGCACTGACCCGCTCCTGCCGCTGCCGGGCCTGCTGCTGCGCGGCCTCCCGGCGGAGCTCGGTGGTGCGGCGCTCCAGCGTGTCCACATCCGCCTGCGCCTGCCGGGCCTGCTGCTCCAGCGCCTCCAGCTCCTGCAGGGTCCGGTGCAGCTGGTCGATGTCCCGCTCCAAAGCGGGGATCTGGCCGGTCTTGTTGTGCCGGCGGCGGTTCAGCTGCTTTTTCAGGCGGTCGTAGGACTCGCTGAAGGAGGCGTCCTCCTCGCCGGTGGTGATGAGGGCGGCGATGCGGCGCTCCAGTTCGGCGCTCTGCTCCACGGCCAGCGCGTTCTGGCCGATGAAGGCGCTGCGTTCGAACACGTCCCGGGGCACGCCCAGCAGCTGCTCTCCGGCGTTCAGGGCGGTGACGCCCTCCACGGGAGCGGCGGTGCCGGTGTAGGTGCAGGAGAACTCGCCCATGGGCGCCACGGCGCGGCGCGTGTTCCGCAGCAGTGTACAGGCGCGGCCATCGGCCAGCACGTCCATACGGCCCTGCATGGCGGCGCCGCTCCACGGCGCGTAGCGGTTCTTGTCGGCCAGCGGGCCGCGGTCGCGGCTGGGCAGTCCGTAGAGCATGGTGCGGATGAAGCTGCTCCAGGTGGATTTGCCGGACTCGTTGGGGGCACAGATCACGTTCAGGCCGGGGCGCAGGTGCAGCTCCTGCTGCTCCAGCCGGCCGTAGGTGGCGTTCAGATGCAGAAATTCCAAGGCGCGGCCTCCTTTCGGGGCGTATATTATAGTGGTATGATTGTAGCACGGCGGACGAAAAATGTCATCTGGAAGGATATCAGAAAAAAATGCAAAGTCAAGATAAAAATTGCGAAAGATAAGGGGAAATTTTGATACCCTCGGCAGCACAGGCATCTTTAAAGGCTTCTGCGGGCGTTTTCCAGCCCAAGGAAGCACGGTAATAAGTGTTCATCCAACGGGCTACAGCAGTGCAATCCTCCTGCGTCACAGAGGCAAGAGAACGACCTTTCTTGAACCAGCGGCGAATCATGCGGTTGGCATTCTCATTACTGCCACGCTCACAGCTGGTGAACGGATGACAATAGTAGCAGTATGTCCGGCGCCGGCCCGCTGGGGAATGCTCCAGACGCTTACTGTCAGAGAACTCAACACCGTTGTCCATAGTGATACTCTTGAAGATACGCCGGAAATCAGAACGGCGCTGAAGATGATCCAGCACAGCTACCACAGAGGCGGCATCCTTACGCGGGACTTTGAAGATCAGTTCAGTGCGCGTCAGGCGTTCCGTCATGACAACTATGGATTCACCTTGTCCCTGCTTTCTGCCTATGACACTGTCCATTTCCCAGTGGCCGAAGGTGGAGCGATCCGAGATGATCTGAGGTCTATGCTCAATGCTGGTACCATATCGGGACTTCTTCTTATCCCTATCGTCATCGTTATCTTTCTTCCAAGGATGCTTACGGATACCATGCTCCGGGAGATTAGAGGGACGCGCATCCAGTAGGCCGCGCCGGAGGTACCGGTAGATCGTATCCTCACAGAGATAGCCAAGATCAGAGCCGCGCAAAGACGCCGCTACCCATGCAGGGGAGCGGCGTTCTACTTATCCTTGCTTATGTACTTTGTGACATAGTAGGCCGTAGCCACCTTGTCCCGGATGGGAGCGAGGGAACAGAAACCAAAGGCCCGTTGATAGTCCGGCCAGTTCAGGAAGCCGCCGTCAATGAGTTTCTTTGGCTCCGGATACCGGAAAGGCCGGAGCGCCGAAGCAGGCAGGCCATAGACCAAGCCGTGAATATGCCAGGCACCATCTTTATGGTTTTCCGGCACCAGCAACACCTGAAACGATGCATCATACTTCTTCCGCTTGTCCCGGATGAACTGCATGAGCCGCTTTGCATAGCGATCCAGATTGTAGCGATCTGCAAGACGCTCATCCAGCGTACCGGTAAAGAAGTAGTCCCACGGATTGCACAGGGCATATTGGAGCACCATGGAGCGGGCACGGGAGAAACTGTTATCCAGCTTCGTTTCATAGTGCTGCGCTTCCTCGCGGACACAGGCGAAGTCAGGATCACGGTGACCTTTGAACGCCACAACCTTGTAAATTTCATCGGTATATCGGTGTATAGAGTACACCGGAGAAACCGCCATATTCCAACACCTTCCCGCAAAACGTTATGGAGTCA
>OJQF01001151.1_pt1 | contig 10831 bp, 7 predicted proteins | sample 1598681 | NCBI WGS metagenome assembly OJQF01 (sample SAMN03922506, study PRJEB24848) | human gut metagenome | isolation source: stool sample | host: Homo sapiens | place: Germany | collected 2011-11 | reverse complement strand
CTTATCGTCCGAGGTCGATTTTGCCAACAAATACTGCCGCAGCGACATTGGCCGCCGAGCCCTCGCCGCGCAAAAGGAGAGAGAGTAAATGGTCTATCGCGTCTGTGTTGAAAAAAAGCCCGGCCTTGCGCCCGAGTGCGCGAGCCTTCTTTCCGACTGCCGCTCGTTTCTGGACCTCAAGAGTCTTGAAAATGTGCGCATTTGGAACCGCTACGATGTTGAGGGCATCGACGAGACTCTGTTTGCCTATGCAACAAACACCGTTTTCTCCGAGCCGCAGCTTGACCTGACGAGCGGGGAGATCGACGCGAGCGGCGCTGCCGCCGTGTTTGCCGTCGAGCCGCTGCCCGGCCAGTTTGACCAGCGCGCGGACAGCGCGGCGCAGTGTATCCAGCTCCTCAGCCAGGGCGAGCGCCCGCGCATCCGCACGGCGAAGGTCTACGCGCTCTACGGCACGCTCTCTGAAAAGGACGTCGAGGCCGTCAAGCACCATGTCATCAACCCTGTCGAGAGCCGCGAGGCCTCGCTTGCAAAGCCCGAGACGCTCGAAGAGAACCTCTCCGAGCCCAAGCCCGTCGCATCGGTCGACGGCTTTACCGGGATGGATGAATCGGCGCTCTCGGCACTTCTTTCATCCATGGGCCTTGCGATGGACTTAGACGACCTCAAGACCTTGCAGGCCTATTTCCGCGACGAAGAGCACCGCGACCCCACCGTGACCGAGGTGCGCGTCGTCGACACCTACTGGTCCGATCACTGCCGCCACACGACGTTCTCCACGCATTTGGACGAGGTCAGCATCGAAGATCCCACCGTCAAGGATGCGTATGACCGCTACCTCGCCGCGCGCGAGGAGGTCTACGGCCTCGAGAAGGCCGCCAAGCGCCCCCAGACGCTCATGGACATCGCGACCATCGGCACCAAGACGCTCAAGAAACGCGGCCTTCTCCCCGAGCTCGACGAGAGCGAGGAGATCAACGCCTGCTCTATCCACGTTCCCGCCAAGGTGAACGGCGAGGAGCAGGACTGGCTGCTGATGTTCAAAAACGAGACCCACAACCACCCCACCGAAATTGAACCCTTCGGCGGCGCGGCCACCTGCATCGGGGGCTGCATCCGCGACCCGCTCTCCGGCCGCGCTTATGTCCATCAGGCGATGCGCGTCACGGGCGGCGGCGACCCGCGAAAGACGCTTGCGGAGACGCTTCCCGGCAAGCTCCCCCAGCGAAAGCTCGCGCAGACCGCGGCGGCGGGATATTCGTCCTACGGCAACCAGATCGGCCTTGCCACGGGCCATGTCGCCGAGCTCTACCACGAGGGCTACATTGCCAAACGCCTTGAGTGCGGCGCGGTCGTCGCCGCGGCGCCCGCCAAGAACGTTGTGCGCGAGCGTCCCGCCCCGGGCGACGTCGTTATCTTGCTCGGCGGCCGCACGGGCCGTGACGGCATCGGCGGCGCGACCGGTTCGTCGAAGAGCCACGATATGAAGTCCCTCACCACCATGGCGAGCGAGGTCCAGAAGGGCAACGCGCCCGAAGAGCGCAAGATCCAGCGCTTGTTCCGAAACGGCGAGGTCACCCGCCTCATCAAGCGCTGCAACGACTTCGGCGCGGGCGGTGTGTCTGTCGCCATCGGCGAGCTGGCCGACGGCCTCGAGATCGAGCTCGACGCCGTGCGCAAGAAGTATGAGGGCCTCGACGGTACCGAGCTTGCGATCTCCGAATCGCAGGAGCGCATGGCCGTCGTCGTCGCGCCGGAGGATGAGGCGAAGTTCATCGCCGCCGCGCAGGCCGAAAACCTGGAGGCCTACCGCGTGGCCGTCGTGACTGAGAGCCCCCGCATGGTCATGCACTGGCGCGGCCAGACGGTCGCCGACCTTTCGCGCGCCTTCCTCGACACGAACGGCGCAGTCAAGCACGCAAGCATTCGCGTGGAAGCGGGAAAGAAGCAGGCGGAGTCCGCTTGCGCGCCGTGCACGCTGCGCGATATGGCGGGCAGTCTCAAGAGCGCGTCCCGCCGCGGCCTTACCGAGCGCTTCGACTCCACCGTCGGTGCGTTCTCGCTGCTCATGCCCTTTGGCGGCAAGACGCAGCGCACCCCCTCGCAGGCGATGGCGGCGCTGCTGCCGGTGCTGCCGGGTAGCAAGACCGAGCAGGGCAGCGTGATGGCCTGGGGCTGCGACCCCGACGCACTGAGCGCCGATCCTTACACGGGCGCGCACAGCGCGGTCTACACCTCGGTTGCTAAGATCGTCGCTGCCGGTGCAGATTATCACAAGGCATATCTCACCTTACAGGAATTTTTTGAAAAGCTCCGCAATGAGCCCGTGCGCTGGGGCAAGCCTTTTGCCGCGCTCCTCGGTGCGCTGGACGCGCAGCTTGAGCTCGGCGCCGCCGCCATCGGCGGTAAGGACTCGATGTCCGGCACGTTCTTAGACCACGATGTCCCGCCGACGCTCATCTCGTTCGCCATTGCACCGGTGTGCGCGGGCGAGCTTGTGACGACGGACTTCAAGTCCACCGGTCACGGCGTCTACCTCTTCTGCGGCGGCACGGCGGAGCAAAAGACCGCCGCGTGGGAGCGCTTTACCGCGCTTGCCCGCGCGGGCAAGGCCGCAAGCGCCTGGGCCGTTGAAAACGGCCTTGCCGAGGCGGTGATGAAGATGTCGCTCGGCAACGAGGTCGGCTTTGCCGCGGCTTCGACCGCTCTCGACTGGTACCGGCCCATGCCCGGCGCGATCGTCGCCGAGCTCACCGAGGAAATTCCCGACGCCGTCTGCATCGGCGTCACGACGGCGGAGAAGACGATCACCATCGGCAATGACGAGGCGAGCATTTCTGAGCTGCTGGCCCTGAACGATTCCGTGCTCGAATCGGTCTACCCGACGAAGACGCAGGATGCCGGCACGGTCGAGTGCTTTACCTATGAAACGGAAAAGCGCGCCGCGCCCGCCGTCAAGGTCGCACGCCCGAAGGCGCTGATCCCCGTCTTCCCCGGCACGAACTGCGAGTACGACACCCATCGCGCCCTGCTCGAAGCAGGCGCGGACGCCGAGCAGTTCATCATCCGCAACTTAACGAGCGCCGACGTTGCTGACAGCGTCGAGCGCTTTGCCAAGGCCGTCAAGGATAGCCAGATCATCGTCATCCCCGGCGGCTTCTCCGGCGGCGATGAGCCCGACGGCAGTGCCAAGCTCATCACGGCGTTCTTCCGCAACGCCGCGGTCAAGGAGCAGGTCACGGACCTCCTCGAAAAGCGCGACGGTCTGATGCTCGGCGTGTGCAACGGTTTCCAGGCGCTCATCAAGCTCGGTCTCGTTCCCTATGGCAAGATCATGGACACCGACGCTGATTTCCCGACGCTCACCTATAACGTCATCGGCCGCCACCAGTCCCGTCTGGTCCGCACGCGCGTGTGCTCCAACAAGTCCCCCTGGCTTGCGGGTACGAAGGCCGGCGACATTTACACCGTGCCCATTTCGCACGGCGAGGGCCGCTTCCTCGCATCCGAAGAGCTTGTGAAGAAGCTCGCCGAAAACGGCCAGATCGCCACGCAGTACGTAGACCTTGACGGGTATGCTACAATGAATGCAGCATTCAACCCCAACGGCTCGATCTGTGCCATCGAGGGTATCACCTCGCCCGATGGCCGTGTATTCGGCAAGATGGGGCACACCGAGCGCATCGGCAAGGAGCTTTACCGCAACGTCCCCGGGCAGTATGAGATGGAGCTGTTCACCTCTGCCGTGCGCTATTTCAAGTAATTTAAGAAGAGAGGAGCAGACCCAATGGCTTATTATTATCCCGAACCGTCTCACACGTTCAGCGAATATCTGCTCGTCCCCGGTTACACGTCCGAGGACTGCATTCCTGACAACGTCTCGCTCAAAACGCCCCTCGTGCGCTACCGCAAGGGGCAGGAGGAGTGCCCCATCAGCCTGAATATCCCGATGGTCTCGGCCATCATGCAGTCGGTGTCGAACGACACGCTGGCCATCGCGCTGGCCAAAGAGGGCGGCCTTTCGTTCATCTTCGGCTCCCAGTCCATCGAGAGCGAGGCCGAGATGGTGCGCCGCGTGAAAAGCAATAAGGCGGGCTTTGTGCCGTCAGCCTCGAACCTGACAAGCGAGCACACGCTGGCCGACGTGCTGGCCCTCAAGGAGAAAAATGGCTTCTCGACCGTCGCCATCACCGAGGACGCAACGCCCAACGGCAAGCTCCTCGGCATCGTGACGAGCCGCGACTACCGCGTGAGCCGCATGAGCACTGATTTGAAGGTGCGCGAGTTCATGACTCCGCGCGAAAAGCTCGTCACCGCTCCTGCGTCGACCACGCTCAAGGAGGCTAACGACATCATCTGGGAACACAAGCTCAACGCGCTGCCCATCGTGGATGAAAACGACCACCTGCTCTACTTCGTCTTCCGCAAGGACTACGCCGAGCACAAGGAGCACCCCCTCGCGCTTCAGGACGACAAGAAGCGCTACCTCGTCGGCGCGGGCATCAACTCCCGCGACTATGCCGAGCGCATCCCCGCGCTCGTGGAGGCCGGCGCGGATGTGCTGTGCATCGACTCGTCCGAGGGCTACTCCGTCTGGCAGAAGAAGGTCATCGACTACGTGCGCGCAAACTATGGCAATACCATCAAAATCGGCGCGGGCAACGTCGTCGACCGCGATGGCTTCCGCTTCCTCGCCGAGAGCGGCGCGGACTTTGTCAAAGTCGGCATCGGCGGCGGCTCCATCTGCATCACGCGCGAAACGAAGGGCATCGGCCGCGGCCAGGCCACCGCGCTCATTGAGGTGAGCGCCGCGCGCGACGAATACTTCCGCGAGACCGGCGTGTATGTCCCCATCTGCTCCGACGGCGGCATCGTGCACGACTATCACATGACGCTCGCGCTCGCCATGGGCGCGGACTTCCTGATGCTGGGCCGCTACTTCGCTCGCTTCGACGAATCGCCGACGAACAAGCTGCTTGTCAACGGCGTGTACGTCAAGGAATACTGGGGCGAAGGCTCGAACCGCGCGCGCAACTGGCAGCGTTACGACCTCGGCGGCAAGACGGGCCTTGCGTTTGAAGAGGGCGTGGATTCCTACGTCACCTACGCGGGCTCCCTGCAGGATAACGTCGCAAGAAGCCTTTACAAGGTCAAATCGACCATGTGCAACTGCGGCGTGACGACGATCCCTGACCTGCAGAAGAACGCGAAGCTCACGCTCGTCTCCGCCACCAGCATCGTCGAGGGCGGCTATCACGACGTCACCCTCCGCGCCACGAACGCCAGCAACAACTAAACAGCGCAAAGAACAACAAAAAGCGGTTCCCAAACGGGAACCGCTTTTTTGAGCACTGAGATCAAAATACCATCGTCAGGAAGCTGTAGAGCAGCTTGCAGCCGTAGAAAACGATGATCACGCCGCAGACCTTGTTGATGACAACGAGCGTTTTGGGCGTGAAATTGTCGCTGAAAAGCGAGATGAGCAGCGTCAGCCCTGTGAACCACAGGCAGGACGCGAGCGCCACGCCGCTGATAAACGACGTGCTCTGCGCCGCGGGCAGCGTCACGTAGAACGCGCCGAGCATCATCGTTCCGTCGATGAGTGCCTGCGGGTTGAACCATGTGACCACACAGGCGGACGAGATGGTCTTGGGGATCGAGTCCGCGGTCCGGCTGCGGTCGATCTCCTCCGCCTTGGCGCGCAGGAGGCCGACGCCGATATACAGCACGATCAGGCTGCCGAGCAGCAGGATGACCATTTGCAGCCATTCATAGCGCTGCATGACCGCACCCACGCCGAAAAAGCACGCGAGCGCGAGCGTCACGTCGAAAAGGATGACGATGAGCGCCGTCAAAAGTGCGCGCTTTCGCGTGTGCGTCAGCGCCGAGTTGATGACGAATAAATTTTGCAGCCCGATGGGCGCGACGTATGCAAGCCCCATCGTAAGGCCCTGTAAAAAGTATTTCACTGCCGCTGCGTCCTTACTTTTTGAACGTCACGCACGCCTGCGAGGCGGTTTTGCCGTCCGGCTTGACGATGCCGATGCGGCACGGGCCGTCATCGAGTGACTTCTTGTAGACCGTCAGCGCCTCACCCTCGAAGCACGGCGTTGAGTAGTGCAGCTCGACCGATTGAATATTACCGCTCGCGAGCTCCTTTGCCGAAAAGCAGTCGAGCAGCAGGCGCACATAGGCCACGTTGTTCATGTGGTGGCCGAGGTCGATGTCCGTCGACCGCACAGCGTAGTGCGAGAAAAGGTCGGCGTCCTCAAACTTTTCATGGAAGCGCTGCAATTTTTCGGGGATGGCCGTCTCGGCGGGGAAGGGGTAGTCCTTCGGGAAGCCCGAGTCGCCAAAGCGGATGATCTTCTGCTCCGGTCCTAAGATGGCCCACTCGGTCTTGCCGCGGGCAATGACCGCCTCACCGCGCGAGAGTGTGTAACTGCGGTACGTGCGTACGTCGCGCTCGCTGCACGCCTCCGCCCACGTGCGCACCGTGAGTTCGTCCATCAGGTACGCGCGCTCAAAGAGATCGACGCGCGTGTGGACCGTGAGCCAGAATTCACCCTTTTTCGCCATCGCGCTGCTGCCGACGCCCAGCACCTCCGCGTGCTGCGCTGCGATGCCCTGAAAAATCGTAAACGCCGCCAACGGCGACAGCGCGCCCGACGCGTCACAGTAGTCGGGCGTGACGGTAAGACGTTTTTCAAAAATGCTCTCCATGCAGTTCTCCTTTGAATTTGTCGTTTTCTTAACGATAAGTATAGCATGGAATTGGGATTGCCTCAAGCGGGCAAAATGACCCATGCGTTAAAAAAGCTCCACATTGTGGAGCGTTGTTTCCGCACAGGTGCGGAGGGGAAGGCAGCGCCGTCGGCGCTGCACGAATCAAAGGGGATATTCTCTTTCGCGAAAGAGAATATCCCCTTTGGAACCCCAAGAGAAAGGCTTTTGATTGGCAGTCTCTGGCTTGAATGACTTTTATGCCTCTGGAATGGGAGTGCCTGCCAAGTGATGAATCGAAACGATTTGTCTTACTTCTACCTCCGCTGCCGCTTTGCCTGCGATTCGGCAGTCTTCAGCAATTTCCGCCTACTTTGGATTGTTTAGCATTGCTGGCGCTCGCCGCAGTACGCACTATCGAAATAGCATGCGTTGTCGGTGGCAGGTGATTAGGCTGCACCAAAACAAGATCAGCAGAGCGGCAGCGGATAATGGAAGCACACCAAATCGTATAGCAGAACTAAACGCGGCAGCGCCGCGCGCAGGTAGTGCAATCGGCAAGCGCCGCAACTCTTCAAGCTGCTCGCCTGCAATGGAAAACCTTTCTCTCGGGGGATCAAAAGGGGGATACTCTCTTTCGTGAAAGAGAGTATCCCCCTTTCCCCGCGCCCCCACACGGTGTGGGGAATAGGGTGGCAGCACTTCGTGCTGCAATTTTATTCCGATAAAAGAATTCTATCGTTATCAAGCTCATGTCCGGCACCTGCTTTGAACCGTGCGATGAGATCGTCGACTCCCATCCCCGCGCGTTCACTGCCCGCGACGTCGAGCACGATGTGCCCGTCCGCCATCATCAGTGTGCGGTTGCCGAGCTCAAGTGCCTGATGCATGTTGTGCGTGACCATCAGGCAGGTGATGTGACTTTCCGCCACGACGCGGCGGGTGAGGTCGAGCACCTTTTCCGCCGTTGCGGGGTCGAGCGCCGCGGTGTGCTCGTCAAGAAGTAAGAGCTGCGGCGGCACCATCGTCGCCATCAGCAGCGTGAGCGCCTGACGCTGGCCGCCGGAGAGCAGGCCCACGGGGTTTTTCATGCGGCTTTCGAGGCCCATGTCGAGCTGCTTGAGCTGCTCGGCGAAGAACTCCTTGTCCTTCTTGCTGATGCGGCTGAACGGATTGCCGTGCGCCGCGCGCAGGTACGCGAGCGCAAGGTTTTCTTCGATCGTCATGCTCGGCGCGGTGCCGCGCAGGGGGTCCTGAAAGAGACGCCCGATGCGGCGGGAGCGCTCGTGCTCGGGCATGAAGGTGATGTCCTTGCCCGCGAGCGAAATGCTGCCCTCGTCGGCATAAAAGCTGCCCGCGATGGCGTTGAAGAGCGTCGACTTGCCCGCTCCGTTCGAGCCGACGATGGTGACGAAATCGCCCTCGTCCAAATGCAGGGAAAGGGAAGAAAGTGCCTTTTTTTCATTCACCGTGCCGGGGTTGAAGGTCTTGGAGAGATTTTGAATGTCCAGCATCTTACACGCCCTCCTTATTTCTGGCGGCCATTTTGCGCTTCTGGAACGTCGCCCACTTCTGGATGCTCGGCGCGGCGATGGCCAGCGCCACAATGATGGCCGTCAGGAGCTTCAGGCACTCGACGGGCACGATCTTCGTGTAGAATACGATGGCGTAGATGAAGCGGTAAACGATCGAGCCGAGAATCGCGGCGATGACGCCCTTTTTGACGCTTCTGCGCCCGAGCAGCGTCTCGCCGATGATGAGGCAGGCGAGGCCGATGACGACGATGCCCGTGCCGGAGTTGATGTCCACAGTCTTCTGATACTGGCCGACGATCGCGCCGGAGAGCGCCGTGAGCATGTTGGCAAGGCACAGGCCGACCGTGATCGTGAACGACGGATTCAGGGACGAGGCGCGCACCATGTCGGGGTTATCGCCCGTGGCGCGGATGGAAAGACCCATGCGCGTGCCGAGAAACAGCACCAGCAGAAGACCGGCCAGAAGCGTGACAAACGCTGCGAGCAGCAGCTCGTACCACTCGCCGCCGATGCCGGTCTCGCGCAGCATCGTGAAGACGGTCTTGCCGCCGAGCAGGCTCTGGTTGGATTTCCAGCCCATCGCCATCAGGTTCACGGTGTAAAGGCCGGTGTTCGTGACGATGCCGGCGAGGATCGACGGCACGCCGAGCTTCGTCTGCAAAAACGCGGTGACAAAGCCCGCGCACGCGCCCGCGAGCATCGCGGCGAAGATGGCGAGGACAGGGTGTCCCGCGGCCGTCACGGTGACGGACACGGCCGCGCCGAGGACGAAGCAGCCGTCGGTCGTCAGATCGGCGATGTCGAGGATGCGGTAGCTTAAAAACAGCGCCATCGCGACCAGGGCGTAGAGGAAGCCCAGCTCAAGGGCGGTCTGCGTGATGATGAGCATGGGAAAATTCTCCTTTCAGGCCAATTTCCCCCGACGGAAGGTCGGGGGAAAGGCAGTTCATTTGCGGGGAAACGGTTTTCTTAGTCCTTGGTGGTCGTGACCTCGACAACGGTGCCCATGCTGTCGAAGCAGGAGTAGTCAAGGCTCATCGCGGCGGCGGTGTCGGTGTTGACGGTGATGATGCCGCCGTCCATCAGGTAGTAGTCCTCCATGGCGTCCATGCCGTCGGTGATGGCGGAGTAGGCGAGGTCGGCGGTCTTGGCGCCGAGGTCGGTGTAGTTCACGCCGCAGGTGGCGTAAGCGCCGTTGCGGACGAAGGAGTCAGCGCCGGTGTAGTGGGGGATGCCGGCCTTGGCGAGGTCCTCATAGATGGCGAGCTCGGCGGCCATGATGACGTTGTCAGTCGGGGTGAAGACGGCGTCCACACCGTCGGCGATCAGCGCGGAAGCGGCGGCGACGACCTCGTCGTTCGTGTTCGCGGTCTGCTCAACGTACTCGATGCCCTTGGCGTCGAGGTAGGCCTTCGCGTCGGCGATGGGCTTGGTGGAGTTGGGCTCAGAGAGGGAGTAGAGCAGGCCGACCTTGGCGACGTCTGGGTTTTGGGCGAACATCATGTCCATGATGAAGCTGGTGTTCAGCGCGTCGCTCGTGCCGGTCACATAGTCGATGCCTGTCAGGCTCGCGGCCTCGGGATCGGAGACGGCGGCATAAACAACGGGGGTCCTGGTGTCCTCAGCGGAGAGGGCAGAGATCTGCGCGGCGGTCGTCGCGATGGGGATGATGGCGTCGACCTGATCGGCGATCGCCTGATCGGACAGCTGCTTTAAGATGGTCTGGTCGTTCTGGCCGGAGGTGATGTCGTACTCGATGGTCACATTATTGTCGGCTGCGATCTTGTCGAGCTCGGCGGCCACAGCGTTTGCGATCTCGTCGAGAGAGGCGTGGTCGAGCTGCTTGATGATGGCGACCTTGTAGGTCTTGCCGCTTTCGTCGCCGCCCTGCTGGGCGTCGTTGCTGCTGTCGTCGCTCTTGCTGCCGCACGCGGCCAGAGACAGGGTCATCGCACCGGCGAGGGCCAGGGTCAGAAGCTTTTTCACCATGTTGTTTTTCATTTTTGTTTTCCTCCAAATTTATTTGATTTCGGGTGGCAGATGAGGTCCTGGTTTGCCGGAACAGGAGGAATATAAAGAAAAAAGACCTTCATCCCATACACATGGGACAAAAGTCATCAAACTTCTGCGATACCACCCAAATTGACGTTTTGCAAAACGCCCGCTCGCTTACGCGCACCATCATACGCGCCCCGATGGATAACGGGTGGGATACCCGTCGGTCCCTACTTGACTTCCGCCGTTCGGTCCGCCCTCTGAAGTCCATTCACCGACCGTCCGCTGCCCCGATCACACCACCCGGGACTCTCTTTGTGCTTATCTGCATCGGCTACTTCTCTCCGTCATAGGTTTGCAGCTCTTCACTTGTTGGTTGCATTATAGCACGCGGGGCCCACTTGTCAAGTGGGTTTTTCAAAAAAAGTTGCACTTTTTTGATTTGCCCAACGGGTGAGGGAGTTTCCCGCGCACGGCGCGGGAGGGAGAGGCAGCGCCGATGGCGCTGCACGGATAAGGGGGCCATTCTCTCACGTGAGAGAATGGCCCCCTTGGACCCCCAAGAGAACGCAAGGGGC
>OJQF01001135.1_pt1 | contig 10945 bp, 7 predicted proteins | sample 1598681 | NCBI WGS metagenome assembly OJQF01 (sample SAMN03922506, study PRJEB24848) | human gut metagenome | isolation source: stool sample | host: Homo sapiens | place: Germany | collected 2011-11 | reverse complement strand
GAGATCAGCCTCGGTCTCGTGGGCTCGGAGATGTGTATAAGAGACAGGTTCATAAGTATTTTTGTGAAATGTTGATATAGCAGTACAGACAAATTTTTCAAAACTCATCTTAAAAGTCTTGTAAGGCTTTCGATAATGTGGTATAATAAAAAATATATTGAAACTTGATTAAATAAAAATTTTGCGGAGGATAATATGGCTAATAAAAGCAAAGTACAATCTGTTGAACCGGATATAGCTGACTTGGTAAACGGCTGGCTGAAAAGCTATGGCCTTGACTATAAACTTGAACAAGCATCACTTAATTCGGAAATAGATAAGGCTCTTGATGAATATCATTCAAAGAGTGGTGGCAAAGGTGGTAACAGACCTGATGCTAAACTGTTGTTGAAAGATAAGTATGGGACTTTTTATCCTGTTCTTATTGAATATAAAGGTTACAAAGATAAACTCGTAAAGTTGGATACTGACGGAATCGTAGATAACAAAAAAGATAAAAATGAACCAAACTATACGAATATTAAGTCGTATGCTGTAAATGGTGCGATACATTATGCGAATGCGATTTTACACTACACAAGCTATACAAGAATCATTGCAATAGGTGTAACCGGATACAAAGATGAGTTTGGAAAACTTCAGCACGAGATTGGTGTTTATTATGTTTCAGCTGACAAAAATAATCTTGGCTTTGGTCAAAGAGTTGGAGATTATACAGACCTTTCCTTTTTAAAGCCGTCACATTTTGATGAGTTTGTAGAAAAGCTTAATGAACTCAGTCTTACTCAGGCAGAGATTGATAAACTCAAAGAAAAGCGTGAAAAAGAAATCAATATCAGTCTTGTTAAACTTAACAATGACATCTACAAAGAAGAAACAGGATTGGGAGAAAACGATAGAATATATCTTGTTGCAGCTACTATCATTGCAACGCTTGGTGCAGAGGGCGTTAAACCTCTTGAAAAATCTGATTTGGGATCTTCTACCGAAAGCGGTGAAACTGACGGAGATAAAATCATCAGAAAAATTACATCTTTCTTGAAGAAAAAACAGTTACCACAACAAAAGCAAGATTTGATTATCAGAACACTTTCAAACACTTTAGTTGATGAAAACAGAAACAAACCGGAAAACGGAGAAAGCCAAATAAAAAGAGTATTCTCGAAAATTGTTGATGACTTGGGTATCTACTATAAGATAGGTATTACAACAGATTTTACAGGTATGCTCTTCAATGAAATGTATAACTGGCTTGGATTTACTCAGGATAAATTGAATGACGTTGTTCTTACACCTTCATACGTTGCAAGGTTACTTGTAAAGCTTGCAAGAGTTGACAAAGATTCTTATGTATGGGACTTTGCAACAGGTTCGGCAGGACTTCTTGTTGCTGCAATGAATGAAATGATTGATGATGCAAAGGAAAAAATATCATCACCTGAGGAATATCAGAAAAAAGTCACAAAAATTAAAACAACTCAGCTGTTGGGTCTTGAAATTCTGCCGCAAATCTATATGCTTGCAATCTTAAATATGATTTTAATGGGCGACGGAAGTTCCAACATTTTGAATCAGGACTCTTTGAAAAATTTTGACGGAAACTATGGCTTTATTTCAACGAAAAAAAATTTTCCTGCCACTGCATTTGTGCTTAATCCCCCATATTCCGCTGATGGAAATGGTATGATTTTTGTTGAAAAAGCTCTCTCAATGATGGAAAAAGGCTATGCGGCAATTATCATTCAAAATTCGGCAGGTTCGGGCAAAGCTGTCAAATATAACAAGGAAATACTGAAGCATAGTACGTTGCTTGCAAGCATTAAAATGCCGATTGACTTGTTTGTTGGCAAGTCAAGTGTTCAGACAAATATTTATGTTTTCAAGGTCGGCGAACCACATCACGCAAAGAATACAGTTAAGTTTATCGATTTCTCTAATGACGGCTACACAAGAACCAACAGAAAGAAAGCAAGTGTAAATTTAAGAGATACGGACCACGCCAAAGAACGCTATCAGGAAATTGCGGACATTGTCAGATTCGGCAAGTCAGAACTTAATATTTTCACTGAAAAGGAATATTATGAGGGTAAAATCGACCCGGAAAACGGTGCTGATTGGAATCAGTCTGCTCCAATTGACACAATCCCAACGCTTGAGGACTTCAAAAAGACCGTAAGTGATTATCTTGCTTGGGAAGTATCAACACTTTTAAAAGGTAAGAGCAGTGAGGACAACGAACGCTTGGGAAAATAAATGCCTCACTCAATGAGAAATTGGCAAGTGTTGAGTGGGGCGAATACAGGATTGATGATTTGTTTAATATTTATACAGGAAGGGACGTTATAATAGGCAAAACTTCCCCTGGGGAAATTCCATTAATAAGTCATCAAAATACTGAAAATGGAGTAACCAGAAGAATAGAGCATATCAGCAACAGAAGAATTTTTCATTATGAAGAAACAATTTCTTTAGCAGACAGAGGCGTATTTTATGCAACAACTCAAAATGAAGATTTTCATATTGGTACAAGAGTTAAAGCTTTAGTATTTAAAGATGGAAAAAAGAGTGAAAATGTACGATTATTTTTCTCTTCAGCAATCAACAAATTGCAAATACTATTCACCGATTATTCCTCTAATGCAACAGATAAACTTCCAAAATATAAAATACAATTGCCGGTATTAAACGGACAGATAGATTATAATTTTATGGAAAGCTTTATAGAGGAGCTGGAAGCGGAGCGTATAGAGGAGCTGGAAGCGGAGCGTATAGAGGAGCTGGAAGCGTATCTTTCAGTCTCTGGACTGAAAGATACGCAACTGACAGCTGATGAGCTGTCAGCTTTGGATAAACTTAAAAGCAACAAAATCTTTTGGAAAGAATATACAATAGACCAACTTTTTGATATTGTAACCACAGCACACAGATTTGATGCCAATAAGATTAATATAATTGAAAACGGACGATACCCTTATATAGTAAGAACGAGTAATAATAATGGTCAAAGAGGATTTATAGATGAAAATCCGATTTATCTTAACAGTGGAAACACAATCTCATTTGGACAGGATACAGCAACTATATTTTATCAAGAAAAGCCGTATTTTACAGGTGATAAAATAAAAATACTTATCCCAAAATTGTTAAATTTCAGAAAAGAAAATGCACAATTCTTTATTTCAACAATGAACCTTACTTTTTCTAACTTTACATGGGGAAGTACAAGATTTAACGTTGATATATTAAAAAATCAAATTGTAAAAATTCCGATATCCTCTAAAGATAAAGAAATAGATTTTGTCTTTATGGAAACATTAATTAAAGCCATTCAGAAACTTGTCATTGCTGATGTTGTAAAGTTCAGCGATGAGAAAATAAAAGCTACAAAACAAGTTGTAGGATAATAAAAATCGCAAGTTATTCACTTAGTGTTGAGTGATTTAACTTGCGATTATTTTTTATGTCGAATATAGCTGTTTGGGGTGAAGTATACTTATTTGGTGCCCACTTACTTTAAGATAGGTGCAAATCTGATACGGATATTCGGCATCTTCGTGATAGTCGAATAAGTATTCAGCATCCAGTCCTCACTGCCGTCATTTACGTTCTCACCGCTTGCAGGAGGCGCAAATATCTTGAGCATCATGTCAGCTTCACCGTCAAGAGGCTTTTCAAAGAATGCCGACATGAAATCTATCGTCTTTGCGTGAGGTGCCTTGTAGAACCACTTGCCGTTGATTTCCATCATAAGATTAAGCTCTGCGTCCTCGTCCTCAAATGTGATTTCGCAGAATGTGGGGTTCTTGTCAAAGTGCAGAGGTATCTCGATACCCTCAGCGTCCTCAGAACCGCCCCAACGTAATTTTACAGGGAACTGTGCGTCGCCCTCGCTCTTCATTTCAGGATAGAAATACTCATCGTGAATAATTTCCTTGTAGGTCTGCATTACCGGCTGCTCAATACCGCAGTCAGCATTGTTCGGATCCTCAATTTCAAGTCCCAGTCTGCCTCTGTCACGGAACTGATAGAATGTAAAGCCGTTGAACCAGCCCTGATCCTTGTCGTTCTTGAGCATATCGCAGAATTCCTTTACCATTTCAGCCTGCTCGTAAGGTCCCGTTACATCGCCGTCAGCGTTGAACTCACTCATTACCATAGGCTTCTTTTCTCCGCCGCAAAGCTCTCTGTAACGCTTTTCCGACAGCTTAGTAAGATTATATGTATCAGCTACCTTGCTTCTGCTAAAAGAGTTTCCGCCCTCGTCCGCAACGTCAAAAGGCCAGCCCCAGTGAAGAGCCATGTACTTGTCAACAGACCATATATCCGTTGCTCTTACAGCGTCGGCAAATTCCTTTTCCATCTCGATTTCTCCGCCCTTTTCGGGATGCTCCACACCGCCGATACAGAGAATAGTCTGTACGTTGGGTGCAAACTTCTTTATTACCTCACGGGCGTGGATATAGAAATCAGCCACCTGCTGATATGTTGCACGCTTTGTAAACGAGAACCAGTTACCTGTAGCCTCGTGGTTGATTCTCAGCTGCATACGGCCGAATGTCGAAAGCTCCTTGCCTATCTGTTCAAGATGCTCGTCCGTAACATTCGGATCTATCGTCATTGTAAGTATAACGTCCTGTCCGTGACGTCTTACATCACGCATACAGGTGAAAGGCTCGTCGTCGGTTGTTCCGCCGATACCGCCCTTATATGTAAAATAGTCGTCATAGGGATAATCCCACTGGAATGCGATCTCCTTGTCCTTGAAAGCGTTTCTCGCTCTTGCAGGCCATGTTTCGTCAAGCGGATAATAGCAATACATAAGGCTTACCGCTCTGTGAGGTCTGCCCAGCTTGTTCAGGATATAATCCTGGTTTACATACTCTCCTCTTTCACTTCCGTCGCCAAGGTCAACCGCACATTTAGCAGGACCCATGTGGATCTTCTTGATCTCGCTCATGTTAATAAACTCCTTACACAACTTTTTTCAGAAATACTGATTTTTAAGACTTATCCGTCCTTTCCGGTAATTCGTTTGTCCGCCGCTATGCACCGCCCACAGACAGCTTACCGGAATAATTTTGTGAAAACCTGCGTTTTCACCGAATAAATTGAGTATATCATAAAATGAAAACGATTTCAAGGCTTTACAAAAAAAAATTTTTGGTATATAATAAAGCAGTATTGCAAAATTGAAAGGAACGGTAACCTATGTTAGAATATGATGAACTCAAAGTTGAGTTCGAGGGCTATGAGCCTGAGCTTAAAGAGCTTGCCGGCGCACTTGACCTTGATAATCTCAAAGCAGAAATAGTAAAGCTCGAAGAACAGAGCGCACAGCCTGATTTCTGGAACGATGTAGAAAATTCTCAGAAAATTTCTCAGAAAATAGGCGAAGATAAGAATATAGTACAGAGCTACGAAAAGCTCCGTGAAAGCTATGACGATGTAATGACAATGCTCGAGCTTGCTCAGGAAGAGGATGACGAATCTATGCTTCCCGAGATACAGGAGCTTGCAAAGCATTTCAGAACAGAGCTTGAATCGCAGAAGCTCGCTACCCTTCTCTCAGGTGAATTTGACCATAATAATGCGATTCTCACATTCCACGCAGGCGCAGGCGGTACAGAGGCTCAGGACTGGGTCGAGATGCTTTACCGTATGTACAACCACTGGGCAGAACAGCACGGTATGAAGGTAACCGTACTCGACTACCTTGACGGTGAAGAAGCAGGTATAAAGAGCGCCAGCATACTGGTTGAGGGCAGAAACGCTTACGGCTATCTGAAGAGCGAAAACGGCGTACACAGACTTGTCCGTGTATCTCCCTTTGACAGCTCCGGACGCCGCCACACCAGCTTTGCTTCCGTTGAAGTAATGCCTGAAATCAATGAAGATATTGACATTGAGATAAGCGAAGACGAGATTAAGATGGACGTTTACCGTGCAAGCGGTGCGGGCGGTCAGAAGGTCAACAAGACATCCTCCGCTGTTCGTATCACTCATATCCCCACAGGCATAGTGTGCGCCTGCCAGACGGAGCGTTCACAGCATCAGAACAGAGAATATGCTATGCGTATGCTGAAGTCAAAGCTGCTTGAAATCAAGGAAAGAGAACACCTCGACAAGATTTCCGACATCAAGGGCGAACAGCTTCAGATCGCCTGGGGCGCACAGATACGCTCGTATGTATTCATGCCCTACACAATGGTAAAGGATCACCGCACAGGCTACGAAATGGGCAACATCGGCGCAGTTATGGACGGCGACCTTGACGGCTTTATAAACGCTTATTTAAAGGCACTCAGCTTAGGACAGATATAATGAAAAAGAACGACATCGTTGAAATTGAGATAACAGCTCTTTCAAGCGAATGTTCTGGTATAGGCAAGAAGGACGGCATGGTTATTTTCGTGCCGTTTTCTGCTATAGGGGACAAGCTTGAAGTAAAGATACTGAAAGTAAACAAAACCTACTGCTACGGCAAGATAGAGAGGATCATCACACCCTCTCCCAACAGGGTCACTCCCGACTGCCCCATTTACACTAAGTGCGGCGGATGTTCTCTGCGGCATATCAGCTACGAGGCTCAGCTCAGAGCCAAAGAGCAGTTCGTAAAGGACGCTTTCACCAGAATAGGCGGTCTTTCGCCCGAATTTTTGCCGATAATCCGCAATACCAATATAAACGGCTACCGCAACAAGCTACAGATACCCATAGGCACCGATAAGGACGGAAATCTTATCGCAGGCTTCTATGCCTTCCACTCGCACAGAATCGTTCCTTGCGAAAAGTGCCTTTTACAGCCCGACATTTTTTCGAAAATCACTGCCGACTTTCTGAAAATTTCAACCGGGCTTAATCTGACCGCTTACGATGAATCTACACATAAAGGTATATTGCGTCATCTATATTTAAGGAAAGGCTATTACAGCGGAGAAATATGTCTTTGTATAGTAGTAGCAAAAAATGTTCCGGAAATTAAAATTCTGTCGGACAGACTTATTGAAAAATATCCCGAGATAGTAAGTTCTGTAATCAATGTAAATAACAGGGATACTAACGTAATTTTAGGCGATGAAGAGATAGTATTGACATCAAAAAACTACATTTGTGACATCATGTGCAAAAACGCCGTAAACATAGCTCCGAAGGCGTTTTATCAGGTTAATACTCCCTGTGCGGAACAGCTTTATTCATCAGCCTGTGATTTTGCTGAGCCGAAGGGCAAAACCGTGCTTGATTTGTACTGCGGAGCAGGCACGATCGGGCTTTCAATGGCACGCACGGCAAAGAAGATAATCGGCGTTGAGATAGTCCCCGAGGCAATCGAAAACGCAAAGCAGAATGCCCTCGCAAACGACATAACAAACTGCGAGTTCATCTGTGCCGATGCCGCCGAAGCCGCACGAATACTGCATTCACGCAGCGTCCGCCCCGACGTGATAATGGTCGACCCTCCCCGCAAGGGCTGCGGCAGGGACGCCTGCGAGCAGATAGCCGCCTTCTCCGCCCCCCGCATCGTCATGGTCTCCTGCAACGCCGCCACCGCCGCCCGTGACTGCGCCTGTTTCGCCGAACTCGGCTACTCCACCGACAAGTGCGTAGCAGTCGATATGTTCAGCGGCACAAACCACGTTGAGACGGTTGTCTTGCTTTCCAAGGGTGAGGTCGACTCGAAAAAGATTCGGGTTGAGTTCTCTTTGGAAGATATGGATATGTCGGAGTTCCAAGATGGAGCAACCTATCCGCAGATTAAGGCGTATGTTTTGGAGCATTCCGGGTTAAAGGTGTCCAACCTCTATATCTCACAGATTAAGCGGAAATGTGGGATTGAAGTTGGCAAGAATTACAATCTGCCGAAATCCGAGGATTCCAGACAGCCACAGTGTCCGCCGGAAAAAGAGAAAGCAATCCGAGAAGCGTTCAAATATTTTGGGATGATCTAACATCCCGCAGTATGGAGGTTTCTTATGGATAGATTGATTTCTTGTGAGTTCAACATGGATACCGCTTGTGTGGAACTGGAATTTGCAAGTGGCAGCATGATTGCCATTGATACCATCGCCGTGGAGAATGAAGTTGCTGACAATATGTATCAGCGGTCAGAACTGGACTATCTGATCTACAATGATCCGATTGGATATGCTGATTTGATACTGAACGGTGATCCCGAAACCTATTTGAAAACTGTAACTGAATACAAACCGCTTGATAGCTAACCAACACTTTGCCCGTGGGAGAAATTCTGCGGGCAATTTTTTTGTATCTTTTCTGTGAACTCTATTGATTTTGGCTGTCTAATGTGGTAGACTATGTGTGAAGTCTAATGGTGTAGACAAGGAGGGCGTGAATATGGATTTTCCGAAGATTCACGAAAGTGAATATCGTTTTTGTTTGATTATGTGGGAGCATGAGCCGGTTACTGCTGTCGAGCTTGTAAAGCTGTGCCAGGATCAACTCGGATGGAAAAGGACTACGACTTATACCGTTATCAAGCGTCTTGGAGAGCGTGGTGTGCTGAAGAACGACAATGGCACTGTTACTTCTCTCGTTTCCAAAGATGAAGCCCAGGCGTGTGAGATCGATGAACTGGTTGAGAAGAAATTCGAGGGTTCTCTGCCTGCCTTTATCGCTGCTTTTACAAAGCATCAGGCTATGTCCGAAGATGAGCTTGATGAGGTACAGCGCATGATCGACCGCATCAGGAAAGGAGGTTCACAATGAACGAACTCTTTTTGAAAATTATCAACATGAGCATATCTGCAAGCTGGCTTATCCTGGCTGTGCTGATACTCAGGCTTGTTTTGAAGAAAGCTCCCAAGTGGGTCAATGTTCTGCTTTGGGGTATCGTGGCTGTCAGATTGATTTGCCCGCTCTCTTTTGAGAGCGCATTAAGCCTTATCCCAAGTTCAGAAACAATTCCGTTGGATATTGAAATGGCGGCCAAACCCACAATAGACAGCGGTGTTCCGGCGATCAATAGTGTGGTCAATCCTGTTCTATCCTCATTTGCCCCACCACAGCATGTATTGACGAGTGCAAATCCGCTTCAGATTTGGATTCCGATTTTGAATATTATCTGGTTGATTGGTGTCGGCGCCCTTCTCTTGTATACCGCAGTTAGTTATTGGCGCCTATGTCGTAAAGTGGATACCGCTGTTCGCTACAAGGACAACATTTTCCAGAGTGAGAATGTAAGTTCTCCGTTTGTCCTGGGCATTATCAAACCGAGAATCTATCTCCCGTTCAACATGAATGGTCAGGATCTGGAGCACGTTGTTGCCCACGAACAGGCGCACATTCGCCGCAAAGACCATTGGTGGAAGCCTCTTGGTTTTCTCCTGCTGACGATTCATTGGTTCAATCCTTTGATGTGGTTGGCTTATGTACTTCTTTGCCGTGACATTGAGTTTGCCTGTGATGAAAAGGTCATCAAGGAACTTGGCAACGAACAGAGAGCCGACTATACACAGGCTCTTGTGGTCTGCAGCGTCAACCGTCGCATGATTGCGGCCTGCCCACTTGCCTTTGGTGAAGTTGGTGTTAAAGATCGTGTGAAGTCTGTGATGAATTATAAGAAACCTGCGTTCTGGATTATTATTCTGGCAGTCATTGCCTGTGTGATCGTTGCGGTCTGCTTTTTGACCAGCCCGATGGGATTCCAATTCGATGAAGCAACACACACCATCGTTTCCGCAAATCATTTTGATATGCGAAATGCGGATGACGCGGTGGCTATTGAAATGAATCCCGCACAGATTAGTGAGTTGAGTTCTCGGCTGGCCGGGGTCAAGAACACGAAGAAGAGCGATGAATATGGTGGATTCACACCGGGATATCAAATCAGCGCACTCCTGGAGGATGGCACATATATCCGGATAAACGGTTATTCTCTCTCCGACAATGATATGGTAGATATCGAGTGGAACGAAGAACGATATGTGGTATCCGATGAGGAATTCCAAGATTATTTAAGTAGAATCTGTGTAGGAGGAGATGTTTCTTCTGCTGATAATGCGGTTGCAGGAAAAACCTATCTCTACGAAGGCGAAGGATTCATGGGCAACTTTACGATCACCCTCTATAATGATGGCACCTTCACCTATTACGAAGGAATGGCCAGCAGCTATATTGGAATTGGCTCTTGGGAACAGAATGGAGACAGCATTATCCTGACCGATGATGGGCACGGCGGCTATGGGCTAGTGAACCATTTCCGATGTGACGGTAATGACCTCGTGTTTGTTGAGCAGGACTCCAACAACTTCGTTTATGTCAAAGTTAAGGACGGCGAAAGGTTCCATTCCACGGGAGAAGCTTTCAAACCCAACGATACGACTGCGGCCGTAACCAAATGGTTTGATTACCTTGAAACCCCTGATGAAATGAAATGGGACGGTAGCCTTGAAATCAACCTCACCGAGTTTCCGGATGTGACCTTCCGTTGGTCTTACGGAGAGATGCTGGCTGTTAAGGGTAGTAAAAGCACTTCACTTTATACCGGGATGCCAATCTGGAACGCATACTTCTGTGACCTCTCCGGTGGCGGTCTGCCCGAATTGTGTTCTACAATCAGCTGGGGTTCTGGCATGATTGATAACCGTGTCATCATCTATGACTATGCAAACGGAGCAAGCTATGAGCTGTCTGATCGAGGAAATTTCGATTTTACCCTCAGATTTAATGAAGCTGATGGATACCTCTATGTAGATAAAAGGAAATATAATACTGACGAACTGGTTCAATCGGGGCGCTTGGTGTTCAAAGATGACTGTCTCCAAGTTGAAGGTTTTTCTTCCAATGTAGATGAACCTGCCAAGTATTATCTGACCATCGGTGCAGAAGGTGTTAAGAGCATCGAGCTTACAATGCCTAACTCAAGTGGTGGATGTGAAAACGCCTGTCTCTTATACACATCTGACGCTGCCGACGATCTACTCTGTGT
>OJQF01001134.1_pt1 | contig 10947 bp, 13 predicted proteins | sample 1598681 | NCBI WGS metagenome assembly OJQF01 (sample SAMN03922506, study PRJEB24848) | human gut metagenome | isolation source: stool sample | host: Homo sapiens | place: Germany | collected 2011-11 | reverse complement strand
TATAAGAGACAGGGGCTTGCCACACAGCTGCTCGCAACATTCATCATAATGGTGACGCAGTATATGCCTACAGTTTCGGCAGAAACGCAGAAAGCCTATGATATGCTGTTAGGGCAGAACTGGATATTTACACTCGGAAGCCTGACCGCATATCTCATCAGCCAGAGCTTAGATGTTTCAATCTTCCACAAAATAAGGGACACATACATAAAGAAACACGGTAGCACAAAAGGCGGTCGCTGGATATGGAACAATGCGTCAACGCTTACAAGTCAGCTTGTAGATACCGCAATATTCTGCGTAATCGCTTTTGGTGTTGGTTTTGGTTGGCTGTGGGATAATCCTCAGGCTGTCGTAAATATGGTTATAGGTCAGTATCTCGTAAAGGCGTGTATCGCTTTACTGGATACTCCTTTCTTTTATTTTTTTACAAAAAGGCGTTCTGCGGAAGAAGATTACTGTGAAAATACGAATTAAATAAAATCCGAAGCGGAGAGGTGGGATAGGTGGGCAGACAAAGAAGCCCTAACAGAGATAGGGCATACGAGATGTGGAAAGAATCCAACGGCACAAAACCGTTGAAGTCTATAGCGGAAGAACTCGGCGAACCTGAAACACTTGTCCGTAAGTGGAAATGCCAGGATAAATGGGATAGCAAAAGTAACGTTACCGAAAAGAAAAAAGGTAACGTTACTAAACGCAAGCGGGGCGCACCGAAAGGCAATCACAACGCAAAAGGACACGGCGCACCGAAAGGAAACACCAACAGCTTAAAACACGGCGGTTACTCAATGCGAATGTATGGCGAGGGACTGAGCGAAGAAGAACAAGAGCTATGGGACAGTATGGACGAGGACGAAGAAGAACTGCTGCTTGAGCAAATCCGCTTTTACCGTTTAAGAGAACGCCGCATACTGATAGCAATTGCGTCTTTGCAGGAAGAACACCAGCTGATAACAGGCGTAATGCGAGTTGAAAATAAGCGTAACTTCAAGAACGCTTCAGAAATGGAGCGGTATAATGAGCAAATCGAGGAAAAGGTTGCAAAGGGCGAACGCCTTGCAGGCGATGCGTTCCAGATGCAGACGATGACGGAAAACAGCTATAAGCGCATAGAACGGCTTGAAGCAGAGCTGACAAAAGTACAGCGAGCAAAAGTTGAGGCTATAGGCAAGCTTGCTGATATACGCAAAAACCGTAGCGAAGCTACCGGGGATGAGGCGATTGACGATTGGATAAAAGCAATTATGGACGGTGATAACGTTGAATAGACAAGACTTTATCGCCGAGCGCATTAAGCTTTACCGAAAAAATCCTGTGCTGTTTGCTAACGAAGTAGTATGCTTCGTGCCTGACGAATGGCAAAGCGGTGTGCTTATGGACGTGGCTACAGTGCCGAAAGTTTCTGTCCGCAGTGGTCAGGGTGTCGGCAAGACAAGTATCGAAGCGGTTATTGCCTTGTGGTTTTTGTCGTGTTTTCCTATGTCAAGAGTTGTTGCTACTGCTCCTACGGCAAGACAGCTCAATGACGTGTTATGGGCGGAGCTGTCAAAGTGGATAAGCAAAAGCCCACTCCTTAAAGCTCTGCTGAAATGGACTAAAACCAAAGTCGAAGTAAGAGGCTACTCGGAGCGGTGGTTTGCGACAGCAAGAACAGCTACTACAGCCGAAAATATGCAGGGTTTCCACGAAGACAATATGCTGTTTATCATAGACGAGGCCTCGGGCGTCAGCGATGAAATCATCGAAGCTATCCTCGGTACGCTGTCAGGCAAGAACAATAAACTGCTGATGTGTGGCAACCCCACTAAAACCTCAGGTGTGTTCTTTGACAGCCACAATCGTGACCGTGCGTTATTCAAGACGTATCGTGTTTCTTCGCTTGACTGCCCTCGCACGAATAAAGAAAACATAAACGCAATGCTTGAAAAATACGGACGAAACAGCAATTTCGCCCGTGTTCGTATATATGGGGATTTTCCCGAGCAGGAAGACGATGTGTTTATAGCACTGTCTGCACTTGAACGATCGGCAAATACGGTTATCGATGAGAAGCCTGTTCCTGTTACCGTGCGCATCGGCTGTGACGTTGCCCGATATGGCGATGATAAAACAATTATCGGCATAAAGGTTGACGAAAGAGTGAGCTTTTACGAAAAGGCACAGGGGCAAGACACGATGCGTACAGCTGATAACATAGCAATGTGCTACAAAAAGCTGATAGACAGATACAGCCAATATAAAGGCAAAATCATCGTCACTGTCGACGACGGCGGTGTCGGCGGCGGAGTTGTTGACAGATTACGCCGTATATGCAAGGCCGATCCGCAAACTTACGGGCGAATGAAGGTAGTGCCTGTAAAATTCGGTATGAGGATACGTCACCGCTACTATTATGACACGACAACCTATATGATGTCTGTCGTGAAAGAGCTGTTGTCTGATACTGACAAAAACGGTGAAGCAAAGTCGATAGAACTTGTACTGCCGAAAGACGATGACCTTATAGCACAGCTGTCATGCAGAAAATATACAATGACCGAAAGCTCGGTCATAAAAATCGAAAGCAAAAAAGAGATGAAAGCGAGAGGGTTACCCTCTCCCGATGAGGCAGACTGCGTATTGCTGTTATGCCTGCCGATAAAGAAGGACTGAAAGGATGTTGAAAATGTCTGATGAAAAGAAAAAGCCGTCTGTTACGATAGGTGTCAAGTTTGTGGACGCACCGATTAAAAAAGCCCTGTCAGACACGGCTATGGAAAAAACAGACGAGTATTCAGCCGGAGAATGGCTCGAACCACCTGTTCATCTTCAGGACCTCTACGAAATGTACAGGCACTCTTCAACGCTTCCTCAGTGCGTAGCCGCTTACGAACGCAACATAGCCGGCTTTGGAATTTCTATCGAATATTACGATGACAAGAGCGAAGATGAGGCAATGTCAGCCGAGTATACAAAAGCTGAAAAGATACTGTCTTTGATGAACTTTGATAAACCTATCGAAGGGGTTTTCAAGGAAGCCATAAGAAGCCGTGAAATATACGGAATAGCGTACATTGAAATCATTCGTAATGCTATGGGCGATGTAGTTCAGATTGAGAACATAAGAGACGTTGACACTATCCAAAAATCTGTTCTTTCAAAGGACTGGTTCGAGGTGCAGTACATGGATAAAGGTGTCCCGTTCACCTATAAAAAGCGTTTCCGCAAATACAGACAGCAGGTAAGCGGTAAGTACGTTTATTTCAAGGAATTCGGCGACAAGCGTTCGCTTGACATCCGAAGCGGCGATTACGTTGACGAAGTAATCCCCGCTCAGTATCAGGCAAATGAAATACTTGAAATAAAAATCGGCAGTATGCCTTATGGTGAGGTGCGTTGGATAGGTCAGACGCTTAGCGTTGACGGCTCAAGGCGAGCCGAGAATCTTAATAACACCTACTTCCGAAAAGGCAGACACACGCCTATGGCGATACTTGTCAAAGGCGGTACGCTCTCACAAAAGAGCTATACTAATCTTCAGCAGAACATAACCGAAATTGAGGGCGAAAAGGGACAACACGCATTTATGGTGCTGGAGCTTGAAGGTTTAAACAGCGACACAGGCTTTGAAAACACACAACGCCCTGAGGTCGAAATAAAAGACCTTGCGCCTATTCTGCAAAAAGACGAGCTGTTTCAGGAGTATCTTGACAACAACCGCCGCAGGATACAGAGTGCTTTTCAGCTTCCCGATATATATGTCGGCTACAGTTCCGACTATACAAGAGCAACCGCCCAGGTTGCAATGGAAGTCACGGAACAGCAGGTCTTTCAGCCCGAAAGAGCAAGCCTTGAGTGGATTATCAATAACAAGCTTCTTAACGGTTATGGCTTTAAATACGTTCATATAGCATTCAAAGCACCTGAGATACGCAATCCCGATGATCTCTCCAAGATACTCGGCATTACAGAACGTGCAGGCGGCTTAACGCCGAACAAGGCAAAAGAAGTGACATACAAGTTCCTCGGCGATGAATACGAGGACTATCCGGACGAATGGGGCAACATTCCTATAGCTCTTGCTCAGCAGTCGTCCGCTTCTCCTGCGTCGGCTGATGAAACGCTGATAGCCAAAAGCTCCGATGATGTTATATCGGTACTTAAATCGATACGGGATAGGTTTGAGGAATAGAAACACTATGGATAGAAAAGCTTGCTGTGATGCCGAAATCATTGAGTGCATTAACAGGATAATCGAAAAAGACAACGACAAGCTTTACGATAAGCTGAAGAAAATGGGTATAGCTTTTGCAGCAATGACGGTCCGGCAAATATCTTTGCTTGAAAAGCGTATAGCAACAGCAATGAAAAAATGGCATAAAAGCGAAAAGACTTCTCTGCTTAATTCAGAAAGTCTTTTTTCTTTTCTGTCCTCCCACACCACAGAATCGGAAGCTGATGCGGAGCTTGTGCAAGCAGTTTCGCAGGCGGTTGAAGAAACCTGCGGCGATGTGTTGCAAGCATCGGCAGATCAGTACATACGGCAGACGGACGCTGAACTGTCGGTGACGGAAATAAGTGCACCGACAGCGGCGGCAGTAAGCGAAGCAAGCGTACAGGCAGGTACATCGGTTTTAAGGCACGTTACCGATGAGATAAGTAATATCATACAGGAAGCGATAAACAACGGCGACAGCGTTGACGATGCGGCTAAACGTATCTTTGACGGTAGACTGCGTGACGAATATTACGAAGCTCGCAGAGTAGCGCAAACAGAAATGATGCGTACACACGCCTATGCCAAATACGAAGCACTCCAACAGTCGCCCGTTGTAAATGCTAAGCGGTGGAGGCATACAGGAGCAAAGGGTGCAGCTTCAAGAGAAAATCACGTCAACATCAGCGGTCAGACAGTGCCGAAAGATCAACCGTTCACGCTGACAGGACGTGACGGTGCTACATATCACCCAATGCTACCGCATGACACCGCATTGCCTGCGGCAGAAGCAATCAACTGTCACTGCATACTTGAAGCGGTTATAGACAAAGATTTAAAATCCCTGCCGCCCGAGCAAAAGGCACAAATGCAACGTGACAATATTCGTATGCTTAACGAGAATTATGCTGAAAAGAGCGGAAAACACAAGCAGATTGCAGGTTTACCGGTTGACAATCAGGAAAACGGTGGTATAATGAGAATGGGCAAAACAAAAAGCCCCGTTCAAAAGCCGCCTGATTTTTCTGAATATGAAGTCAAGGAAGATTTTGAGGCTGTAGAGCGAGTTAAGCAAAGAATGATTTATGAATTAGGAATCAAAGAAAAAGACATCGAATTGGGAAATCTAAAGAATGCAGATGTCTTAGAACCGTTCGTAAATCGAATGATTAAGATACAAAATGATACAGAATTCAAGTTACCAAATTTAAGTGTTGTTGATATTATAGATGGCGATGAGCTTTGCATAGCGGGATATAAACCGCTTGAAAATCGCTTTTATGTTTCGTCAAAGTATTTTAATAGTAAGCAAGCTCTTGAAACGACATTGAAAAACTGGGCAAAAGAAGGGATTGTGCCTAAGCAGTGCAGTTCTGTTAGCTATCTTGCTGAACATGAAGCGGCGCACATGAGAATCCCAGACGACCTTTTAGAAAACAATGAAGCTTACAAGCTTCATAAAGAAAGAAAGCTTACAAACAAAAATGATTCTGACATATATGAATATTTTGCCGATGCAGCGGCAATTTACCGCATCAACAATAACACATTGGATACGAGCATAATTAAAGCTGTCGATTATCTAAAGAAAGGTGGAGTTAAGATATGATTGGCAAATTCAAATGCGAGAAGTGTAAGAATTTTATAAGTGGTGAAATTATGCCTAACACATGGAAATGCCGTGCATATCCAAACGGTATACCAGAAATAAAGATAGCCTATTTATCAAAAGATCCATGCATAAACTGCAACAATGGAATAGGGTTTGAACCTGAAGAACAACACAACATTAACCGCTCGCAGCAGTGAGCGGTTTTGTTATATCCCGTGTGCAATCAATTGCACTTTATTTTAATTTGCACGGTACGCACTAATGATATAACAAACGGCTATATCAAGCCAAATTTTAACTTGCAGAGTTTATTTTAAATTACGGCTGAATTTTAGCACTAACTTTGCAAAAACAGCCGTTTTTTGTGAAGTTCGGCGCAAAAACGTACCAAACTTAATAATTTTACCGCCCCTTTTGGAGCGGTATTTTTATACCCAAAAACAGAAAGGAAGAACTACAATGGAACTTAAAGACACGGTTGCACTTATGGCAAGTGCTGACTACAAGGAGCGGTTTAAGGCCGAATATTATCAGCTTGTAATTCGTTTCAAAAAGTTGCAGACAATGCTTGAAAAGTGGGATAAGGGCGAACTTGATTTTACACCCACTTGTCCGAAAGCCGCTTATGCTTTTCAGGTTAAAGCAATGAGCGAATATATCGCAAGTCTTGAGGTAAGAGCGGCTATCGAGTGCATTGAATTGTAAGAGGTGGTTGCTATGACTACAAGGAAATACCGCAAGAAGCCTGTTGTTATCGAAGCATATCAGACAGACAAGGAAATGATAATACACACGCTTGAGGGTGACATGAAAGCCTCTGCGGGTGATTACATCATAACAGGAGTAAACGGCGAACAGTACCCCTGCAAGCCTGATATTTTTGAAAAGACCTATGAACCTGTTGACTAATAATACATCGGAATGAAGCGCCTTAACGGGTGCTTTTTTTATATTTAAAACCAGAAAGGAGGACACCGATATGAACAATATCGAAAAGGCAATCGAGATAAGAAACGCAAGAATACGTTTTGTGTCACTTGTCGATAAGGCGGCAAATCTTCAGAGCTTCCTTGTCACCAAAAATAAGGACGGCGAAGCAAGCTTCACGACCTGCGGACAGATAGTAAAGGCGGACGCAGATAATCACTATGTCACAGGTATTGTCTATGAGCCTATGGTAAAAGACTCACAGGGCAACTTCATGACAGAAGACGAGATAGTCAAGGCGGCAAGGTGGTATGCAAAGAACGGCAATATGGTTGATGTTCAGCATAGCTTCTCGCCGCTTTCTTCGGCTTCGGTCGTAGAGAGCTGGGTCGCAAAAGCGGATTTTTCGCTCGGCGACAAAGCGGTCAAAAAAGGCACTTGGCTGATGACGGTAGAGATTTCAGACGATAAAATCTGGAACCGCATTGAAAAAGGCGAGATTACCGGCTTTTCAATGGGCGGTGTCGGTGAGTATGCTACCGAAGACGTTGACATTGACAATCTCGAAAAATCATTTAATGATGCCACTCCGAAGAAGCGCAGAGGTATCATAAAAACACTGCTGTCATTACTTGACGGCGAAAAACAGGAGGAAACAGAAGTGACAAAGGACGAAATGAAGGCTATCGTTTCTGAAACGATAGAAAAGTCTGCCGGCTCTATTGCGGCGGAAGTTGCTAAGATCATCAAGGAAGAAGCTCAGGCGGCAGACAACGGCGCATCGCAGGCAAGTTCCGAGGAAAAGAGTGCAGAGGCCGACAACACAAAGGATTCCGAGAAAAAGGAAGAACCTCTCACAAAAGAAGAAATCGGCGCAATGATTACTCAGGCAGTCAAGGAGGCAGTTCCTGCAATGCTCAAGGAAGCTCTTGCCGCACAGAGAGGCACAACACAGCAGAGCGATGAGGCTGACGTAAACAAGTCTAAGGACGGTGCTCAGAAGAAGCACTATCTTGCAGGTATCATCTAAGGAGGAAAAAGAACCATGTTCCAGAACGAAGAGATCATCAAAGGTACAATTACCACCAACTCCATTTCAAGCGGTCTGCTTAATCCTGAACAGGCTAAGCAGTTTATCAAGCAGACATTTGACGCTACACCGCTTGCAAGTGCAGTACGTCACGAAATGCGCAAAGCAAGAACGGGCTACATTGACAAGATCGGCATTGCAAAGCGTATCGTGAGAAAGAAAGTCGAAAACACCGACGATGGCTACAGAGCAACTGTAACACCGTCACAGGTTGAGTACAAGACAACGGCCATAAGATTACCCTGGGAGATTACGGGCGAAACGCTCAGAGAAAACATCGAGGGACAGAGCTTTGAAGAAACAGTTACAAATCTCATGACTACACAGCTCGGTGTAGACCTCGAAGACCTCTATCTCAACGGCGACGAGGCAACACCTGCACAGTATGACACAGGTAAGAAGGACGGAGAAACAAATCCGATTATGGCGGCTACTCCCGATTACGACTTCTTATCTATCAATGACGGCTGGATCAAGCAGATTAAGGCTAACGGACATATCGTTGACGTTTCAAGCAAAAACAGCGGTGCAATGTCACTTGATATGTTCTATGATGCGCTGAAGTCCATGCCGAACAAGTACAATAACGGCAAGCTCCGTTGGGTTATGTCACCCCACAGAGCGCAGGAGTGGGAACTTTACCTGCTCAACAAGGCTATTACAGCCGGTGGCATGATACCTCAGTCAATGTACAACGAGCCTGCAAAGATACCCGTAATTCCTTGTCCGTCAATCGCCGATGACTGCATTCTGCTTACCGACCCCAACAACCTTATCGTAGTTAATACATACGGTGTTCAGATCCGCAAGACAGATACCGACAAGGAATCTATTATGCAGGACAAGATTTTCTACGCAGTACACCTTGACTTTGACGCAATCATCGAAGAAGCTGACGCAACAGCTATCATCACAGGTATTGCATAATACAGGAGGGTGCTATGTATAAGTTAAGACTTATCAAGGGGCTTTCATACAGTGGGGCTGTTTCTGCAACAAGGAACAGCCCTTTTGTATCGGTTGAAAACAAGGATATTGCCGACAAGCTTATTGCAGACGGCTATTTTGAACTTGTCGAAACCGCAAAAAAGCCTATTGAATATAAGGACCTGCCGCTTGACGAGTTAAAGTCTATTGCCGCCGAGCGTGGCATTGATATAACATCGTTAAAGAAAAAGGCGGATATTGTAAAAGCGATAACCGACCTTGAAGCTGACAACGCAGAATGCGAGGCTGATTACGGTGAGTGTGACGTGGATAACAGCTGATGAGCTGAGGAGCTACACAAACTATCCGTCAGTAAAAAGCAGGGGCGATAATCAGCTTGCCATAGATATAAAGCGAGCTATGGCGGCAATCACGAACTATACGCATAACAATTTTGCTGACGGTGAGATACCCGAAAATGTGAAAACGGCTTGCTTACTGCTTGCGGAAGCTTACGCTTATAACGCAATGGCAACAAGCAAAGAAATGAAGTCGGAAACATTCGACGATTATTCGTACACGGCCAATGACACGCTTGTAAGCATATCTGACTTAAATCTGGCTCCTTTGCTTGATGAGTATGTGATATCAGTACAGAGCGGAAAGGTCGTTATGAATTTAAGAAAGCTGTAAAAGGAGGCGGTACAATGAGTTTAGACGCTTTGCTAAATCACAAATGCAACATCTATCACTTGCAGGCTGTTGAAAAACAGGTTGGCTATGGCTTGCCTGCTACAAAAGAGTTTAAATACTCCGATGAGCCTGACTGCGCAGATGTTAAATGCCATTTTTGTACCGCCAATACAGGCTTGAGCCTTCAAACTGCCCCTGCGTATAACGCCGTATCCGCTTCTGTAAAGCTGGTGCTTCCTGCATCTACAGATGTCCGTATCAATGATAAAATTGTTGACACGGAAACCGGATACGAATACACCGCCGAAGTGCCGAGAAATATCCGTAATCATCATATTTTTGTTATGTTGACTCGCAGAGAGGAACAGAAAAAGATATGAACAAGAAGTATGTAAGCTTTGATTACTCGCAGATAGAAGATTATCTGCACAAATTTGAAGAGCTGCGTCCCCTTGTCGAGCAGGTTATAAACAACGTGCTGAATGAATGGGGAATAATCTTTTTGAACAAAGTTACGGATAACATCATAGAGTGCAAGTCTGTAGTAACATCAAACATGATCGCAAGCTTTACGTTTGGTGATACCAACAGTATATGGGAAGTCGATAAGAACTCGATTACTGTAGGTAGCAAGGTCAGGTACGCTTACCTTGTCGAAAACGGACATTGGAACATGGGGGAAGATGTTACTCACAGGTTTGTTCCAGGCTACTGGAAAAGCGGCGATACGGGTGATAAGTTTGTCTATGATCCGACCGCTAAGGGCGGAATGATGCTGAAACGGAAGTATATTGAAGGCAAAAAATTTTTTGCTAAAGCTCTTCTGGAAATGGAAGGGCAGATAGGCGAGATATTTGACAGCTACATGGCGGAGCTGTTGGATATATTCTGACAATGTGTGTGAGGTGGAAGAATGATTATTACAAGCGAAACGGCAAGTATTGCAAAATTCATCATCGAGAACGCCGTGGAGGGTACAGTGCCGTATTATGAAGAAATGCGAGAGAATTTTGCTGTTCCGTCTGTTTTCTTCCCCTCGCCCGTTGTTTCTTCAAGCGAACACACCGTTTCCTCGTATTCGCTTATATATAGCTGGAGCGTGGTTGTGTTTGCAACTAATGATGATTTAGCGTATGAAAACGCTATAAGGATTGCAAAAGCAATTCGTGACAATGCTATGCTGATCCCTGTCGTTGACTCTGACGGTCAGCCGACAGATGATTATATACGCATAACAAAATGCGAAATAAACGCAAATGATAGTTGTGCCAAAAGCATAGACATCGGCTGGCGAAGCACTGAATTTTACAGAGATGTAAGAGAGGTTAAGCCTACAGCTGATGATGTGATGTGCTCTATCTCAAGAAAGGAGAATACATGAGCAAAAACACTAATGCAACAACAGCAAAGAGCGAAAAAACGGAGCTTGTTTTTACTGTAAAACAGCTTCGTCAGCACGCTTTAAAGCTGTTCGGAGTAACTGTCAGCACATTTGACGGT
>OJQF01001131.1_pt1 | contig 10958 bp, 11 predicted proteins | sample 1598681 | NCBI WGS metagenome assembly OJQF01 (sample SAMN03922506, study PRJEB24848) | human gut metagenome | isolation source: stool sample | host: Homo sapiens | place: Germany | collected 2011-11 | reverse complement strand
GCTTTTTTCTCGCTGTACTGTTCAGTTTTCAAAGAACCATCGCTCTAAGCGACTTAAATAACATACCACACAAAAATGCTTCTGTCAACAATATTTTATTTATGACCATTGCTTTCCATGCAGGCTGTCGCGCCTGACAACGTGTGTAATATTATCCATTTTACTAACCGTCTGTCAATTCCATTCCCTGTATTTTCACATTTTTTAACCGCGTTTTCTTTGTATATACCTACAAAGCAGGCTTGTATAAGCTTATTATTTAGATATCCGTTATCTACGACTGTGCCTAATGACTTTATATTATAAAAAGTCCTGCCCAGAAATCTGTGACAGCTCCATTTACCAAGTTCCCGGCTCCATGAGCTCCATTATCTTCATAATTATATACCCTTTTCTGCTATAGATCCGGGTACTATCTACATATGACCGTATTAAATGCATTTTTTACATCTTTTCCGTCTGTGGATTCCAGTCCGTTGTGCTGGGAAATACAAGCGTCTGTCACCAACCGCCACAGGGTATTTCATACTATCCCCCTTTCCCCCGCATTATACCATCCTTGAAAAACCCCTTATTGATTTCTACCTTGTTTTTGGAAAACCTGTAAGCAGTCAGATTCCCTTCCGCATTATTTATTACAATGAGATTACCTTTATAATAAGCCTGTCTCTTATATAAGAGACAGGCTTTGACCGCCACTGCGGCAGGTGCCTTCATTTCTTCTTTTTTCTGAGCCGTACCGCAGCCTGCGAGACCAAAGGCTAAGACAAGCACTATACCGGCTAATAATATCTTAATAGGTTTCATAAGGATTCCTTCTTTCTGCTGAGAAATACCTACCCCCTAAGACAAGATGCGGGTATTGGAATTTATAATAAAAATAAGATCTATCTCTACTTTTATCATACAGAATACAGAAAAAATGACAAAAAAATAACCTGTAACAAGTTTACAGGCTTTTAATTTCGTAAATAACTATTTATATCCTAAAATAAATTTTTATTATTGTTTGTCAAAATAAGTATTCATTTTCTTAACCGATTTATTTCAATAGTTTTGCGGCAGGAAATACATGGGATCCACTGCTTCTCCATGAATACGGACCTCATAGTGGCAGTGAGGACCAGTGCTGTTTCCCGTGCTCCCCATAAGGGCAATCATGCTGCCCTGGTCCACATGCTGTCCTTCATAAACCAAAACAGCGGAATTATGCCCATACCGCGTAACAATACCATCGGCATGTTTTACTTCCACAAGGTATCCGTAGCCGCCGACCCAGCCTGCCTGCGTGACAGTCCCCGCAGCAGTCGCAGAAATAGGTGTGCCGTAATCGCCAGCAATATCTACTCCTTCATGGAAGGTAGATCCGATACCGCCAGGACTGGTCCTGTATCCGTAGTAGCTGGAAATAGGACCCGCAACTGGCCATATGTTCGGCGTTTCCGCCGTGGGATTCACAACAGAGCTGACAGCACCGTAGGCCTGGTTCATAAATTCGGAACGGAGTGCGACGACAAGACGTATCTGCTTATCTAAACGTTCATCAAGGCGGCGCATTTCTTTCAAAAGTTCTCCCGGCGTTTCCGAAACAGCAATTTTCTCATCATCTTCTTTCTTATCGCCCGCCGTTTTTGCTATATCAGGAACAGTGGAAGCCCCTCCGATACCGCCGGTTCCCATTCCCGTATTTTCAGGTACTGTTCCTCCGTTCGTATGGACAAGTTCCTGCAGTTGCCCACTGATTTTCTCAACAGTTTTAGCCTTATTTTCAAGCGCCTGCATTTTTTCATCTGCCATTTTAAGCTGGCTTCGATAAAGTTCATTTTCCGCGTGAAGCGCATTCGTGCTGTATCCCGCCCATCCCGCCAAACTGATGGAAAGAATGAGGAGCACCGCTGCGGCACCACCGAAAATCTTCAGTTTCTTAAATTCTTCCGATGAAAATATAACTTTCACTTCACCGGTTTCTTCATTTTTTTCTTTGATCATCCACTCACCCGTCAATCTATTTCAAAGGAATATTCCTGTTTCTTTGCATCATTTCTTTTCAATCCGGTCAATACGCTTAGCAGACGGATTTTCACCGTTTCTCTCTTCACCGGCACGGACTGCATCTTCTACCCTTTTAGCCACATCAGGCATGAGAGTATTCAGTGCCATACTGATACTTTCCGCTTCTTCTGAAGAAAGCGCTTCCCTGCATTCGCCGCCGGTCACAGCTTTTGCATAAATGCGGGACGCATCATGACCAGCCAGAGAAGAAAGGACGACGCCATTATTTTTGCCGTCCAGAAGGGTAAGAGAAAAGGAAAGTTTATCTCCTGTTTCATCAAAAGCATCATATCGCACCAAACCGATTTTCTGGAAAGATTTCAGCTGCATCGTAGCCAGAAGCTCCTGCTGATGAAGCATGCCCTGGGAAGATTCCACCATATCCCGGAGTTCCCGTACTTCTGTGGATAACTTCATTTCGATAGATCCGCCGTCTTCGCCCATCATAAAATATTTATATTTCCTGTACAAACGGTTTACCTTGGCCCGGAGCCAGAAAAACTGGAGAATAAGAAATACCAGTAAAACCGCAAGAATCGTTCCGATTACGGAGAGTATGAGCTGATAATTGATATTGAATTCTAAGATATCCATGGATTTGTTTATTCTCCCTGTTTGAGAAGTTTTGTAATACGTTCAAATTCTTTGTCACTTTTAAAAGAAATGGAAATAGTGCCTCTGTGACTGTTTTTCCCTTTTCCCACTTTAATTTTTACACGGGATCCTACGGCATTCACCAGATCTTCTTCCAGCGCGCGGAGATACGCATCCGCTTTATCCGCAGGCTTCCGCTTTTGTCCGTCTTTTTCACGGCGGAGGATTTCCTCGATACGCCGTGCGGAAAGATCTTCTTCCACAATTCGGCGCGCAAGCGCGATCTGCTCGGCAGGTGTTTCCAATCCTAAAAGGGGACGCGCCTGTCCCGCCGTCAATTTCCGCTCCAAAAGAAGGCTTTTTACCTCTTCAGAAAGCTCCAGAAGCCGCATCATATTCGTCACATAGGAACGGCTCTTACCGATAAGGTTTGCCATCTTTTCCTGTGTAAAATGATATTCACTGATCATCCGCTGATAGGCAAGTCCTTCCTCAAGAGGATTCAGATCTTCACGCTGCAGATTTTCAATGAGGGCGATTTCCGCCGTTTCCTGATCACTGTAATCGCGGACAAGAGCAGGTATTTCCACAAGCCCCGCCAGCTGGGCCGCTCTTAAACGGCGCTCGCCGGCAATAAGTTCATATCCGCTGTCTTTTTTTCTTACAATAACCGGCTGGACGACGCCGTGTTCTTTGATGGATTCCGCCAGAGCATTTAAAGATTCCGGCTCAAATTCACGCCGCGGCTGCCATTCATTGGGAACAACAAGGGAAATGGAAATACTTTCGGTATTCTTTTCTTCCATCACTTCTCTTCCGAGCAGCTCTCCCAATCCTTTTCCCAGTCTTTTGGTCTTAGACACGTTTAATCACCTCACGGCACAACTTTTTATATGCTTCCGCCCCCTTGGATTTCGACGCGTATGTAAGTATAGGTTCACCGAAACTCGGCGCTTCCGATAATTTCACCGATCGGGGAATCACCGTGCGGAAGACTTTATTTCCAAAATATTTCTTCACTTCATCAGCTACCTGAAGGGATAAATTCGTCCTGCCGTCAAACATCGTCAGCAATATCCCCAGTATGGACAAACCCGGATTCAGCTTACGTGTCACGACCTGTACTGTCTTCACCAGCTGGGAAAGTCCTTCAAGCGCATAAAATTCTGCCTGAATGGGGATAAGTATTTCCTGCGATGCTACAAGAGCGTTCAGCGTCATAAGACCTAAAGAAGGAGGACAGTCAAGCAAAATGAAATCATATTTATCGCGTACCTGATCCAGTTTTCTTTTCATAAGAAATTCCCGTTTTTCCATGGAAACCATTTCAATTTCAGCCCCTGCCAAATCAATGGAAGCGGGGAGAATGGATAATTTCTTTATGCCTGTCTTGACGACGGCTTCTTCGATGGAGACATCACCTAAAAGCACATCATACAGCGTTTCCTCAAACTCCACATCTTTGCTGAGTCCGCTGGTGGCGTTTCCTTGGGAATCCGCGTCCACAAGCATCGTCTTATATCCTTTGTCCGCCAGGAACGCAGCCAGATTTACTGCTGTTGTGGTTTTTCCCACGCCGCCCTTCTGGTTAATGATACTGATGATCTTCCCCATAGCTTACATCCTTTCACAGATAGTCCATATTATTATACCATAAGGAGACGATTTATTTTATCCCCTTATGTTTCACGTGAAACATATAAAGTATTTTTCCAATCTTATTCCGTATTCTGTTATAATCTATCTATACTTTTGAAATAGGATTACAAAAATACTTACGAAAGGGCCGATTCTTATGTCTCTGACCTTTTTACATATACTAATCATCTCCGCCACGGTCTTTGCCGTCATTGGAAGCGGATTTTATGTTTCCCGTTCCGTAAGATCCTCTGCAGGATACAGTGTGGCAGGACGAAGCGCCGGGGCCTCTCTTGTCGCCGGAAGCATCGCGGGAACGGTCGTCGGGGGAGGCGCTACGGTAGGTACGGCACAGCTGGCTTACTCTTTTGGCCTTTCTGCGTGGTGGTTTACCCTGGGAAGCGGTATCGCTTTCATCCTTATGGGTATTTTCTATGCCAAACGGCTTCGCAATACAACACTGGAAACAATTCCTCAATATCTGGAACTTTATTACGGAAAGAAGGCCGAGATGCTTTCTTCCATTATTTCTTCCATCGGTATCCTTCTGTCCGCTGTTGCCAGTTCACTGCCGGGGATAGAGATCATTTCCGCCCTTTTCGGGCTGACGCCTTTTCTGTCCGCCCTTCTCCTTATGGCTCTCGTTATCGCCTATACTTTTTTCGGAGGCATGAAAAGCGCCGCCGTCAACGGTATCCTGAAAATGGTAATTATCTGGATTTCTCTATTCATATCCGGCGCCATTGCTTTTCTGCTGTTACAGGAAAACAATACCCTTTCTTCATTTCCCGCTTCTCATTTTGATCTGATGGGGCAGGGCACAGATTCCGCAATGGCCCATTTATTTTCCGTCATCGTTGGCGTACTCTGCACACAGACTTATATCCAATGCATCTTTTCAGCAGGTACCCCTTTGAAAGCGGCTTCCGGCTGCTTCATTGCAGCACTTATCGTCATCCCCATCGGGCTGCCGTCAGTAGCTGTCGGTATGTACATGCACGCCGCAGAGCCCGGAACCTTACCGATCTTAGTCCTGCCCACCTTTCTGGTCAATCATGTGCCGATCCTCATCGGCGGCCTTGCCATGAGCGGCATCATTCTTTCCCTACTGGGAAGTATCGGGGGACTGTCACTGGGTATCGGCACTATGATTTCCCATGATATTCTTTCACCCCTGCTGAAAATTACTGATGACAAAAAGTTTCTCCGCCTGACAAAGCTGACCGTCCTTGCCGTCATGATTCTGGCATCCCTTATCGCCATCATGAACAGGGGGACAGAAATACTTTTCTGGAATTATCTTTCTATGGGACTCCGGGGAGGAGGCATCTTTCTGCCTCTCACGCTTGCTGTTTTCTGGCCGGGCCATCTCAATGCGGACTGGGCGGTGTTCTCCATGGCGGGAAGTACCATTGCCGCTATCACCGCCGCGTTGGCAAAATTTCCTTTTGATCCGCTCTTCATAGGACTTGCCGTAAGCTTCCTTCTCATCCTTCCCGGACTCCGTTTGAAAAAAACTTTCTGAACTCATATTTCACGTGAAACATTTATAAGGAGATAGAATGATCAAAGCTGCTGTTTTTGATATGGACGGTACTATTTTAAATACCATCGGCGACCTTACTGATTCTTTGAACTATGCTCTTGTGGAAACGGGACATAAAGGGGGACATCCGGAAGAAATGGTAAAACTCTGCTTCGGCTGGGCCTTGAACCTTGATATGATTAAAGCCCTCGCTATGGCAAAAGGATTTTCAGCAAAAGATCTGGAACTGGCGGGGAACAAAATTCCGGTGGAAGACATTCCAGCCACTGAAGAAGAAATAAATGAACTCATGCGCGTATTTACTTCTTACTATGGAAGCCATAACCAAATCAAAACGAACCCTTACAGCGATATACCTGAAGTTATTCGCACCCTCCGGAAAAAGGGTATCCGCTGTGCCGTAGCGTCTAATAAAGACGATAACCATGTGCAGATCCTTTCAGAAAAACTTTTCCCCGGTCTTTTTGATATTTCCATCGGAAGAAACCCGGAAATGGCCATTAAGCCGGATCCGGAAATGATTTTGTCAATAGCCCGCCGTTTAGGAATAAAAGCAAAAGAAATCGTTTATATCGGTGATTCGGAAGTGGATATCATGACAGGAAAGAAAGGGGGATTCCCCAGCATTTCTGTTGCCTGGGGTTTCCGCACCGGAGAATTTCTTAAAAACCACGGAGCGGAACGGATCGCTTTTTCACCTGATGAACTTATAGAAATGATTCTTTCTTTATAAGCCAAAAAGGGAGGTAATAATGACTATACAATATCTGAAACTGGAAATATTTATTCCCGCTACCCATTTCCGCATCCTGCAAAAAGCACTCCAATCGGTGGATGCCGGGCATATAGGAAACTATGACAGCTGCCTTTCTTACAGTCCCGTCAAGGGAACATGGCGTCCTTTGGAAGGAACGACTCCTTACATCGGCAAAAAAAATGAAATCAGTGAAGAAGAAGAGTATAAAGTGGAAGTCACCATAAAAAAAGAAAATTTGGAAAAAACGATGGCCGCTGTCAAAGAGATCCATCCTTATGAGGAACCGGTCATTAACGTCATTCCGCTCTATGCCGCCGGGATCTGATCAGAGTTCTTATAAATGATCCAGCACAGACAAAAACAGCCTTATCCTATAAAAGATAAAGCTGTCTTTTTTCGTGCCGCAGAGAAAGGGGAGGGGATACTGCTGACAGTCCGTCATAGACACTCCGGGGCAAAAAGACTCCACCCGGAAAAAACAGCCTTGCCCAAAGAAGAGCAAAGCTGTCATTTATCCCTTATTTATGTTCAAATATATCCACGCGCCTGTTGTTCGCACGGCCGGCTTCCGTATCGTTCGTATCTACCGGTGCTTCTTCCCCTTTGTACATGCCCACCAGATGACTCAGATCTACGCCGTGAGCGACCGCATAGTCCGCCACCTTCTTTACACGGCGGATAGCCAGATCATCATTGTACTCTTTCGATCCGTTGGAATCTGTCCGTCCTACGAGCTTGAAAGTGTGACCTGTTTCTTTTGCCGCCTTGACAAAAGCGTCCAGATTCGCCGTCTGGTCAGCGCGGGGAGTATCGGAATCATTTCCGAAATGAATACTGATGAAGTAATAATCATTCTCCGGTACCGCCGTCTCTTCTTCTGCCGGAGTGATGGTCACCGTGTCCGCCTCTTTTTTATTTCCTTTATTGTCCAATGCGGAATAATCGATATCATCTTCAGAATAGGCGGCTTTTCTATCGCTACCTCCGCCGAAGCGGTAGGAAACACCTGCCAGCCATCCCTGATAGGAAACATTTTTATTTCTGCTCCCTTCTGTATTCAGGTAACGGTATCCCGCATTAAGGTCGATGTTTTCATCAAGAGTGAAATTCACACCGGCTTCCCAGATGGATGTATTCTTTGAGCCGAGCGCGCCTTTTGCATATAAATCAAGAACTTCATTGATCGGCTGGCGGGCGATGATACCGATCTGGGCAATGTCATTTTCCCGTTTTTCCGCCCCGAAAACACCGGTAGGAAAATCGGACATAGTGATATGGTTATACCCGGTATATAAAGCCACCTGGGGATGAACACTGTAAAGCAGATTTAATTCATGGCTTCGGCCGTTCGTATCATCACTGTTAAGACCATAGTATTGGAACTGCGCCGCCGCCTTGTCAGTCAGTCCGTATGTCACGCCGCCGTTGAAATTCCATGCGCTGTTGTCTTTGTAAGTACGGGTTTTTGCTTTTGTATTCCACATACCTGCGTTAATTTCCCACTGCCCTTTTGTAAATTCCGTCTGGGGTGACGCATAGACGCTCATGGTAAGCGCCACTGCAGCCGCCAGAACCGCCGCTGTCTTTTTCATATATTTTTCCTCCTTCATTCTAATCAACTTAATTTGTTTCATTATAGCATAAACATTCTTTTCTTATTAAAACGGAGATACCCCCTTTGTTCATATTCAAAAGTACTATTCCGTAGAAAAGGAGTATGCAAAGAAAGCCATGACAATGATAAGGAAAAAACCTTCCCGACTTAAATAATCAATTAAACAGCTTTCTCCTCGCTTTTTTGAACTGCTATTTATTTCCTCCTTTCATTACATCCTGCATTTCCTCAATCATTCCTATATTTCCGCTTTCAATCAGCTTTTTGAATTCTTCCAGCTGCTCCTTAATTTCTTTCGACATCTCGGGGAACTTCGGCGCGATATCTTTCATTGCTTTCAAAACGATCTGAGACACCACATAACGGGTGAACCATTTATTATCTGCCGGTACGATGTACCACGGCGCTTTTTCCGTTGATGTTTCTTCAATCATTTCGCTGTACAGATCCTGATACCTGTCCCAGAAACGGCGCTCATTGATATCGGCAATAGAAAATTTCCAGTTTTTCTTCTTGTTTAAAATACGTTCCGCCAGACGGTCACGTTGTTCATCTTTGGAAACATGAAGAAAAATTTTAACCATATGGAATCCGTTTTCCGCCAGGTACCTTTCCCAGTCACGGATCTGGCGATACCGGGTTTCCCAGATATTTTTATCTACCAAATCCTTGGGAATCTTATCATTTTCAATCAGATCATGGACACGGGTAACCACCACATCTTCATAATGGGAACGATTGAAAATACCGATATTTCCCCGACGGGGCAGCGCCTTATTGATACGCCACATGTAATCGTGATCCTTTTCTTCTGTCGTCGGCTGCTTAAAAGAAACGACATGGACACCGTTTGGGTCAAGATGAGAGAAGACATGCTTAATCGTGCCGTCTTTTCCTGCCGCGTCCATTGCCTGCAGTACGATAATAAGCCCGTATGTATTCTGGGCATACAGCTTCGCCTGGTACAGGGACAATTCTTCCAGCGCTGCTGTCATGGAAACTGTCTTCACATACTCCTTGTCCACATCCATATCACAGTTCGTGGAAAACTTTTTCAGACTGATTTTTTCTCCTTCTTTTGCACGATACCGGTCGATATCAATTTTTACTTTCTTTTCTGTTTTTTCAATTTTCTCCGTATTTATGCGTTCTTCTTCCATTTTTTCCCCCTTAAAAATACGGTCTCTTCTTATTTTTCTTCTTTTTCCATTTCTTTTCTTATTTCTTCCAACGGCTTGTCTGTTTCCTTTTTTATCATATCCCTGAACCGTTCCAGCTGCTTCTGTTCCTCAGGAGATAATTTCGGAAACTTCGGATCTATCTTTTTCAGCACATCAAGAGTAATGAGCGCCACCACATAACGGGTAAACCATTTATTATCCGCCGGTACAATATACCAGGGAGACCTATCCTTGGATGTATTTTCCAAAAGCTCTTCATAAAGCTCCCGATATTCATCCCAATGTTCTCTTTCATGAATATCACCCATGGAAAATTTCCAGTTCTTTTCCTGGTTAAAAATACGATCGATAAGCCTTTCCTGCTGTTCTTCCTTGGATACGTGAAGAAAAATCTTGACCATGTAAAAGCCGTTCTGGTGAAGATACTTTTCCCAGTTATTAATCTGCTCATACCGCTCCATCCAGATATTCCTGTCAATCAAATCTCTTGGCAGCTGGCCGGTACTGATTAAATTATGAACACGCGTCACAATGACATCTTCATAATGGGAACGATTGAAAATACCGATATTTCCCCGACGGGGCAGCGCCTTATTGATACGCCACATGTAATCGTGATCCTTTTCTTCTGTCGTCGGCTGCTTAAAAGAAACGACATGGACACCGTTTGGGTCAAGATGAGAGAAGACATGCTTAATCGTGCCGTCTTTTCCTGCCGCGTCCATTGCCTGCAGTACGATAATAAGCCCGTATGTATTCTGGGCATACAGCTTCGCCTGGTACAGGGACAATTCTTCCAGCGCTGCTGTCATGGAAACTGTCTTCACATACTCCTTGTCCACATCCATATCACAGTTCGTGGAAAACTTTTTCAGACTGATTTTTTCTCCTTCTTTTGCACGATACCGGTCGATATCAATTTTTACTTTCTTTTCTGTTTTTTCAATTTTCTCCGTATTTATGCGTTCTTCTTCCATTTTTTCCCCCTTAAAAATACGGTCTCTTCTTATTTTTCTTCTTTTTCCATTTCTTTTCTTATTTCTTCCAACGGCTTGTCTGTTTCCTTTTTTATCATATCCCTGAACCGTTCCAGCTGCTTCTGTTCCTCAGGAGATAATTTCGGAAACTTCGGATCTATCTTTTTCAGCACATCAAGAGTAATGAGCGCCACCACATAACGGGTAAACCATTTATTATCCGCCGGTACAATATACCAGGGAGACCTATCCTTGGATGTATTTTCCAAAAGCTCTTCATAAAGCTCCCGATATTCATCCCAATGTTCTCTTTCATGAATATCACCCATGGAAAATTTCCAGTTCTTTTCCTGGTTAAAAATACGATCGATAAGCCTTTCCTGCTGTTCTTCCTTGGATACGTGAAGAAAAATCTTGACCATGTAAAAGCCGTTCTGGTGAAGATACTTTTCCCAGTTATTAATCTGCTCATACCGCTCCATCCAGATATTCCTGTCAATCAAATCTCTTGGCAGCTGGCCGGTACTGATTAAATTATGAACACGCGTCACAATGACATCTTCATAATGGGAACGATTGAAAATACCGATATTTCCCC
>OJQF01001124.1_pt1 | contig 11027 bp, 10 predicted proteins | sample 1598681 | NCBI WGS metagenome assembly OJQF01 (sample SAMN03922506, study PRJEB24848) | human gut metagenome | isolation source: stool sample | host: Homo sapiens | place: Germany | collected 2011-11 | reverse complement strand
TTATTTTGGTAGGCAGAGTGAGATTTGAACTCACAAAATCTACATTTTGAGTGTAGCACGTATACCAATTCCGTCATCCGCCCATATTGGTAGCTCGTGAGGGACTCGAACCCCCAAACTTCTGTACCTAAGACAGACGGCTATGCCAATTCGCCTAACGAGCCAAATTTTTCAATATTTTGCAATTATTAGTTTCATCCAACTATTGAATTACTTATACCTCAAACCTCGTAAAGGTTATTGCATTATTGAGGTGGGTGAATGGTGGGATTTGAACCCACGATGTTTCTTATGTATTAGAGCCACAATCTAACGTCTTCGACCAACTTGACTACATCCACCATTCGTATTCATATTTATAGAAATTTAGATATATCTTGTGGCAATTTAATTTCTATATCGTGTGACCAATATTCAAACATTTTTTCTGTTATATATTCATAATCAAATATGTATGGACAATCCATTAATACTTGTAAATATTTTCCATAAGAATTATAAACCAAATTACCTTTAAGTTGACAACCTTTCATTTCACATATCTCTAAAATTTGTGCAAATGTGTCTGTATCAAAAGAATATTGAGAAGCAATAACATATTTAGCATTTGCATCACTAATAGATAATCCTAAAATAAGAGTACCAACGATTATAATAAAATACAATATCTTTTTAAAAATATTTTTCTTTTTAGCCAACATAACTTATAATCCTCACTTTTTCTTTCCAGTTTGGGTCATCAAAACCCATAAATTCTATTTCATCTTTATCAAATTTAGAATATGATTCTTCTACATCTTTAGCTGAAAAATAAAACATATTATATTTTTCAGCAATTTCAAGAAATTGCTTAGGAGAAATATTATTACCCCAATTAAATTTATTCCATTTTTTATTTTGGAAATCATAAACCCACATCCATTGACTAAAATTATAAACCATTATCAAATAATTTTTCATTTAAAATTTCCTTTCAATTACATCAACAATTTTTCGAACATAATGCCATTCTTTAATTTTTGACCATTCAATTTTTTGTTGATTAGTTGTTAATACCCATTGTTCTTCATTCTTAAAAGTATGTTTAAGATTAGAATTATGAATATGTTGATGATTTCCTAAATAAATTTGTTTATCAACAGTTTTTACAACAATCGGTTCTTTACCATAAGGCATATCTGCTTGTGTGTACCATTTCATATTTTTTCTCCATTAATTAATTGAATCATTAAAAATAATAAAATATAAAATACAAAAAATGAAAAGATATACCATTATTTTTCTCCAAAACATTTAAGATGATATTAATATAACATAATAAAAATACTTGTCAACAAAAAAATCGCATTAAATGCGATTTTTTGAATTATAAAATTTATTTTGTAATAATTGTTCGTAATTATTCATTCGTTTTGTTAAGTTAGATAATTTAGTCAAATCAGAAAGAAAAATAGCTGGTAATGCATCTAATGATGTTTGTTGTTCTTTTGAATACTGTTTATAAAAATCTTCAGTATGAAATTTATATAACATTTTTTTCGTTATATCTAAATTATCATATTTAAAAGAATAATAATTATTTTTTAAAACAGTTTTATTTTTAATTAAAATATTTTTAGATACTTTATCAATAACATATTCTTTATCACCTTCCATATTACCAATCAAATAATCAAATGGCTTATCATCAATCATTGTCATAACACCATATAATTGATTATTTTTTGATATTTCTTTTGTTTGAACATAAAATTGTAATCTCATCTAAATTATTCCTTATCTTTATTTAATTCATTATAATATTTTTTAATATAATAACTAAATGCTGATGCTTTATCATTAGCTTTTAAAATTGTTGTGCCAGCTAATGTTTTAACAGGAACAGGAAATTGAAATCCATTCATCGTTGAATACCATAAAGCACCATCACGATAAAAATCAAACTTTACTCTCATATTATCGTTTAAAATACTTTTTAAATTTAACATTTTATTTCCTTTTACACAAAAATAATTTAACAAGAAAGAAATTAATCTCTCTTGTTAAATTAATTAAATCCAATATCCCAATTATAATTGAACAGCTGAAATTATAATTGTTATATGTAAACTCATATAATAAGCGTTAATACTATTAAAGTATCAGAGCGTGTTTAGGATAATTTTATAAAATCTACCCATTTATTAATTTAACCTAGGAATTTTAATAAACTTATCTGGTTAATTCCAGAAAGATAATTGTGCTATATTTAATTTAAAGAGTAGCAGAGGGGAGTGAGCATAAAAGTCAACTAATATACCCATACTACTCAATTAAATAAGAAGCCTATCGGGTTTGTTAATAATATTTATACATTTTCAATTTCAGAAATGTAATTGAATACTTTATCTGAAAATCCATTAATGTGTTTATAGTTATTGCTATAACCAACACCTTTTGAATAAGATGCCACATTAATCATATATGCATTTTTAATTTTAGCATTATGAGGACTACCCATAGTTTGTTCATCAGTTATGACAATAATTCTATCATAATGATTTTTTTCAACTTCAGTAATAGCAGCCCACATATTAGTTCCCCAATGTGTTTGTGATTTATCAATAGCTTCTGCTAATGCAAATCCTCTACGATTTGGAATAGACTTAATATAATCAGAGAATGAATATATGTCAACATCTGAACACATTTCACGTCCAATCATCGCCAATGCATTTGCATATTTTAAGCGTTCACCATCCATTGAACCTGAAACATCTACAAGAATTGCAGTTTTACCGTATAATGATGGTTTTTCAAAGCAATTTAGAAATTTCTTTTCAATTTCATTTTCTAAAGATGGATTATTTTCTGCAGCTCTAATATAATCAATTGGTAGTAAACGACCACTTTTAATCATATTAATTCTATCAACAATAACAGTTTTTGATACACCGCTTTCTAACATACCACGAATATTCTTCAATAAAGCCATATCTGGTAATTTATTAGATTCAATTAAATCAATCCAAGCATCTTTTTTCTTTTCTTTATCTGAACCTGCTGCTGAAAGTAAAACTTCCCAAGTTTTAGGAGTTTCTAAAGTACCTTTAACCAATTTATCAATTGCTTCAGTTACTTTTGGATGGCAAAGATTTACAATATCAACTAATTTGTAATTTGCATTACGATTCCATTTAGCTAATTGATATTCATCAAATTTTTGCATTGCAATTGCCATACCTTTTTTAATTGCATTTGGAATTGGAGATTTTTCATTATCTTTTCTATATAAAGATAATAATTCACCCATATCGTCAGGTCTTGTTAAGATAGATGCAATAACATCTTTAGAAATTGTTTTACCAGCTTTATAAACTGCAACAATCATCCACAAAGGACAATGACGTAATCTCATATCAAATTTAACTTTATTTAAAATATCAATAACATCATTATAATGTCCTTTATCAATACAAGCCTTAACTAATGAGGTAATTCTATCTGCAATAGATACTCCATCTTCATAGAAATTATCTTCCCAAAGCAAACAAGACATAGTTGCTCTTTTAAGTTCTTCCAATTCAGAAATATGAGATGCTTTACCACCTTCATAAGTATAAACTGGTTCTTTTTTAATTGCTTTATTTGTTTTCATTTTCAACACTCCATAAGTTAAGGTTAATTTACAAATATGTTTATAACATATATTATATTTAAAGTCAATCATTTTTTTAAATAAAAAAACCCAAGAACATATGTTCTTGGGTTGCAAAATAAAATGATGAAGAACAAATAATTAGGTATTAATTACAGCAGGACTCGAACCTGCATTCCTTTGTTTTCAAGACAAATGTGTTTACCATTTCACTATGTAAACCTAATCAATCACTATCATCAAAATCTGTATAAGCAAAGAACATAACAAAAGATTATTTCATTTTTCGTTGCTCTACCAATATGAGCTACAAATGAATTTTCATTCATCTGATTGGATTCGAACCAATTACCTACGGGTTACAAGCCTATGTAAATCTTTCTCTCACTATTGCTAATTTTTTATATGACAAAGAATAATAATAAAGAAATATTTTCTGGCAAATAATAATCAGTTATCTATGTAATTCTTTATATCACTATTGTCAAAATTATTTAATTGGTAAAGAACATATTAATAGATTCTTTAATATTGTAACAGTTTGAATGTTAGTATCTATGTAAATCTATTTCTCACTATTACCATTTAAATAATTTCATCAATTTTGTTTACAGAGATTGATGAAAACTCTTTACTCATAATAACTTTTTCACACGTGTTATATTATAGTTATTAAAACGATTTAACGTTTATCCATATTCGCTGTATACACAAAGTATCTTTAGCGGGAGAGTTTATTAAAACGCTGTTCGAGAAGCTATATATTATTTAATATAAGAAGCGGAACAGCTTGTCAGCTCTTAAAAATTGGTGCCTTCGCCCCGACTTGAACGAGGAAATGGTCGATTACAAATCGACTGCTGTACCATTGAGCCACGAAGGCATAAATCTTATTTACGATTTGTTTTTATTTAATGGCGGAAGGTGAGGGACTCGAACCCCCAAAGCAGTTACGCCCAGCCGATTTCAAGTCGGTGTCTTCATCCAGCCAGTTACCTTCCATATAATAATATTTATAAAACATTTAAATAAAAATATCAATATGTAAAAAGCGAAAGAACATTTCATTAGATTATGTTTACAGTAGGAATCGAACCTACAATACTCAAATTAACAATTTGATGCTTTATCCAATTTAGCTATGTAAATCTAATAATTCACTATTCGCATTTTTTTATTTAAATTGAAGAACATTGAAAAAGATTAGTGTTATTAATACCAAAAATTAATCTATGTAAATCTTTTTCTTACTATCAATTTAAATAAAAAGGCAGAGTTTTTAACAGAACGACTGCCACAAACTGTTATAATTTGTTGGTCGGACTCCTGACTACCGACAAGCCCCTCATATTCTCGCATTATTCAGTCACATTCACAAAGGTTAATTACTCCTTTGCTTATTGAATGGGGAGAATGTTTACTCCCAACCAGATACAGCCATCAGATTCTTCAACCACGATTTGTCTGGTTCTTACGTCACTCACAGTTAGCCAACTGTGGCTATTTCAACCTTATGCTCATATTACTCACAACTACCTTCAAAACTTTTCAGTTTATCATCTGTATACTTTTATGGGCTGGCGACCCATTATTCAAGTAACAACAAATTATAATATATCAAAAGAAAGATTGGTTACTCTCATTGCCTTAAAAAGGCTTCCTATTGGTTAATAATACCAATTATTGAATGATTCTGATATATAACTCCATTCTAAATTATTAAAAACAAATATTATTTTTACAGATTTTTCATCCAACCTAATTCATCATTAGGAACAATATTATATATAACATAATAATTTTTATATGTCAAGTATTTTTTACAAAATAATTAAACAGCATATCTCCACATATCAGTTGTATCAATTTCTTTTTTCGTTAAAGTAATTTGATAACCACCACTATTATAGACATAGGTATTTTTATTTGTGGATATTAATGTTTCTAATGAAATAATGACATAATCAGTTGTTTTTTCATCATTATCTTCTTCATCATCGTCATCATCATCATTTATTGCTATATCACTAATAATTTTTCGTTCACTATCTTCATCATCAATATTTAATTCAGTTCCATAACGTTTAATCCAAACTGATTCTTCATCTGAAGATAAAGGATTCATCCATATTGTTTTTTCATAATTAATAATTTTTTGACCTTGTAAAGGTTTAACAGAAATACTATATCTTGTATATAATGATTGTGGAGTAACATTTAACATTTTAACAGCATCCAATGGAGTTTCATCATATCTGTTAACTTCTTCTACAATTGTTTGAAGAATATCAAATGTAAAATCTTTAATCATTTTTTTGATACTAAAAATTTGTGAAAGATATTTTTTATTAATTAATTTTTCTTCACAGTATTCTTCAATAGCTTTATCGTTAATACCTTTAAATTCTAATTTATAATAAACACGACCTGGTCTATTTTTCATTAAATCAGAAATATTATTATCATCATTACAAGTAAAAATAAATAATTTTTTTGTTTGAAATAAACCATCTAATAATGATAATAAACCATTTTGAGGATTATTATTATCATTTTTACTTGGTTGATAAATTTTTTCAAATTCATCAAAAATAATTACACAAGGTTCAGAAATTGTTTGTAATAATAATGACAATTTTGTTGGATTAAAAATTTCATTAATAACAATTGTTGAATAATTTTCATTTAACAACTTATAAGAAATATATTTTGCTAAAAATGTTTTTCCTGACCCTTTTGCACCATTTAATAATACACCTGTATTCTTTGGTCTATCTCTAAATGTTGTAATAATTCTTTCAGATTGAAATTCACAATCTCCATAAATTTTTGCTGGCTTTGTAAAATTAACTGTTTTTTCTAAATATAATTCACCAGTCATAGGATTTTCTTTTACTAAATATGTACCTAATGGTAAATTTGGTTGAATATTAACTTCTTCATCACCAAATATTCTAACATTATTATTATTCACAATATAATTTGTCATTGATTATTTCCCACAAAAAAATTATTGGTAGCAGATACAAGAATTGAACTTGTAATTGCTGAATATGAGTCAGCCGTGATAAACCATTTCACTAATCTGCCATTAAAATGTAGAGTTACTTATATCGCCATTTACTCTACAAAAGTTTGCGGATAGCACGACTATTTAGTTTTACGAGGTATTTGAGCTATCTTCGTACCTACCTATTAAATGGTTGCGGGAGAGTGACTCGAACACCCGACCTCTTGGTTATGAGCCAAGTGAGCTACCCCTGCTCTATCCCGCTATAAATAATCACTTAACAGATGATTTATGAGAATTATTAAAATTCACCGATTGATTTTAACATAGTCAAATCAATAAATTTTTCCTCTAACATTATTACCATACTTAATTTAAATGAACTTGTTAGCAAACATTTAAATTAATGGTTGTTGCAACTCTTTTCCTTATTGAAAAGAACTAAAGTCATCAGACACTTTTATAATATAATAGTTTATGACCGCTAAATCATTCTTTTTATATCAATGGTTCATCACCGTTGTGCTATCTTCACCTTGTGCGTATTGTCTGAACCAAAACTTTTATAAAAATGGTTCTCCGAGAGGGAATCGAACCCCCAATCTTTCCGTTATGAGCGGACAGCTTTAACCGTTTAGCTATCGGAGAAAAATATGGTACTCCGACACGGACTCGAACCGTGCATTGAGAGATATAAGCTCCCTGGTTTAACCACATAGCCTATCGGAGCATTTATTTTTATCTCTTTTTCTTTTTCTGATTTACCATTTCAACTGGTCTTTCAGTTTTAACTTTTGTATTACATTTTGGAGCTTTACCAACATTCTTAGAAATTCCATTAATTTTATATGGTCTTAGCTTCCATACTTGATTCATATGTTTATTAAATTCTTGTTCTTTCTTTTTAAGTTCTTTTTCTTCCTGTGTAAGAACTTTCTTTTCCATTGGCATTTATTTTATACTCCCACAAAAAATTAATTTTAATTTGGTAGGCTCGGTGAGATTCGAACTCACAAACCTCTCGCTTATCAGGCGAACGTGCCAACCATTAACACCACGAGCCTATTAAATAAACCATCTTATCGTAATGGTTTTGGGATAATCAGTCCAACGCAATATTTTAATGCGAAATATTGAAACCAAAGTTTCTGGATTACTTTAAACCAAAGTTTATCTCACCCCAAACTTTAAACTCGGACTGATAATTTTGATTTAAGGCATATCAGCACCTTATATAAAGAATATATTCTTTAAATTCTTAATTGTCAAGAACTTTTTTTTATTTTTTTAATTTTTAATGGCGGAAAGCAATGTATTCGAAACATATAGTTTTTCAACTACACACTCATTAGCAGTGAGGTTTGAGACCTTCTCAATTTACTTTCCATAATCTTTTAATATCTAAAAATTTATCTCCTAATGGTGATTCATTAGGTTGATTATATATTGATTTTTCTAAACGAAATGAAAATATAGTTTTTGTTGTATCTATATCATTAACAGAAATATAATATATTTGATTACTTTCTGGAACATATACTGCCCAGCCATCTATTTTTGTGAAATCTATTTTTACTTTTTTTCCATTTATAACACTTGAAAATGGAATAATAATTTTATTTCTTTCAATATTTCTATATTTAACTTGTAGACGACAAATATTCATTTTTGAATCAACCATAATTAAATCAACTGGTAAATAATCTGAAATTGGTAAATAAACTTCATAACCTTTTTCTGTAATATCAGCTATAACTTTTGTTAATCCAATATTTCCTTTAATATTTGTATTCATAATTTAACTCTAATTTTTATTAATTTAAAATTTTTGTTAAGATTAACGTACTTAACATTGTTTCCGTGTTCACGAATAAAACTTTAAAATTTAATATCAGAGATTCTACAATCTTACCCATTATTAAATTAAGATGCTTTATTATACCTTATTGATTTCAGGTCTCTGGGAGTTCCAAAGCATATAAAAAAACAATCAATAAACCAATACTTTTTCACGATAGTATTCCTCAACGAGTTGTAATTACAACTATTAACATTTTTTTTCGGAAAAGGGATAAAAATGTTAAAACCCAAGTTAAAAATTGGCTTCGGGAGCTGGATTCGAACCAACGTTATTGCAGTCAAAGTGCAATGTCCTACCACTAGACGACCCCGAAATTGGTACTCGGTGAGAGGTTTGAACTCCCGACCCTCGCTGTGTAAAAGCGATGTTCTTCCAGCTGAACTAACCGAGCATAAATGATGAAAAATGGAGTTGAACCATTGACTTCTTACTTCCTCTAACGGTAATACCTTTGTTTAATTTTCACTTTCAAATTAAAAGACCAGGTCTATTAATCTCATCTTTAATACCTCATAAATTATATAAGATATTTATTTAATAAAAGGCTTAACGTACCTTTCTAAGAATTACCAATTCTACGTTAATGTTAACCGAGTACAATAAATAAACTGGATTTTCATTACGGTTAATGGTCAAAATCTTAAACCATATCATCAATATTAATTTTCATATCTTGGGTTATCTAGCTACCAAAATCCTATTAAATTAAATATTATGATTACTATTATAATTGGCTCTGGCGATAGGACTTGAACCTACAACCTTTCGGTTAACAGCCGATTGCTCCACCATTGAGCTACACCAGAATAAAATGCAATCCGTTTTAACGTTTTGTTTATCATTTGAAAGGTGAAACGGATAAACAGCCACCTACCCATCTTGATTTATGCAGTCTTGTATGCAAGCGTTGATAAAGGGTGTCATATCACGCACACAGATAATTATTAAATTATCAATCACTAATTCTTTGATTAGAGTCAGGAAATTTTGTTAAATACTTGTCATAATTGGGCATTAATTTCCAATACCAAATTATCAAAAAAGAAACTTGTTATTTTTCTTATATATTTTTAATGATTATTAGGATTCGAACCTATATTTCCCTCAACACGAACAGAGGGTGTCTTACCATTAGACGATACATTAAAGTATTTAACTACAATAATATAAATTGGTAGGTGCAGAGGGAATCGAACCCTCATCTACAGCTTAAAAGGCTGTTAGTCTAACCGTTGACTTATACACCCATAAAAATACTCCATTTATAGCAACATTACTATTCTACCGTTATTACTACCACCCGACTTTTAATATCAATTTAATATTAAAAGTTTTTATTCAGGCAGGTCAGATTCGAACTGACATCTTTAATGTTTCTATAAGTGGAGAGATTAATCTCTCCAAAATTATCTTTATGTAACAACAATGAAAGGAACGAAAGACATCATAAAGATAATTTTAAAAATTTAAATATGCAGAATTTTTTAAAAACGATTATATTTGTTGAGGACTCATAATGAAGATTCAAAATAAATTGCCCTAATCGTGGTTATACCCTACGTCTACCGTAAGCCTAAGTAGTTCGGTTATAATCTGCTTTTATACCAATTGTTGATTCTATATTGCTCACGTATTTAATCAACTTATTTAATTTACTATAATTCAATTAAATCATTTTAAAAATTAATTTTTAGTTTCAGAAATTGTCTTATGTTATAAACTGCAATTCTTACTTACATCCTGAACCACGTGAAGGTAATTAATAAATCAGGATTCGTATCAATAGATGGAAGTTAAGTTGCTCCTGCCCTAATAGCTTAACTTCCAACTACCAAAACTTTTAAAATTTAAGTTTCTTTACGGAAACTTTGACTTCCTCAAATTCAATTAATTGGAATTCCATTCCTGCTCTTTCGCATTCTTTTTTAGCTTTATTAATTAAATCTTTAGCTTCTTCAAGAGTAATATCATAACGAATAATATCACTTTTAACACCAAAAAGAACCATATGAATATGAAATCCACATTTGTTTTCAATTTTACCTAATTCTAAATTTGAATTTGTATTTGCCATTTTATTTTTCTTTCATTAAAAAATGTTATCATCATTTGATAATGGTAATATAACACATAATTTTTTAATGTCAAGAACTTTTTTATAAAAAATTAAGAAGGAACATAACAATTGATTATCATTTAACGTTGCTCTACCAATGAGCTACCCACCGTTAAATGGTCGATGGGGAAAGAATATATTTTAAATGGTGGGCAGGGTGTGATTCGAACACACTCACCCCGAAGGGATTTGATTTACAGTCAAAGGCGACTCTCCAACTTCGCAGCCTGCCCATTAAATATTGAAAGGTTTTCTTATTTTATCATTTTCGTATGATTCGGGACTCGCTAACCTTTCCAACATCACCCATAACGGACAATTATATTTCAAATTGTCGCCCCGATATTCTATTTTAAATGGTGGGCAGGGTGTGATTCGAACACACTCACCCCGAAGGGATTTG
>OJQF01001065.1_pt1 | contig 11535 bp, 9 predicted proteins | sample 1598681 | NCBI WGS metagenome assembly OJQF01 (sample SAMN03922506, study PRJEB24848) | human gut metagenome | isolation source: stool sample | host: Homo sapiens | place: Germany | collected 2011-11 | reverse complement strand
GAGTGATACCTATGAACACCAAGATCTCATATCTGTACAGAGATGCCGATAACTAAGGGTCAAATTTTACCAATACTTGGGGTACTTGCTGGTGCTCTGCTGTTTTTCGGCATACTGCCACCAGGGAACTTGGGTGGCGAAATCAGTCAGTTTATCCCAGAACTGATCGGCCAGCGTCCCCTTGTCCACGTAGACCGTGACAGTAAAGGTTACACCGTCAAATTCCAGCCAGTTCTTCTTTGCCACCTGCTCAAAGAAATTTGTCAGCTCCTCACCTGTGGGGTCGGGAGCGATGTAATCAAAGTCAATATCCGTGATGAAGCGGGCCGTGATCTGGAAGACCATGTCCTCTCCCTTCACCGAGAGGTAGATATACGGGTTCTCCTTCACATAGTCCGCATCCATATACCGATGGAGCTTCGTGAGCCTGGGTCCGTCCGGGTCACAGTTGCTGGCGGAGTGACCGAAGATGACGGTATTCCTGTCCAGCTTGCTCCGGCTGCTCAAATGGTTGTCACAGTGGGCGTAATAGCAGCCCCATTCGCTGTAGTTCCCGTTCTCGTCCTTTTGCAGGTAGTAAGCGTTGTCCTTTGCCTGCATCACGGGGTCGTCCACCTCGGCACCAGGCATATACAGCCATGCCACGGTATCGGAGTTATTCTTCTTGCGTCCTTCAGCTCCTTTTGCCGGTCCACGGTGGGGATGATCTCGCCGGTGGGCTGTGGCTCGGTCACTTCGGGTACGCTGGGATATTCCTCTTTCTGATGGCAAGCGGTGGCACTGATCGCCGTCCCCATCAGCATAATGGCGACAAAGGTTCAAAACGGAAATCGAGTGATCTTTTTCATAGTGTTTTCTTCTTCTGCGTGGAAAGGCGGCATGGCTCATGGGTTGTGAATGGTGCGCAGTGTTTCCTGTGGAGAAAAAGGACAGCGTGGAGGCCGGTGTTGTTGACCGTCCGCCGCGCTGTCCTTTGCTTGTTGCGGAATTATGCCAGCGTATGTCTGCTCTGGCAGCTGCTTGATTTACTCAGCTATGCCCCTCCGGAGAAACGTTACGCTCTGACTGCGGGTGCAGTCACTTTCCTTGCGGTGATGATATTTCTTGCCGCTGGGTTAGCCCAGCTTTGCCCACGTCAGGGGGCCGACGATGCCGTCCGCACCCAGACCGTTGGCCTTCTGGAACGCCAGCACGGCGGCCTTTGTCTTGCTTCCGAAGATGCCGTCCACGCTGCCGCAGTCATAGCCCAGCGCGTTCAGCAGCTCCTGCAGCTTGCGCACCGCGTCTCCGCGGGAGCCGTAGGACACCATGGGACGCCCGACAACGGTCGTCGTCTCCACAGGCATGGCGGGGCTGATGCCGTAGAGCTTGCCCCAGGTGAGCTTGCCCACGATGCCGTCCACGCCAAGGCTATTGGCCTTCTGGAAGGCAGTCACCGCCGCATAGGTCTTGGCTCCGAAAATGCCGTCCACGTTGCCGGAGTTGTAGCCCAGCGCGTTCAGCTTATCCTGCAGCGTCTTGACAGCGTCGCCGGTGCAGCCTCTATACAGCATAGGCATATCGGGTACCACGGGGGCGTAGTAGCTGCCACCGCCGCCGCCGGTGTAGGTCCAGTGCGCATAGACGGTGGTATTGCCAGTGAACACATGAGCGGTCGTGATCTTGGTGCCGCCGCTTGCTGCGGTGTACCAGCCGGCGAAGCTATAGCTGCCGCTGTGGGTAGCGGTGGGCAGGCTGGAGAGCTTCTGTCCGCTTGTGGTCTGCGAGGGGATCGTACCGCTGCCGCCGTTGACATTAAAGGTAATGGTGTACTCGGTGACCGGGATCGGCTCCCAAATTGCAGTTACGGTAGTATTTGCAGTAACGGTAATCTTGTCGCCAGCAGCCTTTTCAACACCGCCAACGCTCCAAGCCTTGAACTGCTTACCGGCAGGAGCAGTGAAGCCGTTTGCAGGGAGCGTGTATTCACCGGAAACACCGGTTACATCTGCCATTATGCCTGTACCGTCGTTGGCGTCAAAGGTAATGGTATAGCCGGTTGCCGGAATCGTACCGATTTCCAGTTCACGGTGGCAAACGGTGCATTCCTTATGCTTCGTGCCTTCAGTGGTAGCCGTTGCTGCGGTGTCGGTGATCCAGTCGCTGGCGGTATGAGTTGCTTCCTCAGCCTTTACATGGCAGCAGGAATACTCTTTCCAGTGCTTGTCGGGGTCGGTCTTGACCCAGTCGCCCAGCGTACCCTCGTGGTTGGCGGGGTCAACGGGGATGGTGAGATCAGTGATCTCGTTGCCGTCTGCATCGAAGTGCTTATTGCAGCCGGTGCAGTCCTTGTGACCCTTCGTACCGGTGGTCTTGCAGGTGGCAGGGACTTCGTCGCTCCATGCGCCGAAGGTGTGCTCATGGGCAACGGTGCGCTCGTAGTCGCAGGTGTTGCAGGTGGTGTCGGTATCGTCGGTGTAGTCGTGCGTGCCGTAGCCGTCCTTGCCGGAGTTCTCCGTCACGTCGCAGCCCTCAGCAGTGCAGTTGTGCCAGTGGTAGGTTTCATCATTGCTCCATGCAGTTGCCCAGCTGTGGGTGTGACTCGGGGCTGCGTATGCCGCAACAGTCACGGTCTGATTGTCAGATGCGAGTGCAGTACCGCTCGCTTTTACGCGCACATAATAGGTGCCGTTTGCAAGTCCTGTCACTTCTGTACCGCCGCAGTCAGTCCAGCTTCCGGCGTCAGATTTCTTATACTCCATTAAGTTGGTCACATTCTGAAGCTTACCGTCGTTATTTGCGCTTGTGGTACATGCCGCGCCGGTCACACCGGTGGGTGTTGCGCTCTTTGTAACGTCGATGCTCTGAATATCGGAATCCAGCTTGGTGTTTGCATCGGTAGCAGGCTTCTTGACCTGGACGCCGTTGGCTGTGGTGACACTGGTAATTGCCATATTGTCGCCGGCAATGTCGAGCCAGTTCGAGCCGCCGTTCACGCTGTACTTCATGGTGTTGTCAACACCGGTGAGCTTACCGCCGTTTTCGCTGTCGGCGGTAAATGCAGCAGACGGAGTAGCTTCCTTGGTCTTGGCGGTTGCCTGAGTCAATGTGATTGCCGTATTCGCAGTGGGCGTACCGGAAACGGTGATCTGCGTATAACTGTTTCTCGTCACCGAGATGCCGTTTACTGCCTCTACGGCGTAATCCGTCGGGAAATAGTAGCCGTCAGCCGCTGTGTAGACAGTGTCTGTCATAGCGCCGCTCAAACCGCTTTGGTTTGCACTGCCCGAAGCAAGTGTCATATTCGCGCCTGCGTTAATGGTCACGGTGTAGGTGGTAATACCCGATGCTCCCGCAGTGCGTTCTATCATACGATATGTCGAACCGGCCAAAGAAGTAAATGGGGCCAGGTTTGTTGCAGCACCGTTCAAGGTAAAGGTTGAACAATGCGTAGAGCGCGTTTCATCGTAAACATAAGGGCTGACCTCGGAAAAACTGAAAATAATCCGATACTGATGTCCGGCGACAAATCTTGTATCGGTCGGATACTTGCCGCTCGCGGTATTCAGGCTTTCATCCGTCATATCATAAACACTGTGCAGAGCAACAGTATATTTGCTTGTCTCCAGGGATGCAAACACAAGGTCGTTGGCGCACTGATCTGCGGTAATGGAGGCAGGGGTCATGGTCGCTTTGGATTCACGGATGTATTTTCCGGCAGCAATCGCTGTACCTGTTTCCATTTGTCTGTCGCAGAAGGAGCAATGCTTATCTCCGGTGTAGCCGTCTGTGTCAAAGGTGGCTGCCTCCGCATTTTTTACTGTATCGCTGTTATGCATAGCTTCATTGCCGTGTGCGGTACAACCTGTGTCGGTACAAGGATTCCAGTGATGTGTTGCATTGTCTTTCCATGTGCTCGTATCAAAATGATGCTCGCCTACCGTAAGCGTAACCGTAGCTGTTACAGGGACAGCCAATTTGCTGTCTGCGTCCGTGCAGCTGATCGTAGCTGTATAGGTACCGGGTTCAAGTCCGGTTTTCGGTTGAACAGCATAAGCACTGCTATTGGTGCTGCTGGGAGTAACGAAACAGTTTCCATAGGACTGAATGTTAAAAGCGTCTGCATTGGTGCCGCTTAAAGTAGGCACAGCAATGTTTAGTGTTTCTGTTCCGGTATTGGTAATCTTAATAGCTCTCTGTTCACCAAGAGCATTGATGGCACTGCTGCCATATCCCGCAGGGAGTGAGATATTAATATCAGCAACCGTTGCGGAGTAGGTGGTTGCATTCTTCCATGTTACGGTAAACTCGTTGCTGTCGATCCAGCCGTCAGAGAATTGCACGCTAAACTTATAGGTCTTGGTGGCAGCTGTGCTCTGTGCCGGAATATACATTCCGGTGGGATAACCCGATCTGTCACCACTTTCATCAAATGTCGAACCCTCAAACCGCTGATACGTAGTTGCACCTTCCGGCCATGGGATATATACGTCTGTTCCGACAGGCACTTCCTGATTTTCTATGCTGACTTTATAGGTTGCTTTGATTTCGACATTGGTATCAGGCATTGTGAATTTGTTATCCGTAACGGTAACACCGCCCGAGACAACTTTCCACTTATCAAAGACCAATCCGCTCGGTGCGGCGGACGGTGTAAGGGTTATCTCAGTCCCCACAGTTGCAGACGAAGGATTTGCCGTGCCGCCTGTTACAGTGACGGTATGAGCCGAATTTGTCCATGTTACGGTGAACTCGTTGCTGTCGATCCAGCCGTCAGAGAATTTCACGCTAAACTTATAGGTCTTGGTGGCAGCTGTGCTCTGTGCCGGAATATTCATTCCGGTGGGATAACCTGATTCTTCACCACTCGTAACACATGTCGAACCCTCAAACAGCTGATACATAGTTGCACCTTCCGGCCATGGGATAAATACCTCTGTTCCGACAGGCACTTCCTTATTTTCTATGCTGACTTTATAGGTTGCTTTGATTTCGACATTGGTATCAGGCATTGTGAATTTGTTATCCGTAACGGTAACACCGCCCGAGACAACTTTCCACTTATCAAAGACCAATCCGCTCGGTGCGGCGGACGGTGTAAGGGTTATCTCAGTCCCCACAGTTGCAGACGAAGGATTTGCCGTACCGCCTGTCACGGTGACGGTATGAGCAGAGTTTGTCCATTTTATCGTAAACTCATTACTTTTTACCCAACCGTCAGCAAATGACACTTGGAAATAATAAGTCTTTGATGTTGCGGTGGCATATGCCGGGGTATACATTCCCTCCGGTGAACCTGTCGGCGTTGCCGATTTTATGACTGTTTCGTTTCCGACTTCGTATAACTGAAACAGTTGGGCGCCCTCCGGCCACGGGATATATACAGTAGTTCCGACAGGCACTTCCTGATTCGCTATTGTTGGAACGGTCGCACTGCTTCCGGCAGTAAATAATGCGGAACGTTTCAAGCCGTTGCCCGTCCAGCTCGTTGCTTTACCATTGATGGTAAAAGTATTGTCATAGGACAGCGTGTTATCTCCCACGGCAGTGAACTCAACAACAACTCCATATTCCATGCCACTTATGAATTTGTAGTTATAGTATGGGCTGTTTGAGTCATTCAGCACTACCGGTGTAATGTCTTGACTGTGTGCCACATCTCTCCATCTGAGAACCTTAACCGAGTACTTGCTCGGATCATCGGATGTAGCCGTAAAGCTCGGTGTTTCTCCTGCAACGGGGGCCGTTACCGTGGCATTGCCGGTGGTAATCTCCGCCGCAAACGCCGTCAGGCTCATGGCAGGGAGCATTCCCAGAACCATGACCAGACAGAGCAGCAAACTGAGCAGCCTATGTGTTTTCTGTTTCATAAAGGTTTCCTCCTTTTGATAATCGATTTTCCATATCTTTTTCTATTCCGTCTCCCGGCGTATGGCCTCCGGGCGGATCATGAATGCTTTCAAACCTGACTGAAAGCGGAACTCGAATCATATCAATACGAACCACCGCCTTTCCTTACAGACTGTCCATGACCGCAGCCATGTACTGTTCGGTCACGGTTCCAAAAAGGAAGGCGTCGATCAAACCACCCTGTTTTGCCGACTTGACCTTTTCAGCCAGCTCGTTGTCTGCCTGATCGTCTACCAAAATGACGATCTTACAGTTCGGGTCGATTTTCTTGACCTTGTCCCGTATGGCGAGCCGCTCTTCCAGCATCCAGGGGGTGTAACCGGTCGCTTCCATTAACAAGGCATAGGGCTTGAAGGTTTTGCAGCGCTGCACGGTCTTGTCCGGATGCTCAGAGATTATGACCTGATAATCGTCCAGTTCCTGTGATAGCGTTCTCTGTATCGCCTTTGCGAAAAGCCTGCTCTGCATATCCAATAAGATTTTGCGCATATTCACATTCGCTCCTTCCTTGTTAGTTTACCTGCCTATGAACACAAGGCAAGGCGCTTATATATAGACTGCCTAAAGCGCGTTTTTACCGTTTACCCGGTATTATTTGCAAAAAGCAGCTATGCTCTGACCTGCTGAAAACCGAAGTATTTTTCGGCTGATACACAAAAAATCATTTTGTCAAGTGCATTATAAAGATTTTTTTCGCATTTTTCACTCCGAAAACGGAGGTTTTTGAAAAAGGGCAAAAAAATACCCGATTCACCGTAAATCCGATGAACCGGGAAAATGTTTTATATTATTCGTCTTTCAGAGCTGTGACGATCAGCTTACTTTCTATTGCTGCCGCCATCAGCTCCTCCTTGCTGTCAAATCCGCAACGGCTGACCATATCGCGGATATGCCACCGTGCAGCGTCGCCGGTAATCCCCAGCTTCTGCCCGATCTCCCCGAAGCTCATGCCCCGGATATACAGACGCAGAATTTCAAGCTGTATCGGCTTAATCTCACTCGATAAGATATCCTCCAGCTCCACGGGCGGCGTTTCGCCGGGGAAGCTGCGCTCTCCGTTCAGAACGCGCTCAATAACCGCCATTACTTCGTCGTCCCCGTGATCCTTATAGCACAACCCGTCGGCACAGCCCGTCTTTGCTTTGGAAAGCACCTCCGGGTCAACCAGTGAAGTCATAATAACCACTTTTGTGTTGGGATACTTTTCTTTTATCCGCTTTCCGGCGGCAAGCCCCGAATGTCGGTGGAGGGTCTGCACATCCATCAGCACAAGGTCAATCCCTTTATTGCAAAGCTGCTCCGCTTCAAAGGCGTCCCGTACAGCGCCGACCAGATGAAAGCGCTCGTCGGCTGTAAATAGCTTGACAAAGTGCTCCTGTATGTATTTGTCATCCTCAACTATCAGGATATTGATCATAAATTGTCTTCCTCCTTCCTCGGAAGATACAGGGTAAGGGCAAACGCAGGGCGGTGAGAAATCTTCATATCACCGCCGGAAGCCTCTACACTCCTGCGCAGGGAGGAAAGGCCGCTGCCTTCCGTTATTTTATCCTTCGGCACTTCGCCGTTGTTTGTAATCTGTACTCGCAGTAAACCGACCTTCTCGGTGATCTTGACATTGACTCTGTCTCCCTTGGCGTGACGGATACAGTTGGTGACGCATTCCCGCACGGCAGCCGTTATGAGCTGCTCCGCCGTGGTGTCAGGCGGAATATAGCCGTCCAGCGTTACCTTGACGCCGAGCTGTTTGGCTTTCTGCTGTGCTTCCTCAAAGGTTCCTTTTGCAGTGGAACGGCTTGCCGAAAGCATCCCGACAGCCTCCTGCAAATCCTTCAGCTTTTGCTTTGTCTCGGTAGAGGAGCTGTTCTTGACATCTTGAATGGTGAGTAAGCTGCTTCCGAGGGTGTCGTGAAGCCAGACCTTCAGAGTTAGGCTTTCTTTTTCCCGCACCTCGTCCTCCATGCGCGCATACATCTTTTGTAGCCGGAGGTTTACCTTTTTCAGTTCCTCGTTATTCTCCCGCAGACGAACGTTGCCTTCATAAAGCTCGGTCTCGTCATGGGCGGCAAGCTGGACATAACCTGAAAGTCCTTCACCGTCGAGTTCGCTGCGGCAAAAGCGGTAAATCCTGTCCTCCCAAGTTCTGTCGTCCCTAAAACGGTAGCAACCCGCTACATCCGTCATGGCCTCCACTTGGCTTTCCGATGGGGGCGAAGATAGGGCATCCGTCATGTCGCTGAGTGTCCGGGGAAGTCTATCTATCAGCAAGTGGGACAGTTCTGCCATCTTCCGGTTAATCAGAATGATATGTCCGTCTGCGTCCGCAAACAAAAGTCCCACCGGAAGATCGTCAATCGCTTCCTTGACCGACCATTCGTTGATTTCCCGTTTGCTGCGCCGCATTTCCGCGATAAGACTTATGACGGAATATGCAAAGGCGGCGACAAGGATACAAATCAGAGCCGGCACCGGCAGATGAAAATCACTTTGGGTAACATGCTGATTATACCGAACAAGGAAGCAAAGCAGCACAAGTAATCCGTACAGCAGAAATCCGTCCAGTACAGTATGTATTACCGACCGGCGGTGGAAAAACCGGTACAACGGCAAAACAAGCTGTGCCAGCACGCCAAGCCAAGTGATAATAATCACCGCCATCTGTGCGTAATGAGAAAGTTCGCAAAAGCAGGTCATCTTCCGGCACCTCCCCTCAGAGGCAGGATCAATTCCCACTCGCTCTCGTCCGACATCGCAACCGAAGCGTCCGGCCACTCTTTCCCGAGCGGACTCAGATCCTCCCTGCAGCCGACGGTTACACGGATACGAAGCACGCCTTCCACCACACTCACCGATACCGCGCAGGAAGTGATGCTGTCCAGCGCCGCTTCCACCGCGTCCTCGAAAAAGTCATAGGCGGCGGACGCAATCTCGCCGGGCAAATAGTCCCGTTCCGCATCTACAAACACCACACAGTGCGCTCCCATGGCTTTCAGGTAGCGGACAGATTCCTCAATGGCGTTTTTCAGTTCGCCCTGGGGAACGTCAAACCCGTTCTGGATGGAAAGCGTCAGGTGCTTTTTACGTTTGACATAGCCGCCGAGCACGGCGATCTTGGACAGAATGGCGTTTCCTTTTTCCGCGTCCCCGTCCACCAGCTCGTACTCCTTCATCAGCCGCGCAATGCGGTCGATCTGTTTCTGCGTGGAGGCGGTCAGCAGGTCATACAGTCTGTTCTGCTCCGCAGTCACCTTTCTATCCTTTTCCAGCACATACTCATGCCTCAGCATGGCGGTGCGTTCTTCCAGTTCTTCCTTGGTCTCAGTCAGCTCACGGCGCAGATTGGTAAGTTCGGATATATCCTCCGTCCAGACCGTATATCCGCCACCGATGGGCATGGTATGCAGAATCTTCCCTTCGGCAATCGAAATAGGGCCTGCCTTTGCCGCCACCATCTGTTCTACCGGGATCGGCTCTGCCTGCTGGGAGGCGTAGCGCACCCGGTATTGTTCATCCACGATTTGGGCACTGTTGCCGGTGGAGGCAACAAACATCTCGTCATACCGGATGTTGACCGGGAGCAGACCGCAGTGGATGCAGCTCTCCAGCACAGCGGAGAACAGCAGGCAGCAGGCCGCACTCAAGTCGCCCGCCAGGAACTTCGTCAGTGGGAAACTGATCATGTCACTCAGAATGTAGAATACGGACAGGAACAGAAACACCGCCATCGGAATGTATTCCTTGCGTTTACGGTAGGCTTTGCTTCGGACAAACATCAGGGCAAAGGCCGCAAAGGAACAGATGACGAACCAGGCGAACACCATCACATAGCCGGGGCCGCGCTGGTAATCGTGGTCCGAGAAAAACAATGCGTTTGCCGGGAACCGAAAGACGAACTGGTGCAGGTCATTGGTCATAACCATCAGGAACAGCAGCAGAGCAGGAATCTGAAGAATCTGGACATGGCGGGGCAGCCGGTAGTCCTCCGCTTTTCCGATGAACAGGGCGGCAAACAGCATGAACAGCGGTATGTAGACCAGGGGCAGATAGTAGAGATACCACAGGTATCGAATCGCATGAACGTCTGTTACGATATAGTATTTCAGAGCTTTGAAGTTCAGCCACAGGAGCATCAGGACCGCGACGCCGCAGAGATAACGCCGCGCCTGGGCCTGAACGATCCTGCGGTACAGCGATAAGCCCCAGGCGCTGATCAGGCTAATCTGAAGCACAACCCGGATAAAGTCCCGCAGCAGCGTGTTTTCCGTTAACAGATTCAGATTGACGAGGCGAATGGCAGCTGCTGTCAAGACCACCACCGCGACCAAAATGATTGTCCTTTTCTCCTGCTTCGCTTTCACTGGCCCGGCTCCTATCCAATCATCATACGGCAGACAGGGCACCTCAGTTGGTTGCTGCGCAACCAACTAAGGGGGTACCCCCTTAACAATACTCTGCTCTCTTTTCAGAGGACAGAGTATAATCTATCAGGTTAAATTATACTGAATATGGGTCAAAAAAGCAATACCACAAAACCTGTGCAGCGATTCTCCAATCATAATTATGGCAAGAGCGCGGACTACTCATTCCGCACTCTTACGAATCATTTATTTAGATTGATGGTATATGGCAGGACAGTCAGCGTGTCCGGGTCGATAATGATGACCGCCCGTTTCTTTTCGTATGCGTAGTTAATAGTGTAATATTTTACGCATCATTAAGAAGGAGGTGCGTCGCATGAAATCGTTTTGTGAGATTCTTCGGGAACTGCGGGAGGATCGGGATATGACCCAGGCCGATGTTGCAAATCTTCTCGGCACTTCGCAGCAATACTATTCCAAGTAGAAGCTCTGGAATGGTTGGACAAGGCCGCAGAACAGGGCAATCAGTTTGCACGGTATCGGCTCGGAAAGATCTATCTCACCGGTGAGTCCGTGCCGAAGGATGTGGAAAAGGCTCTTGCGTACCTGACAGCCTCCGCTGATCAGGGAAATCAATTTGCACAGTACGCCTTGGGCAAGCTGTATCTCTTTGGGAGGGATGTTCCTCCGGATCGTGAGCAGGCCAGAGAATGGCTGATCCGAGCCGCAGCACAAGGCAATGAGTATGCACGATTTTTTCTCGACCGCTTTGACCAGTTCCGGGATCCGTCTGTCATGCTGGCAGCAACCAAACTAATTTGGATAAACCTAACCCTCTAAAAATCAACCAAATCAATCGTTATGAGGTGACGCATACAAACGTCACCTCATTGCCCTTATCTCTTCTTTATTTTTTTCCGCATTGTGCCTATCGGAAAGGATTCAAAGTGCCGCTAAATTTTCCCGTGCAGGCATCTGTCCCGCCGCTCTCTGGCGTATTCCAGCAGTGCATTGCACGCCGGACAAAGCGCCTCGCCCCTTGTCCCATGCACGCCACAACAATACCGGCGCACCATGAGGGTAACGGTTTCGATCTCCTTTTCCTTGTTCAAGTTCTGAAGTCCTTTCTGTTTTATACACAGTTAGTCTACTCTAACCTCCTGGTGGAAGAAAAGGCAGGCCACCTGTATGCAGTCTGCCTTTTGCCTGATGCGAAAGCCCGCAGACGCGCGGGGCTTACAGCACCAGCGAGGGCGCGGTGTAGACCCGTGCCTTCAGCTCGCTGTTG
>OJQF01001039.1_pt1 | contig 11731 bp, 5 predicted proteins | sample 1598681 | NCBI WGS metagenome assembly OJQF01 (sample SAMN03922506, study PRJEB24848) | human gut metagenome | isolation source: stool sample | host: Homo sapiens | place: Germany | collected 2011-11 | reverse complement strand
ACGAGATCAGCCTCGGTCTCCTGGGCTCGGAGATGTGTATAAGAGACAGGTCTTATACTATTGCGGTCGGAGATATGGCTTATCAGAAGCTATATTGGGGGCGTATGGCTATTGTGTTTGTAATATGTAGTCTTATTTCTTTATGTTTAGACAAAAGAGGAGGAAATACATTTTATTTATCAGTCGTTTGGTCTCTTATTCTATTAGGTGGAGTTGAGGCTGTTTGGGGATTATGGCAGATATACGGTTTAGCTGTTTCCAATCATTCATTATATGCGCTTACAGGCTCCTTTTACAATCCGGGACCTTATTCTGGATATTTAGCGATGGTATTTCCGATTTGTTTGAGTGAATGGTTGAATTTGAGAAAAGTAGAGAAACATACTTGGGTAGAGCGGGGTAAATATTATATGGCCTTAGGAGTATTGTTGTTAATTCTTTGTGTTTTACCGGCAGGTATGAGCCGTTCGGCATGGATAGCCGTTGCGGTTTCTGGAATATGGGTATATGGTATACACTGTTCATGGGGAACTCGTTTAAGAAAGATAGGTAAGAGGTATAAGAAAAGGGTATTTCTGGCTATGATAACAGCAGGAATAGTGCTGATAATAATTAGTTATGCTCTTTTTCAATTAAAAGTAGGTTCGGCTAATGGCCGTCTGTTAATTTGGAAAGTGAGCGCTATGACTGTTGCGGAAAAGCCATTTTTAGGACATGGTATTGGAAACTTTGCATCGGCTTATGGAATGGCTCAGGAAAATTATTTTGCTAGAACAGAGTTTACAGCTACAGAGGAACAGGTAGCCGGAAGTCCTGAATATGCTTTTAATGAATATCTGCAAATAGCTGTAGAATATGGAGTTTTATTTCTATTGGTTGTGTTGTTGATTATTAGCTTTTGCCTTTGGAAAGGGATAACTGAAAAAAAAATAAGTGCGTGTGCAGGTTTGATTTCTGTTTTAGTTTTTGCATTTTCGTCTTATCCGATGCAAATACCCGGATTTGCGATAGCATTTTATTTTTTGCTGGCTGCTTGTGTGGTAGGAAAGTCACGAATACATATTTATCTTTTTACTGTAATGATTGCTCTGTTGGGAAGTTACTATTGGAAATATAATCAGTATAATGCCTGTGAAGAATGGCTTAGATGTAAAATGTATTATAATATAGGTGCATTTCGTTTAGCCAAAGAGGGGTATGAGAAAATTTATCCGGAATTGAATGACCGGGGAGATTTTTTGTTTGAGTATGGTCATTCTTTACATAAGTTGAAAGAATATGATCATTCTACGGAAGTTCTGAAAGAAGCAATGATGCATAGTTGTGATCCTATGATTCTGAATATAATAGGAAAGAATTATCAGGCTACAGGAGAATATGAGAAAGCCGAAGAATATTTCATACGATCTACTCATCGGCTTCCGGGACGGATTTATCCGTATTACTTGTTAGCGAAACTTTATGTGGAACCGGAATATCGACATCTGGAGAAATTAAAACAGGCGGTTCAGGTTGTATTGACGAAGGAACCGAAAGTGCAATCTACTGCAATAAAGGAGATGAGAGAAGAAGTGAAGAAACTTATAAAGAAATAATTTGATAATGATAATGTTTTCTAAATATCAGAATTTGATTTTGTGGAGTGATTTACTGTTTTCGCAGTATTATTTAAATAATCATCCTGTATCTCTTTTTATTTAGAAAGAAATATGTATTTTTGAGTGTGTAACTAACAAAATAAAAAATGAACAAACACAAGTTAGCATGGATCTGTCTGTCTTCTGCATTGATTATGATGACAGCTTGTAGCGGCAAGAAAAATATGGAGGATGAATCGGAAAAGGGTGTTTCCACCGTTCTTCCTATGTCTAAAAATGAGGTGACTGTAGAAATACTGAAAAGAAAGGCATTTAATCACGAACTAATGAGTAACGGCAAGATCAGTGCCCGTGGCAAAGCCGATCTACGCTTTGAAACCAGTGAAGTCATCGCCCATATCTATGTGAAGAATGGCGATCGTGTACAGAAAGGGCAGAAGCTGGCTGATTTGGATAAATTCCGTCTGGAGCAGAAATTGTCTCAGTCTGAAGATGCTTTATTGAAAGCCGAACTGGAATTGAAAGACGTACTGATCGGACAGGGGTATTCTCCTGACGATTTTAATAAAGTTCCTGTCGAAACGATGAAAATAGCCAAAGTAAAAAGTGGTTATGAGCAATCTAAATCCCAATATGAACTGGCGAAAAGAGAGATGGAACATGCTACATTGATTGCTCCTTTTGACGGCGTGGTAGCCAATTTATTTTCAAAGCCCTATAATCCGGCAAATACTTCTGAAGCATTCTGTACTATTATTGATTCCAAAGGAATGGAAGCTGATTTCACGGTGCTGGAAAATGAACTTGCTTTTATCAAGGTAGGAGATAAAGTGGTAATTACTCCTTATGCCGGTGGGGGAGCATTTGAAGGAAGTGTCTCTGAGATTAATCCGTTGGTGGATGCCAATGGTATGGTGAAAGTCAAGGCTGCGGTAAATGCGGGAGGAAAGCTGTTTAGCGGTATGAATGTAAAGGTAAGTGTCCGCCGTTCATTGGGAGAGCAATTGGTTATTCCCAAAACAGCCGTCGTATTGCGTTCCGGCAAACAAGTGGTATTTACCCTGAAAGAGGGCAAGGCTATGTGGAATTATGTAAATACAGGATTGGAGAATGCAACGGAGTGTGTGGTCTCCGATAGGTCGCAGAAAGGTATTGAGGATGGTCTGCTGGAAGGAGATACGGTTATCGTCACCGGAAACTTGAATTTGGCGCATGAAGCGGAAGTTGATGTAAAATGAATAATTAAGAATTAAATAATGAATCTATGATAAAATTCTTAATACAGCGTCCTATTGCCGTATTGATGGCCTTTACCGCCTGTTTCATTATCGGGGTAGTGACGTACTCTACGCTGCCTATATCGCTGCTTCCCGATATCGCTATTCCTGAAATTACGGTACAGGTATCTTCTGCCAATACCTCTGCCCGGGAATTGGAAAATACGATTGTCAAACCTTTGAGGGGGCAATTGATTCAAGTTTCTACCCTGAAGGATATTCATAGTGAATCGAGAGATGGGGCGGGCATTATCCGCTTGTCATTTGAATATGGAACGAATACCGACCTTGCCTTTATCGAGGTAAATGAGAAGATAGATGCCGCCATGAACTATCTTCCGAAAGAGGCGGAACGTCCGAAGGTAATCAAAGCGAGTGCAACGGATATTCCCGTATTCTATCTGAATCTGACACTGAAGAATGACAGTGCTTACGGAGCTACGGAACAGCACTCCTTCCTTGAATTGTGTGAGTTTGCCGAGTCTGTCATTAAGCGCCGGATAGAGCAGCTTGAAGAAGTTGCCATGGTGGACGTGACCGGAATTTTGGAACGGCAGGTACAGATTGTGCCCGACAAGGACAAGCTCGCCATGATGGGACTCTCCATTGGAGATATCGAATCGGCTTTATCTTCTAATAATGTGGAACCGGGCAGCATGACAGTGCGAGACGGGTATTATGAATACAATATTAAATTCTCGACATTGCTGCGTACGGCGGAGGATGTGGAAAATATCTATCTGCGTAAGGGCGACCGCATCGTACAGTTAAAAGACTTCTGCAAAGTAAGCGTCGTACCTGTAAAGGAAAAAGGAGTATCCCTGTCCAATGGAAAGCGAGCGGTGAGCCTTGCCGTCATCAAACAGGCGGATGAGAACATGGATAAGATGAAGCAGGCGCTGGTAGGCACGATGACCTATTTTCAGTTAGTATACCCGGAGATTGATTTCAGCATCAGCCGTAATCAGACGGAACTGCTGGACTATACCATCTCTAATCTGCAGCAGAATCTCTCTCTTGGTTTTCTCTTTATTTGTCTGGTAGCGGTTCTGTTTCTGGGAGATGTAAAGTCTCCGCTGGTTATCGGACTTAGTATGGTGGTATCCATCGTGATCAGCTTTGTCTTTTTCTACCTTTGCAATATGTCTCTCAATATCATTTCACTTGCCGGATTGATCCTGGCATTGGGAATGATGATTGACAGTTCGATTATTGTGACCGAGAATATATCGCAATACCGTGAACGGGGATACTCCTTGCGCCGTGCCTGTGTGACGGGAACCAGTGAAGTGGTCACCCCCATGCTGAGTTCTTCTCTGACGACTATTGCCGTCTTTGCCCCGCTGATTTTTATGAGCGGTATTGCAGGCGCTATTTTCTTTGATCAGGCTTTTTCCGTCACTGTAGGCCTGATGGTGTCCTATCTCACCGGTATCATGCTGCTTCCTGTGCTTTATCTGCTGGTTTACCGGACAGGTGTCCGCACCCGGAAATGGAAGTGGCTTTCTTTCAAATTTAATAACCCGATCAAGGATCACACGCTGGACCGCTTCTATGATGCGGGTGTTGACTGGGTATTCCGCCATAAAACGTTCAGTGTACTGTTCTGTGTGATTTCCATTCCGCTTTGCATATTCTTCTTTTTCTTTATAGACAAAGAACGGATGCCCGATATCGAGGAAAATGAACTGATCGCCCGGATAGAATGGAATGAGAATATCCATGTGGATGAAAACAAACGACGGGTGGATGAACTTTTCAAGGAACTGAAAGATGAAGTACTGGAGCAAACAGCCTCTATCGGCAGACAGGACTTCATCCTCAATCGGGAACGGGAACTGTCTTCTTCCGAAGCGGAACTTTATTTCCGTACGGAGACTTCCGACGCTATTGCTCCTTTGGCACAGACGGTATACCGGAAACTGAAGGAACGTTATCCACTCTCTGTCATCTTTTTCTCTCCGCCGGAAACGGTCTTTGAGAAACTCTTTGTGACGGGTGAACCGGATGTGGTGGCGGAATTTTACACCCGTAATAAAGCGGAAGCCCCCAAAGCGGAAGCAATCCGCAGCGTAGAACAGGAACTGGGACGAAAAACCGGAATCAATCCGACAGGTATCGCCTTCGAAAACCAGTTGAATCTGAGTATCAGTAAAGAGAAACTCTTGCTCTACCGTGTTTCCTACAACGAACTGTATCGGGTACTGAAAACGGCTTTCCGGGAAAACAGTGTGACGATGCTGCACTCTTATCAGCAGTATTTGCCGATCAACATTGCCGGGGATGAAAAGACTGTGAACGAGGTGTTGCAGGAAACACTGGTGCAGACGCAACCGGACAACCGTGGGAATGTCGATTTTATCCCGCTTCGGGAATTGATCAACGTAGCTCCCGCCGAAGACTTGAAAAGTATTACTTCCGGACGTAACGGCGAGTATGTCCCGTTCGACTTTTACGGCGTGCAGGATGCGAACCGGCTGATGCGTGAAGTGAAACAGGTGGCGGAGGAAACAGGGGACTGGGATACGGGCTTCTCCGGCAGTATCTTCTCCAACAAGGAGATGCTGGATGAACTGGTCGTGATCCTGTTGATCTCACTGCTGCTGATGTATTTCATTCTTGCCGCACAGTTCGAGAGTTTTCTGCAGCCGTTGCTGGTACTGGCGGAAATCCCGATTGATGTGGCATTTGCTTTACTCTTGCTCTGGATATGCGGGCATACGCTGAATCTGATGTCTGCCATCGGTCTGATTGTGACCTGTGGTATTGTAATCAATGACTCTATCCTGAAACTGGATGCGATCAATGAACTGCGCAAGGCAGGCGTTCCTTTGCTGGAAGCTATTCATGAAGCAGGCCGCAGGCGTCTGCGTCCGATTATCATGACTTCGCTGACGACCATCTTTGCCATGGTGCCGTTGCTGTTCTCCTCGGATATGGGATCGGAACTGCAAAAGCCGTTGTCTATCGCCATGATAGGCACGATGTCCATCGGTACGGCGGTCAGCCTCTTTATCATACCGCTGCTTTACTGGTTTATCTATCGGGGAAAAAGCGGGAATCACAAACCAAATGAAAAACATGTTGAATTATGAAGAAATCATCCGTTCTTTTTGTATTGATGGCAGCATCGGGGATATGTTTCTCTTCAGTATATGCCCAGAAACGTCTGGTGCTGGACTTGAACCAGACTATCGCTTTAGCTAACGACAGTTCGCTGGAGTCATTCCGCACACAAAATATGTATCTGTCCGGTTATTGGGAATACCGGACGTACCGGGCAAACCGTTTGCCGAGTCTGACAATGGACCTTACCCCGGCACAATATAACCGGGATATCACGAAACGTTATGATTCGGGACAGGACCTGGATGTCTACCGTACGCAACAGTCATATTATGCCTATGGAGGATTAAGTGTCCGTCAAAATCTGGACTTGACCGGAGGTACGTTCTATCTGGAGTCGAACCTTGCCTATATGCGTAATTTCGGGGATAATAGTGCGACGCAGTTTACCAGCGTCCCGATACGGCTCGGTTATTCGCAGAGCCTGGTCGGGTATAATCCTTTCAAATGGGACCGGAAGATCGAACCGCTGAAATACGAGCGTGTGAAAAAGGAATTTCTTTATAATGTGGAAAAGGTTTCGGAAACGGCGACGAATTATTTCTTTTCGCTGGCGATGGCGCAGGCGGAATACAAACTGGCAAAGGAGAACCTCGCATCTACGGATACTTTGTACCGCATCGGACAGCAACGGCACCGGATCGCCGCTATTTCACAGGCGGACCTGTTGACTTTAAAGCTGGATAAAGTGAATGCACAGAATACATTGCAGAATAGGGCAAGCGCCTTGAAACGGGCAATGTTCTCACTGGCATCTTTTCTGAATCTGGATAAGAATACCCAGATCGAACTGGAGCTTCCTTCACGCCCAAGTATGATGGAGATTCCGGTGGATGAGGCTTTGAGATGGGGAAGGAGCAATAATCCGCAGTTGCTGGAACTGAAGCAGAATGTACTGGAAGCGGAGCGGAATGTGGACAGAACAAAGAAGGAATCCCGTTTCAATGCCAGCGTGAATGCCAGTATCGGTTTCAACCAGGTGGCGGAAAACTTCGGAGATGTGTATCATAAACCGATGCAGCAGGACTTGGTAGCGGTCAGCGTATCTATTCCGCTGCTGGACTGGGGCGTTCGTAAGGGCAAATACAACATGGCACGGAATAATCTGAATGTAGTGAAGATTTCGGCACGTCAGGATGAGATCAGTATTGAGGAGGAAGTCATCATGACGGTGAGTGATTTTAATATCCAGCAGCAGTTGATTGCCAGTGCGGAAGAAGCGCTGGACCTGGCGATACTGGCTTATAATGAGACAAGGCAACGTTTTATTATCGGTAAAGCGGATATTAATAGTCTGACGCTTTCGCTCAACAGGCAGCAGGAGGCGCAGCGCAACTACATTTCTGCCTTGCAGAACTACTGGCTGAATTATTATAAAATACGTCGTCTGACTTTATTCGATTTTGCTACGAAGCTTTCTCTTTCGGATCGTTTCGACTTTAATGGAGGGAGACTGATCAGATAGTAATTTCTTTTGGGATATAGACAAATGAATCATGCAAGATATAGGTTCTGAAATTAAAAAGTCATCAAAGGCTTCCGCTTTTACGCTCATTGTCGCTTTTATCAGCGTGGCGTTGGTCGGGCTGGCACTTGTTCCGTTGCTGCCGGTGAAGCTGAATCCGTCACGGACCTTACCCGGATTTTCTGTATGGTTCGGCATGGGAGGGACTTCGGCGCGTGTCGTGGAGATGACGGCTACCAGCAAACTGGAGGCGATGCTTGCCCGTGTCAAGGGAATACAAAGCATATCTTCGACTTCCGGCAATGGCTGGGGAAGTATAAATGTGAGTCTGGACAAGCATGCAGATGCGGCTGTCGCACGTTTTGAGGCTTCGACCATCATTCGTCAGACTTGGCCGGAATTGCCGGCGGGAGTTAGTTACCCGTACATTCAGATGGCAAGTCCGGAGCAGAAAAGTCAGGGACCTTTTATCGCATTCACGATTAATGCGCCTGCCACTCCCAGTCTGATTCAGAAGTATGCGGAGGAACATATAAAGACACGCCTTGCGCAGCTTCCGGGAATCTATAAGATAAACGTCAGCGGAGCCACACCGATGGAATGGCGTCTGGAGTATGATTATGAGCAGTTGCGTGCGTTGGGGGTGAGTACGGATGAAATTAGTCAGGCAGTCGGTCTGCATTATCAGAAAGAGTTTCTGGGGACTTATGATGTGGAACAGGCGGCTTCGGGCAAGGAGTGGATTCGGTTGGTGCTGATGCCCGAACATGATAACCGGGAGTTTGACGCCGGGCAGATACAGGTGAAAGTGAAGGATGGGAGAATCATCCGCTTGGACGAACTGGTGAAGGTCGTCCGTATGGAAGAGCAGCCTCAGAGTTATTACCGGATCAATGGGTTGAATTCGATTTATCTGTCTGTTGTCGCTGAAGAGGCAGCTAATCAGCTGGAACTGAGCAAAAAGGTACAGGCGTGCATGGATGACATCAGACTGTCGCTTCCGGCAGGATACGAGATTCATACCAGTTATGATACTACAGAGTTTATACATGACGAGCTGAACAAGATTTATTTGCGCACGGGAGTGACGGTGGCTATCCTGCTCTTGTTTGTACTGCTGATTACTTTCAGCCCCAAATATCTGTTTTTGATTGTCACCAGTCTGACCGTGAATATGGCAATAGCCGTTATCTTTTACTATGTCTTCGGACTGGAAATGCAGTTATATTCTTTGGCGGGTATCACGGTTTCACTGAACCTGGTGATTGATAATACGATTGTGATGAGTGATCATTATCTTCGATGTAAAAAACGGAAGGCGTTCATGTCTGTATTGGCGGCTACACTGACAACAATGGGAGCGTTGGTCATCATCTTCTTTCTGGACGAGAGGATTCGTCTGAATCTGCAGGATTTTGCCGCAGTGGTGATGATTAATCTGGGAGTTTCATTATTGGTTGCTCTGTTCTTTGTACCTTCTTTGATTGACAAAATCGGGTTGAAACGACGCAGGAAGTCTTCTCTGACCGGAGTGAAGAGAAAATGGAAAATGGGGAATACCCGTTTCTTTAGATGGCTGCGTTCGAAGATGCGAAGGGGACCGGTCTACTTTAGTCGTTTCTACAGGTGGCTGATACAGAGGCTTTGCCGCTGGAGAGTGGCGGTTTGCCTGCTACTGTTGCTGGCATTCGGATTACCGGTCTTTCTGTTGCCGGAAAAGGTGGATGGGGATGGCAAATGGGCAGAGATTTATAATAAGACACTGGGCACTCCCACCTATAAGGAAAAGGTGAAACCGATAGTGGATAAAGCGTTGGGAGGAAGCCTGAGATTGTTTGTGCAAAAAGTATATGAGGGCAGCTACTTTACCCGGAATGAGGAGGTAGTACTTTATGCCAACGCCAATTTGCCGAATGGCAGTACGCTTGAACAGATGAATACGCTGATCAAGCGGATGGAAACTTATCTGAGCGAGTTCAAGGAGATCAAGCAGTTTCAGACATCGGTGGAAAGTGCCCGCCGGGCATCTATCAGCATCCATTTCACCAAGGAAAATCAGAAAAGCGGGTTTCCGTATACGCTGAAAGCTAACATGATCAGCAAGGCACTCCAACTGGGAGGAGGAGACTGGAGTATCTATGGATTGCAGGATCAGGGATTCAGTAACAATGTGCGCGAGAATGCGGGATCATTCCGGGTGAAAATGTACGGATATAATTATGATGAACTTTATAGCTGGGCTACCAAACTAAAAGAGGTATTGTTGTCTCATCGTCGTATCAGGGAGGTGACGATCGGCTCCAATTTCTCGTGGTGGAAGGATGATTATCAGGAATTTTATTTTGATCTGGATAAGCGACGGATGATTGGAGCAGGGGTCGGAGCCGGAGAACTCTTTGCAGCCATCCGACCGATATATGGACGGAATCAGGAGATTGGTTCTGTGGTCACTGAAGACGGCACGGAAAGAATCAAACTCTCTTCCCGGCAATCGGGGCAACGGGATATATGGGCTATGCAGTATGATCCTTTCAGTGTAGGCGAAAAAGAGTATAAACTGGCAGAACTGGCTAAAGTGGAGAAGGGACAGATGCCACAGGAAGTGGCAAAGGAGAATCAGCAATATCGTCTGTGCCTGCAATATGAGTATATCGGTGCGTCGGAACAGGGACATAAGTTGCTGAAAAAAGACTTGGAAGGTTTTAATAAACTTCTCCCGCTGGGATATAAGGCGGAAGCGGAAAGTGATAACTGGTCATGGGGCGGGGGTGCCAACAAACAGTATCGTTTGCTCCTGATTGTGATTGCTATCATTTTCTTTATTACAAGTATTCTGTTCAATTCGTTGAAGCAGCCGTTAGCGATTATTTTCGTCATTCCGATATCTTATATCGGCGTATTTCTGACGTTCTACTGGTTCAAACTGAATTTTGACCAGGGCGGTTTCGCTTCGTTCATCTTGCTTTGCGGTATTACTGTGAATGCCAGTATTTATATTCTGAACGAGTATAATGCGATTCGTAAACGTTTTACCCGCCTTTCACCTCTCCGTGCTTATGTGAAGGCATGGAATACGAAAGTGATTCCTATTTTCCTGACAGTCGTTTCTACTATTTTAGGTTTTATCCCTTTCATGGTGGGAGCAGAAAAAGAAGGCTTCTGGTTTCCTTTGGCAGCAGGTACTATCGGAGGATTGGTGATGTCCGTGATCGGAGTGTTTGTTTTCTTGCCGGTGCTGACTTTAAAAAAACTCACAAAATTGTAAGATCTGATAAAACTATTGAAAGATGAAAAGCATATTATTAACGGTTGGGCTTGCCTTCATAGGCATGTATGCCACAGCACAGACGAGAGTCATTGATTATCCGGTAATGGGACAACGTACTACTGATGCATTGGAGTTTTATCAGGCGGAAGTTTCGGATACGGCAGTTATCCTTAGAGGAGATATGTATAGCCGCCCTAACTATTGGGTCCGGATAGCTTCTTCTTCTGTATTGAAAGGGAAAGAAACGGGAAAAGTCTACCGTTTGATACGTGCTACGGGGATCAAACTGGATCACGAAGAGTATATGCCCGAGTCTTGGAATCGCTCGTTTTCGTTGCAGTTCGAGCCGGTAGATAAACGGGACAGAATGGTTGATTATGATGAAATGATTCCGGAAGGGAATGGTTTTCGGGTAAATGATATTTGCTTGGAAAATAAGCAGATAAATAAGAAAATTCATTGCCGTATTGAAGGGACGGTAGCCAACTGTCCGGCATACAGCCGCTTGATGTTAATGCCGGAAGGAACCGATCCACGTGTGCAGGGATGGATTTCCATTCCGGTACGTGACGGGAAATTCTCGTATGACTTGTATACTGATAGGGAAGAACCCTATGAACTGTATGCCTGGAGTGATAACCTGCAGGGGGCTTGGTATCCGACTTCTTTCTTTTCAGAGAACGGGAAAATTGAAATTATCCTGCATTCGTCCCAGGCACCTGAAGTTTACTCGGACGCACCATTGACCAAAGAATTGCTCCGTTTCAAACAGGAAACTGGTAAGCTATTCTTTGACTCACTTCGGGAAGAAAGGGAAAAATTAGAAAAAGAGAATAAAATATTGACTCCTGCAGCGCTTGCTTTGCAGGCAGAGGTAGAAAAAGCTCAGAGTGAAGAGGAAAGGAAGGAAATCTTTCAAAAGATGCGCCAGTTAGATGATGACGGTAAGGCTTATACAGAAGATTATAAGGCATTGGAAAAAAAGAGTCAGGAAGTT
>OJQF01001029.1_pt1 | contig 11759 bp, 6 predicted proteins | sample 1598681 | NCBI WGS metagenome assembly OJQF01 (sample SAMN03922506, study PRJEB24848) | human gut metagenome | isolation source: stool sample | host: Homo sapiens | place: Germany | collected 2011-11 | reverse complement strand
GTCATCCGTATCCGTACAATTACCAGAGGTATTTGGTATATGCCGAGCTTGTCGAGAATTAGCCTGTTTCCCGAAATAAACCTTTAAAGAATTTTGCAACATATATGAGTACGGAATAATTATTGTTTGGATATATGAGAAAATAGGTGTGGTCGTGCCGGTATTTCAATACTTTTTAATCAAATCCGCTATGAACAAAAAGATGCCCTCCGAAAAACTCCGATTTCATCGGGGTTTTTCTCGTTTTTGGGGCAAGTTATTTGAAGATAGTTTTAGAGATGCCAAACGACAAAAATCCTATTCAGATACCTTTTAAACCGACATAACCGAAAATACGAGTAAAAGCAAGCACATGGACTCGCAACTGCATTTTATTTATAGATTGTTTCTGCATTGATATACGCAGAATAAGCAATAACAATGGGGACGGCAATCAAACCATCCCCAAGTTCATCTATGCATTATATATAAGCTCACGTAATACGATTTCGTTTGCTCTGATTCGTATGTTATTCATTTGGCGAACCCATTCCATTTGATTCTCTGCCTTGAGCTGTTCTGTTATATCTTCACGATCTGCCATCTGCTTAACCAGCCGGGAACACATTTCTTCTGCCTGCTTGTCGATGTCGGCGAGATAAATGTTCAGTTTTCCACTGATTTGCAAGTTGGAGAGCAATACCCGCTTATTTTCTCGCAGGATAATTCAAGTGCCGCTGACCCCATACCCGATATGCACTGGTTCTTCCTCAGGTAGTTGCAGGCACGGCAAGTAATAGTCGCCCTGTAACTCATACCATAGTCCATTGCTTTCATCATATTTGTACTTTTCCATAAAATCTTGGCCTCCTTAAAATCTTGTGCTATCATCATAACAAAGAGACGCAATGTCGGCAAATGTGCGAGGAAATATGTGAGCCTTCAGCCGGATTTTAAGTGTGAAATTTAGGTTGGTTAAGAACATCCGCACCAGCAGAAAAGAGACACCCCAACGGGTGTCTCTTTTCTGCTGGCGCTCTCCTTTATGCCTTGCAAAACCGCCGCAAAGCGGGTACAATACCCACAACAAGACTTTACCAAGGAGCGTTGATCATGGCATTTCAGGGTTATACCCAGGAGACGGTGGATTTCCTGTGGGGCATCCGCTTCAACAACGAGCGCGGCTGGTTCATGGCCCACAAGCCGGATTATCAGGCGCATCTGCTGGCCCCCACCCGGGCGCTGGCGGAGCAGGTCTACGACGCCATCCACGAAAAATATCCCGACGAGCCGTTTCTTCTGAAGCTGTCCCGCATCTACCGGGACGCCCGGCGGCTCCATGGGCAGGGGCCCTACAAGGACCACCTGTGGTTCTGCATCCGCACCGGCGACGAGGACTGGACGGGCCGTCCCACGTTCTACTTTGAGATCGCCCCGGACTATTACAGCTACGGCATGGGCTTCTGGTGCCCCCGTCCGGCCCTGATGGCCGCCTACCGCCGGGGCATCGACCAGCATCCGGAGGAGCTGAGCCGTCTGGTGCGCCGGTTCAACAGGCAGGACGTGTTCACCCTCAACGGGCAGGAGTACGCCCGCAGCAAGGGTGATACCACACCGCTGCTGCAGCCGTGGTACAACCGGAAGTCCGTCAGCCTCCAGCACGAGCAGCCGCTGGACGACCGCATCTTCTCCCCGGAGTTGGCCCGGGACATCATCGAGGGCTTTGACAGCCTGATGCCCTTCTATCGCTACTTTGACAGGCTGTGCGCCTCCGTAGCGGAAAATTAACGCCGCGCCGTCTTGACAAACCGCCGGCGTTCCGGTATAGTAGCACTGTTTGAGGGAGTAATTCCGCACCGCGCAGGCGGGGCGAGACACACCGTCATCCCGGCGCCCGGCGCCCGATGTGTCCTGAAAGAATGAGACTCATACACAGACCCGGTCTGTGTATGAGTCTTTTGTTATGTGGAAATAAAAAAGTGGACATACAAGAAGGAGGAATCCCCATGGACAAGGACTATAACCGCTCACCGCAGGAGGTGCTGGACGAGCTGCACACCTCCGCGCAGGGTCTGACACCGGAGGAGGCGGAGGCGCGTCTGGCCAAGCACGGCCCCAACAAGCTGAAGGAGGCGGAAAAACCCTCCGTATTCCAGCGCTTTCTGACCCAGCTGAAGGATCCCATGCTGCTGATCCTGATCGCGGCGGCGGCGGTGTCCGCCGTCACCAACGCCCTGAGCAACGAGAGCTTTACCGAGGTGTTCATCATTCTGGCGGTGGTGCTGCTCAACGCCATTCTGGGCGTGGTACAGGAGAGTAAGGCCGAGGCCGCCATCGAAGCCCTCCAGACCATGACCGCCGCCAAGTGCAAGGTGCTGCGCGGCGGACACCAGATCGTAGTGGAGAGCAGCCAGCTGGTACCCGGTGACGTGGTGGTACTGGAGGCCGGCGACGCCATCCCCGCCGACGGGCGGCTGCTGGAGTGTGTCTCCCTGAAGATCGAGGAGGCCGCCCTCACCGGCGAGAGCGTCCCCGTCACCAAGGCGGTAGAGCTGCTCACCGGCAGCGACGTGCCGCTGGGCGACCGGAAAAATATGTGCTATATGGGCAGCACCGTGGTCTACGGCCGGGGCAAGGCGGTCATCACCGCCACCGGTATGGACACGGAGATGGGCAAGATCGCCCATGTACTGGCCCAGACGGAGCAGGAGCAGACGCCCCTCCAGCGGAAGCTGACCCAGCTGGGCAAGACGCTCAGCAAGCTGGTGCTGGGCATCTGCGTGTTCATCTTCATCTTTGATCTGGTGGTGGTGGGCGACTACTCCCTCACCGCCATTCTGGAGACGTTCATGGTAGCCGTGTCGCTGGCCGTGGCCGCCATCCCGGAGGGTCTTGCCACCGTGGTGACGGTGGTACTGAGCATCGGCGTGACCAATATGAGTAAGCGCCACGCCGTCATCCGGCGGCTCACCGCCGTGGAGACGCTGGGCTGCACGCAGGTCATCTGCTCCGACAAGACCGGCACCCTGACCCAGAACAAGATGACGGTGGTGGAGCACACCGGCCCCCTGACGCTGCTGGCCACCGCCATGACCCTTTGCAACGACGCCATTCTGGAGGAGAACGGCGCGCAGGGCGAGCCTACCGAGGCGGCGCTGGTGAACTTCGGTGCGGCCAACGGCTGTCCCAAGCCCCTCATGGAGACCCGGCAGCCCCGCTGCGCCGAGGCGCCCTTCGACTCCAGCCGGAAGATGATGTCCACCGTCCACCGCACGGACACCGGCTTTATCCAGTACACCAAGGGCGCGCCGGACGAGGTGCTGCGCCGCTGCACCCACTATATGGAAAACGGCGCGATCCTCCCCCTGACGGAGGAAAAGCGCGCCGCTATTCTGGCAGACAACAAGGCCATGGCCGATAAGGCCCTCCGCGTGCTGGCGGCGGCCCAACGGCTGTACGACAGCCTGCCCGACAAGCTGGAGCCGGAGGATCTGGAGCAGGAGCTGTGCTTCATCGGTCTGGCCGGCATGATCGACCCGGTGCGCCCGGAGGTAAAGGACGCCGTGGCGCAGTGCCGTGCCGCCGGTATCCGCCCCGTGATGATCACCGGCGACCACAAGGATACCGCCGTGGCCATCGCCAAGGAGCTGGGCATCATCACCGACGCCTCCCAGGCCGTTACCGGCAGCGCGCTGGACGGTCTTTCCGATGAGGAGCTGGACAACGTTATCGAGAACTACGGCGTGTACGCCCGCGTCCAGCCGGAGCATAAGGTGCGTATCGTCAACGCATGGCGGCGCAAGGGCGCCATCACCGCCATGACCGGCGACGGCGTCAACGACGCCCCCAGCATCAAGTCCGCCGATATCGGCGTGGGCATGGGCATCACCGGCACCGATGTCACCAAGAACGTGGCCGACATGGTGCTGTCCGATGACAACTTCGCCACCATCGTCTCCGCCGTAGGCGAGGGCCGCCAGATCTACGACAACATCCGCAAGGCCATCCAGTTCCTGCTGGCCAGCAACATGAGCGAGGTGCTGGGCGTGTTCTTCGCCACCCTGCTGGGCTTCACCCTGCTGAACCCCGTGCACCTGCTGTTCATCAACCTCATCACCGACTGTTTCCCGGCGCTGGCGCTGGGCCTTGAGAAGGCGGAGCCGGATACCATGACCCGCCCGCCCCGGAACAGCCGGGACGGCATCTTCGCCGGCGGCGTGGGCTTCGACATCGCCTACCAGGGCGTGCTCATCACCCTCATCACCCTGGCGTCCTACATCATCGGCCACTGCATGGAGGTGGGGTACTTCGAGATGCCCAAAGGCATCTCCGACGACGGCATGACCATGGCGTTCCTGACCATGAGCATGTGCGAGATCTTCCACAGCTTCAACATGCGCTCCCAGCGCAGGAGCGTGTTCTCCCTGCCCAGCCACAACAAGGTGCTCTGGGGCGCCATGATCGGCTCTCTGGCCCTGACTACCGCCGTGCTGGAGATCCCCGCGCTGGCCGACGCCTTCGGCTTTACCCCCGTCAGCTGGACGGAGTACGGCATCGCGCTGGCGCTGGCCATTCTGGTCATCCCCATCGTGGAGCTGGTGAAGTTCTGCCAACGCCGTGCCGCCGCCCGGAAGGCTGCCCGCTGACCCGCATCACACAAAAAAGGATGTCCCCGCCGCCCGGCAGGGACATCCTTTTTCTGCAATAAGTCCTCACCCCAGCATGTCCACGATCTCCCGGAGGGTGAAGTGCTCCCGGTAATAGGCCAACTCCCCGGCGATCAGCTCGTCCAGCACCCGCATGCCCAGCACCTCCACCGGGGCCTTGTCGTCGGTGAGGATATGCTCCCCGCCCTGATAGGCGGTGAGCCGCTTCGCCGCTGTGTCCATCATGGCGGCATACTCCGCGTCCGTCAGCGCGGTGCGTCCGGCGTCAAACCGCTCCTTCAGGCCGTCGGCGTTGGTGCAGAACACCTCCGTATTGGTGTTGCCGGGCACGTCCGCCAGATAGGTATAGCGGAACACGCTGGCCATGGTGTCGCACAGATACTGGTTGATGGAACCGTTCTCCCGGGAGGTCATGTTCAGGTTCACCACCATGACGCCCTCCGGCTTCAGGTGAGCCGCCACCTCCTGAAAGAACTCCTGGCTGGACAGCTGGAACGGGATGGTGATGTCCTGATAGGCGTCCACCATGATGACATCGAACAGCTCCTCCGACGCCGCCAGATATGCCCGTCCGTCGGCCACGGCCACCTCCACCGTGTCCGGCAGGCCGAAGTGAGTGCGGGCGATGTCGGCGATCTTGCTGTCGATCTCCGCGCCCTGCACCGCCGCGTTGGGGTAGTAGCGGACGCAGTACCCGGCGTAGGTGCCGGAGCCCATGCCCAGGATCATGACGCTGCGGCCGGTGCCGTCCCCGCCGCCCATGCCCGCCATGCAGGGCGCGGCCAGCGCGTAGTCATAGTACATGCCCGTCAGCCTCCCGTCCTTGTTCTGGACAGACTGGACGCCGAACAGCACATTGGTGGACAGCGTGGTCTGGTGCGCGTCGTCCTTGACCTGCAGGTAATTGTAGATGGACTCGTCCTCCAGCGTCAGATCACTCTCCCAGAAGGCAAAGCTGTACGAGGGCAGCGCGAAGCACAGCCCCGCGATGACCGCCGCGGCGATGATGCCGGTGACCGTCTTTTTCCGGGCAAACACGAAATAGGCGATGCCGATGGCCGCCAGCACCCCGGCGAAGATCAGGAACGTGGCCGCCGTGCCCACCGCCGGGATGGTCAGGAATGTGGGCACGAACGTGCCGATGATGCTGCCGATGGTGTTCAGCGCGTTGAGCCGCCCCACCGTCTTGCCGGTGTCGTCCAGATCCTCCACCGTGAACTTGGTCAGCGACGGCGTCACCGTGCCCAGCAGCACGCAGGGGAACGCGAAAATGACCAGGCACGCCGCCAGCGCCGCCCACACCAGAAAATTCTTCGTGACGAACGTGGCCAGCAGGAACGAGATGCCCGCGATCATCCACCGCCCCGCAAAGGGGATCAGCGCGATCCAGACGGCGGCGATGATGATGCGTCCGTACAGCCGGTCGGGGGACTTGCTCTTGTCCGCCATGCGCCCGCCCCATACGTTGCCCACCGCCATGGCGATCATGATGACGCCGATGATGACCGTCCACACGATCTGGGAGGAACTGAAATACGGCGCCATCAGACGGCTGGCGCCCAGCTCCACCGCCATAACGGACATACCGGCGAAGAACTCCGTCAGATACAGGAACCACCGGTTGTGAAGCAACTGATGTTTCATACGGTTTTCTTCCTTTCCGCACGGAGGCCCCTGCCGTGACCGTGCTGCCGGTATTGTACCACGTTCTCCGGCAAAAGTCACCCTCTCTCCCCGCACCGGGCAGAAAAGAGGGACTGTGCCTGCGGCACAGTCCCTCTTTTTCATTTTTATCGGACTTTCAGCGGGCGTTGTAGGCGGCGATGCCCTTGGCCAGCAGGTCCATAGCCCGCTCCAGATCCGCCTGCTTCAGCACATAGGCGATGCGGATCTCGTTCTTGCCCTTGCCGGGGGTGGCGTAGAACGGCTCGCCGGGGGCGAACATCACGGTGTCGCCGTTGTCGTCGAACTCCTCCAGCAGCCACTTCTGGAACGTGTCGGCGTCGTCCACCGGCAGCGCGGCCATGACGTAGAACGCGCCGCGGGGGCACTCGCACACCACGCCGGGGATCTCGTGCAGCTTCCTGATGACCGTGTCGCGGCGGCGCTTGTACTCCTCGCGGACGGCGGCAAAGTACTCGGGGCCAACGCTGTACAGCGCGGCGGCGGCCACCTGGTCGATGGTGGGCACGGACAGGCGGCACTGGGCGTACTTCATGGCCTGGGCCATCAGTTCCTTGTTGCGGGAGATCATGCAGCCGATGCGGGCGCCGCAGGCGGAGAACCGCTTGGACACGGTGTCGATGACGATGACGTTCTCGGCGGCATCCTCAAACTGGCCCATGGACTGCAGCGGCTCACCGGCGTAGACGAACTCGCGGTAGGCCTCGTCGCCGATGATAAACAGGTCGTGCGCCTTGGCGATGTCCACCATCATGCGCATCTCCTCCGGCGTCAGCACGGCGCCGGTGGGATTGCCGGGGTTGGTGACCATGATGGCCCGGGTGTGCTCGTTGATCTCCGCCTCCACCTTGGCCCGGTCGGCGTAGTGATAGCCGTCATGGGGAGAGGTGGGGATGGGGTGGATCTTTGCACCGCAGGTATAGGCCATGGTGTTGTAGTTGGGATAGAACGGTTCGGGGATCAGGATCTCGTCGCCATCGTCGAGGATGCAGTTCATGGCGATCTGCAGCGCCTCGCTGCCGCCGTTGGTGATGAGGATATCGCCGGTCTCAAAGTGCATGTCCAGCGCGTCGTAGTACTTCTGGATGGCTGCGATCAGCTCCGGGATACCGGGAGACGGCGCATAGGCCAGCACCGGCAGGTCAAAATGCCGCACGGCCTCGAAATACGCCTTAGGCGTCTCGATGTCCGGCTGACCGATGTTCAGGTGATAGATCTTCTTGCCCTTGGCCTCCGCCGCCACCGCATAGGGGTGGAACTTACGCATGGGGGACAGGCCGCATTTCAGGACCTTGCTGGAAAACTTCATGCTCGTTGCCTCCTTATTGAAAAATGCAGTTGCATCCGGTCAGCTCCATAGTAACGCGTTTGCTCCCGGAAAGCAAGGGTCTTTTCTGCGGAAACGCCGTCCGAAGTCATGAAAAAAGCGGCCCGCAGGCCGCTTTTTGTGTTTGGTATCCAGGCTTCAGTTCATCTGCCGCCGGCGGGACAGGTTCACGGTGCCGTCGGTCATGGAGTTCAGGGAGTCCAGGCTCTTGCCGGTGCCCTCCGCCACGCAGGAGATGGCGTCCTCCGCCACGATGGTGTGGATGCCGGTGCGGGCCTCGATCAGGCGGTCAAAGCCGTCCACCAGGCTGCCGCCGCCGGTCATGACGATGCCGTTGTTGGAGATATCGGCCACCAGCTCCGGCGGGGTGCGCTCCAGCACGCCGTGTACGGCCTCCAGAATGCGCTCCACCGGCTCCTCAAAGGCCTCCAGCATCTCGGTGGAGGTAACGGTGATGACCTTGGGCAGGCCCGTCATCAGGCAGCGGCCCTTGATCTCGATGGATGTCTCCTGCTCCTTAGGGAACACGCAGCCGATCTCCATCTTCATCAGCTCGGCGGTGCGCTCGCCCACCAGCACATTGTGCTTGCGGCGCATATACTTGACGATGGACTCGTTGAACTGGTCGCCGGCCACCTTGATGGAGGCGCTCTCCACCACGCCGCTCAGGGAGATGACGGCGATATCGCTGGTGCCGCCGCCGATGTCCACCACCATGTGGCCGTCGGGCTTGGCGATGTCGATGCCCGCGCCGATGGCGGCCGCCACCGGCTCCTCGATGAGGTACACCCGGCGGGCGCCGGCCTGGATGCCCGCGTCCACCACGGCGCGCTCCTCTACCTCCGTGATGCCGGAGGGCACGCAGATGATGACCCGCGGCTTGAACAGCTGGAAGCCGCCGGTGACCTTGTGCAGGAACTCCCGCAGCATCCGCTCCGTCATGTCGTAGTCGGAGATCACGCCCTCACGCAGGGGGCGGATAGCCACGATGTTGCCGGGGGTACGGCCCAGCATGGCCTGTGCGTCGCCGCCCACCTTCAGCAGCTTGCCGGTGTTCTTGTCGATGGCCACCACCGACGGCTCGTTGAGCACAACGCCCTTACCCTTCACATAAACCAGCACCGAGGCGGTGCCGAGGTCGATACCAATATCCTTTGCAAATGAACACATAGTGCAGCACCTCATATCTTCCGTGGCGGCATTTCCCGCCCCTATTCTCCGGAAAACCATTATACCGGCAGGTTTCCCTTTTTGCAATAGGTTTTCTCCATGTCACCAAATATTCATATTTCCATTCTGCACGGTTTCCCGCTGTTCCATACCCTCAGCCGTTTTCCCGGACGGCGGCCAGCGTCAGGCACACCACCTCCGCCGCCCCGGCGGCCTTCAGCACCCGGACGCACTCGCCCAGCGTGGCGCCGGTGGTGAGGATATCGTCCACCAGCAGGAACCGCTTTCCCGCGATGTCCGCCGGCGCCGCCGGCTCATAGACGCCCAGCACATTGGCCCGCCGGGCCGCCGCGTCCTCCAGACCGGACTGCGCCGGGTTGTCCCGCACCTTCCGCAGCGTCTCCTGCGGCTCCACATGCCAGTCCACGCACAGACTGGCGCACAGGAGCCGCGCCTGGTCATAGCCCCGCTGCCGCAGGCGTTTCCGGCTCACCGGTGCCCACGTCACCGCGTCGAACTCCCCGGAGAACGCCTCTGCCGCCGTCTGCGCCATCAGACTGCCGAAGCAGTCCAGCGCCTCCAGCTTTCCCTTGAACTTGAAGGCCAGAATGGCCTCCCGCACCGCGCCCTCGTAGTAAAGCGGCGCGGCGCACCGTCCGAAGCTGCCGGTGCGCACCTCCCGGCAGTAGGGCAGCGCCTTTTCGCACGCCCCGCACAGCAGCTCCCTGCCCACGACCCGCCCGCAGAACGGGCAGTGCCGCGGGAAGAAAAAGTCCAGCAGATCCCGCTGGAACCTGTCCAGCCTGTCGTTGACGCTCATGCCATTCCCTCCTTCAGGCGGCGGCGCAGGCCGCTGTACCGCCGCTGCTGCCGGTCGTTGGCCGCCATTTTCACCGGCGTCACGTCGTCGCCCACCAGCACCAGCAGCCGTCGTGCCCGTGTGATGGCGGTGTACAGCACGCCCCGCACCATCAGGGACGGCGCGGCGGGCGCAGACACCAGTACCACCGCCGGATACTCGCTGCCCTGGGACTTGTGTACCGTCATGGCGTAAGCCATGTCCAGCTCCGCCAGCATGTCGGCGGTGTAGACGGCGGTGCGGTCGTCGAACCGCAGGGTCAGCAGCTCCCCGGCGGGGTCGATGTCCTCGATGACGCCCACGTCGCCGTTGAAAATGCCGCTGCCCACGGTGCCGTCGTCCTTCGTCCACAGCACGTCGTAGTTGTTCTTTGTCTGCATGATCCGGTCGCCCACGCGGAACACCGTGTCGCCCCACTGCTTCTGCCGCTTGCTCCGCGCCGGCGGGTTCAGCGCCGCCTGTAAGGCCCGGTTCAGGTTCACCGTGCCGCACTCGCCCCGCCGTGTGGCGGACAGCACCTGTATCTGCCCCGGCTCCACGCCCATGCTCCTGGGCAGGCGGTCGCGGCACAGCTCCACCACTGTCTGCACCAGACGATCCGGCGAGCGCCGGCACAGGAAGAAGAAATCCCCCTGGTTGCTGTCCATGCAGGGTGCCTGCCCCTCGTTGACGGCGTGGGCGTTGCGGATGATGGCGGACTGCTCCGCCTGCCGGAACACCTGGGTCAGTGACACGGCGGGGAGGACGCCGCTGCGCAGCATATCCCCCAGCACGTTGCCCGCGCCCACGGAGGGCAGCTGGTCGGGGTCGCCCACCATCACCAGCCGGCAGGAAGGCCGCAGCGCCTCCAGCAGCGCCCGCATCAGCTCCAGATCCACCATGCTCATCTCGTCCACGATGACGGCGTGGGCCTCCAGCGGATCCTTGGCGTTCTTCTTGAACGTCACCTGCCCCGTCAGATCGTTGAAGCTCATGCCGAGGCACCGGTGGATGGTCTGGGCCTCCCGGCCCGTCACCTCTCCCAGCCGCTTGGCGGCCCGCCCCGTGGGGGCCAGCAGCAGCACGTCCAGCCCCATCCGCTCATACAGGGTCACGATGCCCCGCAGGGATGTGGTCTTGCCGGTGCCCGGCCCGCCGGTGAGCAGCAGCACGCCGCTGTCCGCCGCCAGCTCCACCGCCTGCCGCTGCAGGGGCGCGTAGGACACGCCCTGCTCCTTTTCGATGTCCCCGATGGTCTTATCCACCCGGGTCAGCTTCTCCACCGGCGTTTTCACCAGTTCCAGCAGCCGCTGCGCCACAAAGGTCTCCGCCTGATACAGCCGGGGCAGATAGCACCCCGTCACGTTGGCGATGGGCTTTTCCACCACGGCAAATCGTTCGATGAGCTTGTCCAGCGCCAGCTCCACCGCGTCCGGCTCCACGCCGATGAGCTGGGCCGTGGCCGTCACCAGCTTCTCCCGCGGCAGGAACACATGGCCGTTGTGCAGGTTGTGGCTCAATTCGTAGAGCACGGCCGCGTCCAGCCGGCAGGGATCGTCGCCGCCGAAGCCCATGCTCAGGGCGATGGCATCGGTGACGGCGAACTCCACACCGTACTGCTCCCGGCTCAGAAGGTACGGATCGTCCCGCAGCGCCTGCATGGCCCCGTCGCCGTAGGTGCGCTGCACCGCCATGGCCAGATGCACCGGCAGCTCGTACCGTGCCAGAAATTCCATGACCTGCCGCAGCCCCGTCAGGGTGCGGAAGGCGGCGGACAGCTCCATGGCCCGCTTGGCCGTGATGCCCTTCAGGGTCTGGAGCCGTTCCGGCTCCTCCTCGATGACCCGCAGGGTGTCCATGCCGAACCGCTCCACCAGCCGTTCCGCCGTGGCCGGCCCCACGCCCTTGAGGATGCCGGAGCCCAGATACGCGGCCATGTCCGCCTCGTCCCGGGGCATCCGGCGCTCCACGCTCTCCGCCGTCAGCTGCGGGCCGTAGGACGGGTGCTCCACCCACATGCCGGTGACGGTCATGCCCTCCCCGGCGGCGGCGCAGGGGATGCAGCCCACCACGGTGACAGGCTCCTCCTGTCCGT
>OJQF01001023.1_pt1 | contig 11819 bp, 5 predicted proteins | sample 1598681 | NCBI WGS metagenome assembly OJQF01 (sample SAMN03922506, study PRJEB24848) | human gut metagenome | isolation source: stool sample | host: Homo sapiens | place: Germany | collected 2011-11 | reverse complement strand
GCCTTGGCAGGCCATCGCGCAGCGATTTTGTTCAATTTGAATTTGGAGGGGCAACATGAATTCTTATAAATTACTCTTTGATTGGCAAATTTCTATGCCAGATAACTGGCAAGGCGAATACGATAAAGAGAGTGGTCAGTACATTTTTTATCCTGACAATAGTGATTTGACAATTCGTATAACACCGTTCCACGCAGAAAGGGATGGTATACTTGCACCAAGAGAAGTAATGGAAGATGCTTATATCAGAACAGTGCCAGTATCTGCAAGACAGCGAAATTTAGATTTCTACATTCCAAGCGGATTTGAAGCAAAGATATACGACGATGTATTAACGGAAGATAGCAACACTATTTATGTTGTTTATGTAGGGTATTATTCTGCGGGTGAATTATTGTCTATCAGCATATGGAGTACCAACAGAGATGAAGGTGAACAAGCCTTAAATGTTCTTAATACGATAAGGAAGTAAGCAATCGCCAAATCCCAGTTTCATGTTGCTTTTAATAATTGAATATTGAATGATTTTACATAGCCGTTAAGGAGTAATTTTTGCTCCCTAGCGGCTTATTTTATTTTTCAAAGTAGGAGGTGAGAAAATTGAAAATTAGAAAGGTTGATGACAAACCGATGGTCATTCACACCAAGGAGAAAGCCAAGATTCATGCCCACGAACCGAAGGGAGCCAAGATTAAGGGGAGTAACATCTATACAGTAGAGAGAGGTCCTAAGACAGCTGGTGCAAAGGTAACTGATACGGATAGAAAGAAGTCCTATCGAAAGAGTACCATTCATCAGTCAGAATCGAAGAATAAGGGACTATCAAGATTTAAGCGAAACCTTAAAGAATCCAACACTTCCATCAAGACCAAGAACACGAATCTTCACATTGCAGGAAGAACTGGAGCACTTGCAGCCGGGGCAGTAACAGAGCAGGTAGAAGGTGGGCATGAGGTATCGCAGGCAGCATATCTTGCATATGAAGCAAGCCGCCCTGTTACCGGAACTGCTTCTAAGGGTGCTGCACTTTTCAGGAAAAAGGCGGCAGCCGAGGCAAAGAAGCGTATCAAGAAGGTAGATGCAGGAAAGAAGCTGGCAAAAAAGACAGCAAAGAAAGCTGCCAAAGATACAGCCAAGACTGTAGCTAAAGAGACGGCAAAAGAAACAGCAAAGACTACTGCTAAGGTTGCAACGAAAACTGCTACAAAGGCAGCTGCTATGGCGGCAGGAACAGCGGTTGCACCGGGAGTTGGTACTGCAATCGGCATGGCAGCCGGATATGCTGCAGGTGTGTCCATAGAGGTCAAGGATGAAAAGATGACCAACCGGAGCAGGAAGATAAAATTCTTTCTGGATAAGATGAAAGCACAGGAGAATCAGACGGACAGTGTGGCAAAGCTGGTAAAGGATCTGATTGTGCGAAAAGCGATTACATGGGTAAAGGCAGCTGCACCGATTATCGGATTGGTGCTTTTATTACTTGTTCTTGTAGTTGCCATGATTGCGGTTCCGGTTATAGCGGTGATAGCAATCCTTTACAATTCACCATTTGCTTTATTTCTGCCACCACTTGAATCAGGAGATACCGTGCAGACAGTAACGAGTGCTTATGTGCAGGAGTTTAACCGGGATGTGAACACGAAAGTGAATGAGCATACCGGATATGACCTTGGAGAGCTTGTATATGTGGACTATGAAGGTATGGAAGAAAACCCAAGCAATTACTATGACATCATGGCAGTCTATATGGTCAAGCATGGTGTCGGAGATACTGCAACAGTCATGAATGATACTTCTAAAGGCTGGCTGCAGGCAGTTGTAAATGATATGTGTTCATACACCACAAGCACAGGAACAAAGGATGTGGAAGAAACGGATGCAGACGGCAATGTGACTACTGTCACGAAGTCTGTTCTGTATGTGAATGTAACGCTGAAATCGTACAGGGATATGATTTCGGTCTATGGGTTTAACTCTGATCATGTGGAAATGCTTGAGCAGATCATGAGTCCGGAGTTTATGGGACAGCTTGGATATGCCGGAAGCGGAAGTGGCGGCGGAGGCGGAAGTCCGGGAGTAAGCTCCATGACTGAGGATGAAATCAATGCCATCCTAAACGAAATTACAGACAGCAGGCAGAAAACAGTCTGCTCCTATGCACTTCACAGAGTTGGCTTTCCTTATAGTCAGGATTTAAGAGACAGCGGTAACTATTATGACTGCAGCTCCTTAGCCTATTATTCATGGAAAGATGCAGGCGTGGATATTAGTTACGGCGGTGCAACCACAGCGGCAGCGGAGGCACAGGGACTGGATGAAGCCGGAAAGACAGTCGCCTTTGATGAGTTACAGCCGGGAGACCTTATTTTCTACAGTTTTACAAGCAACGGAAGATATAAGAACATCAGCCATGTGGCAGTATACGTCGGAAATGGCAAGGTGGTAGAGGCGCTTAATGAAAGTCTTGGTGTGGTCTACAGGGATGTGGCAAGCACAGGAAAGATTGTTGTGATAGGAAGACCATAACAGGAAATTTGCAGAGAGGGCATAGTCCCTCTCTGAGACTGGAGGTAAGAATGGATTTAAAAGATATGATACTGGTAACAGAAAACGACAGGGGAACAGAGACAAATATGCTGATGACTCTGGATGATTATAAGAGTTTTATAGCAGTTGATGACATGTCAGAGCTTGCAGACAATTTGTTGCAGCTTGGAAGAACACTTGGTGAAGCAGATAACTTCGCAGAGTATTACAGGGCAGCAAATGTAACTGTATCTGCGAGATTCTGTCTGGATGATATTCAGCTGGGGCACTTTCTTCAGGGACTTTATAACGATTCCAAAGAATTTCGGTTTGATAAAGAAGCCAGTTCTTCTGAATGTGTTGCAAAGCTTAAGGAGATTGGAATGACCGATAATGGCTGGGTGGATGATTTTAACCTGCATTATGAAAGTGTGGACAGATCATTTGAAAGGGGACAGACATTTCATAACTTCAATGACCATGATTACATGGTGCTTGAAGCATTATCACCAAGGAATCTCGTGGTGATGGATATGAAGTCAGGTTCCCTTACAATCGCCCTTGGTGCGATAGAGTATAAGCGTTATCCGAAGGATGAGAAGCCTACAAAGGACAATACCACAATCGGAGTATCGTGGGAGCATGGCATTTATCTCGGTTCCACACTCTCAACCACGAATTTCAAGGCATACAAGAGGGAGTATGGCACACCGGAAAAGATAGAGGATATCTATGATTACAGGGCAAAGCTAAAGCAGAAGTTCTATTTTTATCAGGATATGTCAAAGGATGATGATGTGCCAAAGAAACTGCAGAATGATTTCCTTCACCAGATGTATGAGGATTTCGGAACGATTGAAGAGGACTGTTTTTACGACAGGCTGGAAGATGGAAAGTACGATGAGGGCTTTAAGGAAAGACAGGTAAAGGAAGAAAAGTGCCGGTGATGAGATTTTTACAGGAGGCGATATCATATGGAACAGGAATTTGATGTTGAGATAAAAGAAGTGCTTTCACGAGTACAGAAAGTAAAGGCAGAGTCGCTTGACGATGCCATCAATAAGGCAATGGATATGTATTATGCAGAGCAGATAGTCCTTGGAGCAGAGGACATGAAGGGAGTTGATTTTGCGCCTATCAGCGAAGGTCAGCTCCCTTCTTCATTAAAAGAAAACGGAGGAAAAGCAAGATGAAAAGTGATTCAACAACAGTAATTAAGAACATGGAGTTTTTAGTAAAGGAACTTCATAAGGAGTGGGACAGATCGGGTGCTTCTAAGGCATCCGTTATTATTTCCATTGAGGAAGTAGATGGTATCAATGATAAGTTAAAAGAGATTATCTATCAGACACAGAAGTCAGTCGATGAGGATGAGCTGACCTTTAAACAGAGCATTGCAAAGTCCAAGGAGTGCTATGTGCTTCTTCGTGTGGTGCGTAAGATTGCAAATAAAAAGGATAAATGCGAAAAACATGCAATCGACAATGAATTTGCAATCGAGCTGGATAAGGATGAGTTAAAGCTCTTTAAGGGATTGTTTGCAGAGATGTTTAAGTAGAGGAGGACAAAGGTATGGGCGTTGATATGAAGGTCAAAGCGATATACGATTCTGAAATTGGTAACATCACCAGATCAGAAAAGAACTGGAAGGATGTGTTAAAGGTCGCAGGTCAGTTATACCGCTATGAATTTGACAATATCGTTATGGTAACAGCTCAGAGACCACCGGAAAAAAGCACACTCATGGCAGATTATGATACCTGGAAAAAGGTGGGAAGATATGTAAAGCGTGGTGCGAAAGGCTGCGCTATCTTCCCATCGAGGGCACTGAATCCACGCATGAGGTATATCTTTGATATCAGTGATACCGGAGGGAAGAATGTCAAACTGACATGGGACCTTGAGGGAGAAAATCTTAAGGATTATGTGGATTTTCTTGTGTCAGAAGGTCAGATTGAGCAGTACGATAACAGCGACAGGGAGTCTCTAAAAAATATATTAAAACAGTTTACAGGAACAGATGTTTGGCTTATAATAAAAGAAGAGTTCGGAGACCGAATGACCGAGCTTATGCAGCTATCAGGTAGTGTGATAAAGGAAGAAAGTAAGAAACGCAATGGCTTACAGCAGGAAATGGACATGGAGCAGCTTGTATATGCAAGTGTCATGTATGCTGTAGGGACGAGATGCGGATTTGACTTATCTGTGCAAGAACAGGATTTTAGTCAGATCGTAAATATCAAAGACGAAGAGATCATTTACCGTCTTGGTTCCATTGTATGCGATGTCTCCTGTAGTGTTCTTAGAGAATTTAGTCGTAACTTAAAGGCAATCGAGAGCGAAAGGAGAATTGGATATGTTAGAAGAAATGACTTACAAGGAAGTGGACGGACTGCTTTATCCGCAGATAGAGATGCCGGACGAGACGGAGGATCTCACGAAGCTGGGCAAATACGGAAGGATGGCGATGAGTTATCTTCAGGAGAACGAGCCGGCAAGATACAAGACGCTGATGAGATTCGGGAAGATGTACGAGAAGATGTCAGCGGTAGAGGAGGAAGCGAACCAGCTGTACGACCAGCTGGAGATGCAGTATCTGGCGAAGCACAAGCCACAGAATCCGTCATCGACAATGGAGATGTGGAAGATAAGAGAGCAGGCGAAGATGCAGGCAGAGGAAGTGGTACTGAATCAGATAGTGATGCGATTCCACTAGAATCAGATGATACAGAACTGAATAGGGAACTTGATGAAATCAATTCATTGGGTGTTAGTAAGGAAGCCGAATATACACAGGCTTCCTTTTTTTTCGACCAGAACGGGCAGGCAAGCATTGGCACCATTCATACTGAGGACGAAAACAATAATCAGTTTATGCGTCAGTTCGAGCAGGACAGAAAAGCTGCATTAGCAGGTAAATACAATTATCTGAATCCAAAGAAGTCAGCCACAGTACCAGGTGAGTATATCAAACAGGTGCTTATGAGAGGTACAGGTTTTATCGGTGGTAAGGGCAGGGTATGCAAGATTTTTGAAACAGAGATTGATGCAGGAACCAGAGCAAAGCGTATCAAAGCAGAGTATGGTCAGGGAGGTGCAGGCTGGCCGGTTGACGGACTGGGACTGCACGGATATGACACATTTCATGGGAACGGACTGCGTTTTCAGTGGCGAGATGAGGATGGAGAGGTTGAAGGATATGTTTCATGGAAAGATATCGAAAAAGAGCTTGGTGTCCTTATTCTTACAGGGGAATACCAGCCTGAGACACCTCGTATTGATGAGCTTGCGATGGACGGACTCCGTGAGGATGATGAGGTCATTGATGCCGAATACCGGGAAGTGGAACCGGAGGAGGCAGAATCAGAGATTGATGATTATGCAATACCGGATGAGCCGGAGAGCTATGCTTCTAACAGAGATTATGTAAGTGCAAAAGGCGTGACACCACAGGAAACTGCTGATGAAGACCGTATGGTAACACAGGCAGAATATGGTGCAGAGATAGAAGCTGAAACAACTGAAAAAGATCCATCAGAGCTTCAGTATATTACACCGATTGATTATGCCAAGCGTATTGAGGAGCTTGATGAAGACCTGCGTGATGCGGCGGAGATTCTTGTAACAGATTGCAGCTGCTACACTCCGTTTAGGGCATTCCTTATGGATGTGGTGCAGTCTGATTTTGCATTTATGCCAAATAAACTTGACCTTATCAGGGATATCGCATTGGGGACAGACAATGCAGAAAGAAAGGCATATTCAAACAATAAGTATGGTCTTGTGGAGTACTCAATCAGAAGCGGATATGTGAAGATCAGCTATAAGAACAGGAATGGTGTGCGAAAGGAAGGTGCTCTCGACTGGCGTGAGTTATACGAGATTTTATCCTATATGGTAAAACAGCCATTTTACTGTGGAGAAGACCAGAAGAAGTATTATCAGGAGACAAAGCAGAAGACTGACAGGGATAAGATGAATCCGGTCTATAAGAGATTCTTTGATATCGAGGATAGTGTAAAAGCCAATCGTCTTGAAACCAGGGAAAGAGCAATAGCGAATGGCTGGGAAACCAAGATTGATGAGAATGGTCGTATTGTGTCAGATAATGTCGAACCAGCGTCAGTTGATGTATCTGATGATTTGCATCGAGATGACAGTCAAAGAGAATCAACCGAAGAATCTCAGTTACAGGATGAAACAGAACTGGCAGTTGCTGACAATCAGAAAAAGCACAACTTCCATTACAATCTCTGGGAAACAGAAAAAGCCGGTCCAAAAACCCGCTACCAGTGGAATATTGATGCAATCTGCACCTTAAAGCAGATTGAGGCAGAAAATCGCCTTGCCACACCGGAGGAGCAGAAAGTTCTGTCGAAGTTTGTCGGATGGGGCGGACTGTCACAGGCATTTGATGAGGAAAACGCAGGCTGGAGCAAAGAATATGCAGAGCTGAAAGACCTTTTATCTGATGAGGAATACAGTGCTGCAAGGGCAACAGTAAATAATGCCTTTTATACTTCACCGGAGATTGCCATGTGCATGAACTCGGCACTTGTCCAGTTTGGTTTCAGAGGCGGCAATGTATTAGAGCCATCTATGGGTATCGGTAACTTCTTTGGAAGTATGCCGGCACCTATGCAGAGAAGTAAGCTGTATGGGGTGGAGCTTGACAGCATTTCAGGAAGAATTGCAAAGCAGCTTTATCAGAATGCCAATATCAGTATCACAGGATTTGAGAATACCACATATCCGGATAACTTCTTTGATGTGGTTGTCGGAAATGTGCCATTTGGTGATTATAAGGTATTTGATCCAAAGTACAACAAGTATAACTTCCGTATCCACGATTATTTTCTGGCAAAAGCACTTGACCAGGTAAGACCGGGAGGCATGGTTGCTGTAATTACCACAAAGGGAACACTTGATAAGGCAAATCCTACTATCCGAAAGTATCTGGCCGAAAGAGCAGAACTTGTGGGAGCGATAAGACTTCCGAATACTGCATTTAAAGATAATGCAGGAACCGAAGTGACAGCAGATATCCTGTTTTTGCAGAAGAGGGAGAGAAAGATTGATATTGAACCTGACTGGGTACACCTTGGTGTAACTGAGAATGGCATTGCAGTCAACTCTTATTTTGCAGAGCATCCGGAGATGATGCTTGGATCTATGAAATATGATACAAGGATTTACGGACAGGACAGCAGATATACAGTCTGTGTGAATGATGATGAGAACTTCAATATGTACGAGGCTCTCAATAAGGCAATCGGAAATATCAAAGCCCAGATGACAGATTTTGAGAGAGTGGCAGATGAGGCGGAGCAGACAGAGGAAGTTATCCCGGCTGATCCGGATGTGAGAAACTACACTTACACATTTTTTGAAGGAAAGCTCTATTACAGGGAAAATTCTGAGATGGTAAGAAAAGAAGTATCACAGACTGCCGAGGAACGAATCAGAAGCCTTGATGAAATCAGACAGATAACAAGAGAGCTGATTGATATCCAGATGGATGGCTGCAGCGAGGAGGAGCTTTCTGATAAGCAGAGACTTCTTAATGTGAAATATGATGCCTTCGTAAAGCAGTATGGAGCCATTACTTCAAAAGCAAACAGAATAGCATTCAGGGATGACAGCGATTATCCACTTCTTTGCAGTCTTGAGGAAGTAAACGAAGATGGGGAGGTGAAAAAAGCGGATATGTTTTATAAGCAGACGATTAAGGCAAAGACGGTCATAGACAGAGTGGAGACCGCTGTGGAAGCATTAAATGTATCCGTCAATGAATTTGGATATGTGAATCTTGCCTATATGCTCTCTATCTATGAGCCGGATATTACTAATGCAAAGGAAGAGCTTGCAGAAAAGTCCGGGCAGACAGTGGATGAGATAACGCTAAGTGATGATGCATTAGCAGAGCTTAGAAGGGCAGTCCTTGTGGAAGAGCTGGACGGACTGGTTTTCCTAAATCCAGACCGCTACAACGAGAACAATCCCGACATCGGCTGGGAGACAGCAGACGAGTATCTTTCGGGAAATGTGAGAGACAAACTTCGTGTAGCAAAGGCTATGGCGGCTGATACAGACAATCCGCAGGCAGAAAGATTTGCAGGAAATGTGGCAGCACTTGAAAAGGTGCAGCCGGAATGGATTGAAGCCTCGGATATTGATGTAAAGATTGGTACGACATGGATTGAGCCGCTTGATTATGAGCAGTTTATCTATGAGCTTCTCAATACACCAAGAAGAGCAAGGGCAGTCAGAAGCCAGTTTTACAATACAGGCATTCAGGTACACTTAAATAAGATGAGCATGGAATGGTTCATCGAGAATAAGAGCATGGATAAGCATTCAGTGGCAGCTACTAAGACTTATGGTACAAGCCGCATGGATGCTTATTCTATTTTTGAGGATACGCTGAATCTTAAAACTGTAACAGTAAGGGACAGGATTGATGACGGTGATGGCAAGTATCATTATGAAGTCAATAAGAATGAGACAATGCTTGCAAGGGAAAAACAGAACATGATCAAGGAGAAGTTCAAGGAATGGCTGTTTGCAGAGCCGGAGCGAAGACAGAAATATGTGGAGTATTACAACGAGACATTCAATAACATCCGTCTGCGTGAGTATGACGGAAGCCACTTACAGTTTCCGGGAATGAATCCGGCGATTGAGTTAAAGCCACATCAGAAGAATGCGGTGGCAAGAATCCTTCTCGGAGGAAATACCCTGCTGGCACACTGCGTTGGTGCCGGAAAATCCTTTGAGATGATGGCTGCCTGCATGGAGCAGAAGAGACTCGGACTTGCCAATAAGACAATCATGGTTGTTCCAAAGCCGCTCATCGGTCAGACGGCATCAGAGTTTTTAAGGCTTTATCCGTCAGCAAATATCCTGGTTGCCACAGAGCGTGATTTTGAAAAAAGCCGCAGAAAGCAGTTCGTATCAAGGATTGCGACAGGTGACTATGACTGTATCATCATGTCGCACTCGCAGTTTGAGAAAATTCCAATCTCGGCAGAGAGAAAGGAGAGAATGCTTAACGAGCAGATTGATGAAATCAGCTATGCGATTGATGAGATGAAGGAGCGTAACGGAGAGAGATGGACTGTAAAACAGATGGAAAGCCAGAAGAAAAAGCTGGAGGAACAGCTGAAATCTCTATCTGATGAGAGCAGAAAGGATGATCTTATAACCTTTGAGGAGCTTGGTGTTGATTCTATCATGGTGGATGAAGCACATAATTTTAAGAACCTTGCGATTTTTTCCAAGATGAATAATGTGTCAGGTATCAGCAGCAGTGGAGCAAAGAAGTCAACAGATATGCAGCTTAAATGCCAGTATCTATCAGAGATAAATGATGGCAGAGGCATTGTATTTGCAACAGGTACACCAATATCCAATACCATGTGTGAGATGTATGTCATGCAGCTTTACTTGCAGAAAGCGGCACTTGAAGAGATGGGGATTTATCACTTTGATTCATGGGCAGCGAACTTTGGTGAAGTGACAACCGCACTGGAGCTTACTGTAGAGGGAAGCGGTTTCCGTTTTAAAAGCAGATTCAATAAGTTTACGAATCTGCCGGAGCTTATGAATATCTTCCGTGAGGTAGCAGATGTGCAGACCGCAGACATGCTTGACCTTGATGTGCCGGCACTTCGTGGCGGCAAGCCTATTATAGTGGAGTCGGAGCCTGACTGGTATGTAAAGCAGGTCATGGAAGATTTTGTTGTGAGGGCAGAGCGTATTAGAGGAGGTGGAGTAGATCCAAGCGTGGACAACTTTCTAAAGATTACTCATGAGGCAAGATTACTCGGAACAGATGCAAGGCTGATTGATAAGGACGCACCAAGTAATCCTGACGGAAAGCTCAATAAGGTAGCAGAAAATGTGTGGAAAGAATATGAGAAAGGAAATGCCAACGGTCATATAGGCTGCCAGCTTATTTTTTCGGACATCGGCACACCGGGACCGGATAAGGACTTTACCATCTATGATTATCTGAAAGAAACTCTTATCCAGTATGGTATTCCGGCAGAGGAGATAGCTTTTATCCATGATGCAAAGACGGATGCACAAAGGGACGCACTTTTTAAGGAGATGAGGACAGGTAAAAAGAAAGTTCTTATCGGTTCAACAGATAAGTGTGGAACAGGTGTCAATGTGCAGACACACCTTGTAGCAATGCATCATGTGGACTGTCCGTGGAAGCCAAGCTCCATTGAACAGAGGGAAGGACGAGGCATACGACAGGGCAACGAAAATGAAGAGGTTGCAATCTACAGATATGTCACCAAAGGAACCTTTGATGCATACAACTGGTCGCTCATCGAAAATAAGCAGCGATTCATCAGTCAGGTCATGACAAGCAAGGCAGTAAGCCGAAGCTGTGAGGACATCGACGAGGCAACACTTTCCTATGCAGAGATTAAGGCAGTCGCCACAGGCAATCCTCTTATTCGTGAGAAGATGGAGATTGACAATGATGTCCAGAGATTAAAGCTTTTGAAGGCATCCTATGACAATCAGAGATATGGCTTGCAGGATAACTTTATGATTAAGTACCCGAAGCTCATTAAGACAGCAACTGAAAAGCTTGCCAATGTCCGTGAGGATGTAAAGGCAAGGGATAAGGAGCTGATTGATAATCCGGAATTTGCCATCACCATAGGCAAAGCAACTTACACAGAGCGAGTGGATGGCGGAACGATGATGCTTGAAGCAATCAGCAAGTGTAAGACCGGAGAGACAACTGCAATCGGTAAATTCCATGGATTTGAGCTGCTTGTGGAAAAGAACTTCCTTGACATCAATTATATGGTGCTTCGTGGAAAGACTGAGTACAAGGCAGAACTTTCCACAAGTCCGGTCGGCAGCATGGTAAAGCTGGAAAACCTGTTCAATGGACTCCATGAGAACATTGATTTCTTAGAAAAGAAGATTGAGCAGTACCAGAATGACCTTGAAGCATCAAAGGCAGAGTATGACAAGCCATTTGCATACAGCAAGGAACTGGAAGAAAAGCTGTCAAGGCAGTGTGAACTGAATGCCCAGCTTGACCTTGAGAACGCAAAGGCTGTGGATGCAGACCTGAGCGGACCGGAGGAAGAAAGAGAAGCTGATGACAGAATGGAATCTGCAGCAATTGTAGCAGAGGATAAAGGTGCTTATCAAGCGGACAGAGAGGGCAGAACACGATAGGAGAGTGAATAATATGAGCATAAGAAAAGTGGTCGCAGGACTACTGATTACAGCAGGGATTGCCATTATGGCAGTCCCTT
>OJQF01001021.1_pt1 | contig 11836 bp, 8 predicted proteins | sample 1598681 | NCBI WGS metagenome assembly OJQF01 (sample SAMN03922506, study PRJEB24848) | human gut metagenome | isolation source: stool sample | host: Homo sapiens | place: Germany | collected 2011-11 | reverse complement strand
GTCTTACGCCGTGATGCCCAGCTGTTTGGCGAGCTCGTCGAGGCTGAGGCGGAGGATCTTGGAGACGCCCTGCTCCTGCATGGTGACGCCGTAGAGGACGTCGGCGGCTTCCATCGTGCCGCGGCGGTGGGTGATGACGATGAACTGGGTCTTGTCGCTGAGGGTATGGAGGTAGCTGGCGAAGCGCTCGACGTTGCGGTCGTCCAGCGCGGCGTCGATCTCGTCGAGCATGCAGAACGGCGTGGGCCGGACCTTGAGGATGGCGAAATAGAGCGCGATGGCGACGAAGGCCTTCTCGCCGCCGGAGAGCAGCGTGATGGTCTTGACCTGCTTGCCGGGCGGCTGGACGCGGATCTCGATGCCGCATTCGAGCGGCGCGGACTTATCTTCCAGAATGAGCGAGGCCTTGCCGCCGCCGAACATCTCGGCGAAGGTCTTGCCGAAATACTCGTCGATGCGGGCAAACTCGCGCACGAAGATCTCCGTCATCTCGGTCGTGATGGAGGCGACGATCGTTTCCAGCTCCGATTTGGCGTGCTGTACATCGTCGCGCTGGGCGGTGAGGTATTCGTAGCGCTCGGACACGCGGGCGTATTCGTCGATCGCGCCGAGGTTCGGCGTGCCGAGGGCGGAGATCTTCCGCCGGACCTCGCCGATGCGCTTGTTGGCGGCTGCGAGATTTTCGATCTCGACGATCTCCTTTTCGGCGGTGCCGGGCGTCAGCTCGTAGGAATCCCAGAGGCGGTCGACGATCTGCTTTTCCTCGAGCTCGCTGGTGGCCTTTTTCTGCTCGAGACGGGCTGTTTCGCGTTCGAGCTGGAGGATGGACTGGTTTTTCTCCTGCGCCTGCTTTTCGGTCTGGTTGCGTTTGGCCTCGAGCTGGGCGCGGGCGTCGACGGCGGCTTTGAGTGTCTGCTGGGCCTCGTCCAGCTCACGGGCGCCCGCCGCGAGCGCGGTGGTCTTTTCTTCGATCTGCGCCTCGAGCGCGGCGATCTGCGCCTCGTATTCGGCGATCAGGTTCGTTTTCTGGGTCACGTCGCCCTGCATGGCCTCGCTGAGGGCCTGCAGCTGGGCGATGGTGGTCTCGGAGGCGCTGCGGGCCGCCTCGATGGCGGCGGCCTGCAGGCGCAGGCGGGTCATCTCGTCCGCGGACTGCTGCTGGCGGGCGGAAATGGAGGACTGCTCCGCGTCGAGCGCCGCTTCCTGCTGCGCAAGGGCGGACTGGGCGTCCGTCTGCTGCCGCAGCTGGTCCTTGAGGGTCTGGAGCTTGCCCTCCTCGCCGCCGGTGCGGGTGGTGAGGCGGGTGAACTCGGCTTCGAGATTCTGCAGGTTTTCCTCGACCGTCGCGGCCAGGAGCTGGACCTGCTTGGCTTCCTCGGTGCGGCGCAGGACCTCGTCCTCCGCTTCGCGGAGGCGGCCCTGGACGGCGGTGATCTCAAACTCGGTCTTCGCGGCGAGCGAGGCGGCCTCGGCTGCCTGCTGGCGGAGGGTCTCGGCGCTGGCGGCGAGCGCTTTGCGTTCTTCCGCGAGGCGCGAGAGCGTATTGGCGCGGGTCAGCACGCCCGCGCTTTTGGCGGCGGAGCCGCCGGTCATGCTGCCGCCCGCGTTCATGACCTGCCCGTCGAGCGTGACGATGCGCACGCGGCTGCCGCTCGCGCGGGCCATGGGCACGGCGTGGTCGAGCGTGTCGCAGATGACGGTGCGGCCGAGGGCGTTTTCCACGACGGCGCGGTACTGCGCGTCGCAGGAAACGAGGCTGGAGGCGATGGCGATGAAGCCCGGCTGGCGCTGGCAGACGGTATCCTGCAGCGTCTGGGGCCGGATGGTGGTGAGGGGCAGGAAGGTCGCGCGGCCGCCGTCGCGGCGCTTGAGCATCTGGATGGCGGCTTTGCCGTCTTCCTCGGAGGAGACGACGATATTCTGCATGGCCGCGCCGAGCGCGGTCTCGATGGCGGTGGTATAGCGGTCTTCGACGCGGATGAGCTTGGAGACCGGGCCGTGGACGCCGCGCAGGCGTCCGGCGCCCGCGTCCTGCATGACGAGGCGGACGGCCTTGGAAAAGCCCTCATAGTCGCGCTCAAGCTCCTGCAGCATGCGGATCTTGGAATCGAGGGTATCGAGCTGGACGCCGGCGGCGCTCGCCTGCTTCTGCAGGGCGTCGCGCTTGTCCTGCCGGGTCCTGAGCCGGAGCTCGTAGCCGGCGATGGTGTTTTTCGCGCTCTGCGCGTCCTCCTGCGCCTGGGCAAGGCTCTTTTTGCAGGCGGACTGCTGGTCGGCGATCTGGGCTTTGCGGGCGCGGGCGGCGGTCAGGTCCTCTTCGAGGACGGCTTTGCGGGCCTGCACCTCTTCCATGGAAGCCTCCATGGAGGCGATCTGCGCCTGGGTGGAGGCGCTCTGCGTCTGCAAAAGCGCCTGCTGGGCGTGCAGGGCGGTCAGCTTCTGGCCTGCCGCGGCAGCTTCGCCGGAGAGGGCGTCCGCCTGCGTCTGCGCCTGCGCGAGAGCCTGTTCGGCCTCGGAAAGCTCCTGATCATTTGCCGCGATCTTCTCCTGCTCGGCCGCGATCTGCCCGGCGATGCCGCCGCTGCGGGTCTGCTGGTCCTGCAGCTCCTGCTGCACGCGGGCGATGTTGGTGCGGTGGTGCTGGATCTCGGACTGCAGGAGGGTGATATCGTTCTGGGTCTGCTGGCGGGCGGTCTCGAGCTGGCCGATGGTCTCGCGCTGGTGGTCGAGCTGGAGGGTCTGCTGGTTATACTGCAGGCTCAGCTGCTCGGAGCGGCTGTAGAGGGTGGTCAGCTCGTCGTGCGCCTGCTCGAGGATGAAGGCGGCGGAGGCGTAGTCGGTCTCGGCCTTGCGGGCGGTCTCGGCGATCTTTTTGAGGTTTTCGAGCCAGACCGTAACCTCGAGCCCACGGAGCTCGCCGCGGAGCGTCAGATATTTCTGCGCCTTTTCCGCCTGCTCCTTCAGGGGGCCGACCTGCAGCTCCAGCTCGGAGATCTTGTCGCCGATGCGCAGAAGGTTGTCCTCAGTGTTGACCAGACGGCGCTCGGTATCCTCCTTGCGGTGGCGGAATTTGGAGATGCCGGCGGCTTCCTCGAAAATTTCGCGGCGGTCGGTCGATTTGAGGGCAAGGATCTCGTCGATGCGGCCCTGGCCGATGTTGGAATAGCCCTCTCGGCCAAGACCGGTGTCCATGAACAGCTCGTTGATGTCCTTGAGGCGGGCAAGCTGCTTGTTGATATAGTATTCGCTCTCGCCGGAGCGGAAATAGCGGCGGGGGATCATGACCTCGGGGGTCTCGATGCGAAGGCTGGCGTCGGAGTTGTCGAGGACGAGGGTGGCCTCGGCGTAGCCGACGGCGGGGCGCTTGGCGGTGCCGCCGAAGATGACGTCTTCCATCTTCGCGCCGCGCAGGGCGCGGGTGCTCTGTTCGCCTAGGACCCAGCTGATGGCGTCGGATATATTCGATTTTCCGCTGCCGTTCGGCCCGACGATGGCGGTACAGTCGCTGCCGAACTGCAGAAGCGTCTTGTCCGGGAAGGACTTGAAGCCCTGGATCTCCAATGATTTCAGATACACGCGGATACCTCTCCAATTTATTCTATCATGGTATTTTAGCATTTTTCTGCGGGAAATGCAATCATAGAATGCGCAGAGCGTGGAGATGGGGCGCAGATCCAAAGCCTCCCCTCCCAGGGGAGGTGGCTCGGCGAAGCCGGGACGGAGAGGTTACAGCAAATTTGCGGCGACCTCTCAGGCGCGTAGTTTATGCCAGGATTGGTACGCCAGCTCCCCTGGGAGGGGAGCCTTTGGGTGGTGGTCGGGCAGGGGTGGGAAAATGACTGTTGTTTTTTGGGGCGGGACGCGGCATAATATTATTATAAAGAATGAAAGGAAGCTTTTTTATGGGATCCATCCGGAGTTATTTCAAGTGCCTGAAGTGGCGCAGTCTGATCATCGCGTTCAGTGCGATTTTGATCGGGCTGCTGTTTATTCTGACGCCGCAGACGTCGGCGGACGTTATCTGCTATGTGGCGGGCATTCTGCTGCTGGCCTCCGGCATTGCGGCGGTGGTGAGCTATCTGGCCTCGGGGCGGCTGTTCGGGTCGTACGCACTGGTGTCTGGCATCGTGCTGCTGGTGTGCGGCGTGTTCTGCCTGCTGCGGCCGGAGGTCATCCAGGGGCTGCTGACCGTCATTTTTGGCGTGTTTCTGGTCATCGACGGCATGGTCACGCTGCAGGACGGCATTGACTGCGCGCGGGCAAAGCTCGGCGGCTGGTGGGTGCTGGCGGCGCTGGCCGTCATCACGATCGCGCTCGGGTGCGTGATCCTGTTCGGCAAGTTCGACTCGATCATGCTGCTGGCCGGGATCTCGCTGATCGTCGACGGCGTGTTCGACCTCATTGCGACGCTCGCGTTCTCCAAGCGCGTGCGCGAGGCGCGGCAGAAGCTGCACATGTATATGGGCGGGCCCATCATCGACTCGGAGAAGGTCGACGACTGAGCCGGGCGGCGTGCAAAAATCTTTCAGCCGGCGCAAAAAAAAATTTTGTCTGCTGCCGGGAGACATATTGACAGGTCTTCATGAGTCCTGTACAATAACAGTGGGATTTTTATCCCCACAATCATACAGATTGAACATGATGGAGGAACAAACATGAAAAAGATCATCGCATTGCTGCTTGCAGCGATCATGGTGCTCGGTCTGGCTGCCTGCGCATCCAAGACGGAGCCCGCCGCCGATACCACCACTGCCGAGCCTGCAGCGGAACCGGCGGAAACCACCGAAGAGACCCCCGCTGCCGAGGAAGAGACCCCGGCCGCTGAGGAAGAAGCTCCCGCTGCGGACGACGTGAAGCATGTGGTCTACATCGTCAACGGCAACCTGGGCGACAAGTCCTTCTTCGACTCCGCGCAGGCCGGCATCAACAAGCTGATCGACGACGGCCGCATCACCTGCGACACCATCGAGCTTGGCGGTCTGGACGAAGACCAGCCGAAGTGGCTGTCCACGCTGTACGACGTTTCCGAGTCCGGCGAGTATGACCTCGTCATCTGCGGCACCTACCAGATGCCCGACTACCTGAAGGAAGTCGCTACGCAGTATCCCGATCAGCTCTACCTGATCTTCGACGACAACACCTATGCCGGCAACAACTCCAACGTTGTCAACATCACCTACAAGCAGAACGACATGGGTTATCTGGTCGGCACCTACGCCGCCTGCATGACCACTGACACGAGCCTCGACAAGATCAACGAGGACGCAGTCATCGGCTTCGTCGGCGGCGTTGACTCCCCGGTCATCAACGACTTCCTGACCGGCTTCATTGAGGGCGCTCTGGCCGTCAACCCCGACATCAAGGTCGACACCCGCTACACCAACGACTACGTTGACACCGCCATCGCCAAGGAGTTCGGCTACTCCATGATCAACGACAACAAGTGCGACATCATCTGGGGCGTTGCCGGCAACGCGGGCAACGGCGCGGCTGAGGCTGCTCTGGAGACCGGCAAGGCATGGTTCATCGGCGTCGACTCCGACCAGGAGCTGACCTTCTCCTCCGACCTTGCAGCGCTGACGCTGACCTCCGGCCTCAAGAACATCGGCAACTCCATCATCTGGATCTTCGACCAGTGGGATGCCGGTAAGACCTACTGGGGCACCGAAGTCCAGCTCGGCCTGGCCGAGGGCGGCGTCGGCATCGTGACCGACAAGAACTACGACAAGTACGCTTCCGCCGAGACCAAAGCCGCCGTTGAGGCTGCACAGGCCGGTATCATGGACGGCAGCACCAAGGTCGACACCGCGTTCGACGCCAACTTTGACGTCGCCGCGCTGCGCGACTCTGTCAGACCGTAATTTCGGTTCTTTCCGGGGAGACTCTCTGAGTCTCCCCGGAACATGCGGTAAAAAGTAATAGTGAATAAGGAACAAGCGACGTGGCGCATTCAGCGCGGCAATTTTGTCGCTTCTTCAGGATTCACTATTACTTATTGCTTTTTATGCGCACAACTTTTTCTGAAGAAAGAGAGGAACATATCGTATGCCAGACGAAAAAACCGGCCGTCCGGACGAGCAGTATGTCGTCCAGATGAAAGGGATCACCAAGGTGTATCCCAACGGTGTCGCGGCCAACCAGGGCGTGGACTTCTTCCTCCGCAGAGGCGAGATCCACGCGCTGATGGGCGAAAACGGCGCCGGCAAATCGACGCTCATGAAGATGCTCTTTGGTCTGGAGCAGCCGACGAGCGGCGAGATCTGGGTGAACGGCGAAAAGCTGTCGCTCACCTCCCCTACCGTCGCCATCTCCCACGGGATCGGCATGGTGCACCAGCACTTCATGCTCGTGCCAAGCCTGACCGTGGCGGAGAACATGGTGCTCGGCATGGCGCCGCGCAAGGGTCTTTTCATTGACCACGCGAAGGCCGTCGCCATCACGAAGGAATACGCGGAAAAATACAACCTGCACGTCGAGCCGGAAGCCAAGGTCATGGACATCCCGGTCGGCATGAAGCAGAAGGTCGAGATCCTCAAGGCGCTGGTCCGCGGCGCGAAGATCCTCATCCTCGACGAGCCGACGGCCGTTCTGACCACACAGGAGACGGTCGAGCTGTTCAAGGAGCTGCGGAATCTGAAGGAGCAGGGCTACACGATCGTCTTCATCTCCCACAAACTCAACGAGATCATGGAGATCACCGACCGACTGACCATCATGCGCGGCGGCCGCTCGATGGGCGTGTACAACACCTGCGATGTGACAAAAGAGGAGATCTCCCGGCTGATGGTCGGCCGCGACGTCATTCTGAACGTGCAGAAGGACAAGGCGCAGCCGACGGACGTGGTGCTGCGCGTGCGGGACGTGGAATACGTCAACGAGTGGCACAAGAAAATGCTCGACAAGATCTCTTTCGACGTGCGCCGGGGCGAGATCCTCGGCATCGCGGGCGTCGAGGGCAACGGCCAGAAGGAGCTGGTCGACATGCTCTTCGGCTTCCTGACGCCGAACGCGGGCAGCGTCACGGTGCAGGAGGAGAACATCCTCGGCCTGCCGCAGCAGAAGCTGCGCAGCAAGGGCATCTCGCTCGTGCCGGAGGACCGGATGCTCTACGGCATCGCCGCCTCCGCCTCGATCGAGGAAAACCTCATCTCCGACCGCTCGGCGGAAAAACGGCTGAACCATGGGCCACTCTTTAACATGAAGGCCATCCACGAGGAGGCCGACCGGCTCATCGAGGACTATACGGTCCTTTGCAAGTCGCGCAAGCAGCAGGTCGGGATGCTCTCGGGCGGCAATATCCAGAAGGTCGTCGTCGCGCGCGAGTTCTCCGGCGATCCGGTGCTCATCCTTGCCGACCAGCCGACGCGCGGCATCGACGTCGGCGCGACGGAGTTCATCCGCAAGAAGCTCGTCGAGCTGTCGCGGTCCGGCATCGCGGTGCTGCTGATCTCGGCGGATCTGGCCGAGGTCATGGAGCTGTCCGACAGTCTGATCGTCATGCACGGCGGTAAGATCGCGGCCTATTTTGAAGATACCTCCACCCTCACCGACGATGTGATGGGCGAATACATGCTCGGGCTCAAGCACCAGAGCGACGAAGAGATCCGGAGGGTTTGCCATGACTAAGAAACGTCAAATCCTGTTTTCGGTGATCCGCGGTCTGCTCGCCATTCTGATCGCACTGCTGGTGGCGACGCTGCTGATCTTCCTGTCTGCCGACGGCGATAGCTTTGCCGAAAAGCTCGCGGCCACGGGCGGCGCGCTCAAGCAGCTGCTGGTCGGCCCGCTGTTCCGCATGGGCCGCAGCGGCACGAAATTCGACTTCAAGCGCCTGACCGACATCCTCGCCTCGATGATCCCGATCATCTTTACGGGCCTGTCCGTCTGCGTGATGTTCTCGGCCAACCAGTTTAACCTCGGCGCCGAGGGCGGCATCATGCTCGGCGCGTTCTCGACGGCCATGGTCGCGGTCTATGTGCCGATGGCGGCCGCCATCCACCCGATCGTCGGCGTGCTGGCGGGCGGTCTGGCCGTGGCGGTGATGATGCTGCTGCCGGCGCTGCTCAAGACCAAGCTCGACGTGAGCGAGATGGTCTGCTCGCTGATGCTCAACTACATCGTCATGTACTTCATCAAGTACCTGATGAATACATACCTGGCCGACAAGACCAAGGGCCAGATCCAGTCGTATGAATTCCTCGAAACGTCCAAGATCGCGCCTCTCATCGACAACGGCTCGAAGCTCTCCTGGGGCTTCGTCGTCGCCATCGCGTGCGTCGTGCTCATCGGGCTTTTCATATACAATACCCGCTGGGGCTACACCATCCGCATGATCGGCATCAACCAGGCGTTCGCCAAGTATTCCGGCATGAAGGTCGCGACGGTCATCGTTCTGTCGCAGGTGCTGGGCGGCTTCCTCGCGGGCATCGGCGGCGGTATCGAGATGCTCGGCCGCTACCCGACCTTCTCGTGGAGCTCGCTGCCGGGCTACGGCTGGACAGGCATCACGATCGCCATTCTCGCGGGCAACAACCCGTGGTTCGTGCCGTTCGCCTCGTTCTTCATGGCATATCTCACGAAGGGCTGCGAGCTGATGGCGACCTACGCCAATGTGCCCTCGCAGCTGATCGATATCATCCAGGGCGTCATCTTCCTGTTCTTCGCGGCTGAGCAGTTCCTGTCCGGCTACCGCCAGAAGCTGGTCGTCAAGACCGCGCAGGAGGAGCTGGCCGCCAAGGCCGCGCTCGAAGCGCAGAAAGGAGGCGCGGAACATGCTTAATTTTCTGAAGCTGCTGCTGACGCCGGAGTTTTTCTTCTCCATCATCCGCATCTCCGCGCCGATCCTGTTTGCGACGCTGGCGGCCATCGTGGTCGAAAAGGCTGGCTTCTGCAACATCGGTCTTGAGGGCCTCATGATGTTCTCCGCGCTGACGGGCTCGCTGGTGTCGTATTACGCGCACAGCTGGGTCTGGGGTCTGCTTGCGGCGCTGGCCATCGGCGTGCTCATGAGCCTGATGATGGGCTTCTTCGCCTTCCAGCTGAAGACGGATATCACGCTCGTCGGCATCGCCGTCAATATGATGGGCTCGGGCGGCACGCTGTTCCTCTGCAAGGTCATCACAAACCTGACCGAGGGCACGGCCATGGCCTCGTCCACGGGCCTGATCAACTCCAACCTGCTCATCCCAAACATCAATCTTCCGCTCATCAGCAAGATCCCGTTTTTGGGCGACATCCTCTCGGGCCACAATCTGCTGACGTGGATCGCATTTGCCTGCTGCGCGCTGACGAGCGTGATGCTCTATAAGACGAGCCTCGGCCTCAACATCCGCGCGGTGGGCGAAAACCCGAACGCGGCCTCCTCGGTCGGCGTGTCGGTGCTGAAGATCAAGTACATCGCCATCGGCTTCTCGGGCCTCATGTGCGGCTTCGGCGGGGCATTCATGTCGATGTACTACGCGGCCGGCTGGTCGCTGGACATGGTCGCGGGCCGCGGCTTCATCGCGCTGGCCGCGCAGGCCATGGGCGGCGGCGAATGTTTGGGCGGCATGCTGTCTTCGCTCGTGTTCGGCTTTGCGCAGGCGCTCGGCATCAAGTTCTCGGCTGTCGGCCTGGACTCGAACCTCGCCTCCCCCATCCCTTACGCCGTGACGATCATCGGCCTTGTCATCTTCTCGCTCGTGCGGCGCAGCCGGGCCAAAAAGCTGCATTCCGCCGCGGCGCTCAAGTAAGGAGCTTTGTATGTCCGAACTGAAAAAGATCCCCGTCATCCTCGACGGCGACCCCGGCCATGACGACGCCATCGCGTGGGTCCTGGCCCGGGCGAGCCGGGAGCTCGACATTCTCGCCGTGACCTCGTGCTGCGGCAATCAGACGATCGAAAAAACCACCTACAACGCCCTGCGCGTCTGCACGCTCATCGGGCTGGACGCATCGGTCGGCAAGGGCTGCCCGCATCCGCTGCTGAACGACGTGATGAACGCGCCCTCGGTCCACGGCGAATCGGGCCTCGACGGCCCGGCGCTGCCGGAACCGGCCTTCGCCCCGTCCGAGCTTCCCGCGCCGGAGCTGATGGCGAAGGTCCTGCGCGAGGCCAAAGAGCCCGTCACCATCGTCGCCACCGGCCCGCAGACGAACGTCGCGGCGCTGCTGCTGGCGCATCCGGAGCTGAAGGGCAAGATCGCCCGCATCAGCCTCATGGGCGGCGGCATCGCCACCGGCAACTGGACCCCTGCCGCGGAATTCAACATTCTGGTCGACCCGGAGGCGGCGAAGATCGTCTTCACCTCCGGCGTCCCCATCACGATGGCGGGGCTGGACGTGACGGAAAAGGCGCTGATCCTGCCGGAGGACTTTGCGCGCGTGCGCGCGCTCGGCAACCCGGTGAGCGATATCGTGGCGCAGTGGCTGGAGTTCTTCTACAAGTTCCACCGGTCCATCGGCTACGCTGGGGCCCCGATGCATGACCCGTGCGCCGTCATGGCGCTCATCCATCCGGAGATCTTCACGATCCGGCCCATGTATGTCCAGGTCGAGACCGGCGGCGAATACTGCCGCGGGACGACCGTGGGCGATCTGCTCGGCTTCTCCGGCCACGCGCCGAACGCCGACGTGCTGATGGACGTGGACCGCAGCCGCTTTGTGGATCTGCTGGTCGAGGCCATCGGATTCTATGGGGAGGCAAAGGCATGACAACGAAACAAATTCCCATCTGGATCGACTGCGACACCGGTACGGACGATACCGTCGCCATCATGCTGGCGCACGCGCTGCCGGAGCTGCAGATCGTCGGCCTGTCCGCCGTGGCGGGCAACAGCCTGCTGTGCAACACGTTCCCGAACACGCGGCGCGTGGTGCATCTGCTGGGGGCGGACTACCCCGTCTACCCCGGCGCGGAGCGGCCGCTCGTGCGCGAGCCGCATGTGGCGGGCGCGTTCCACGGCGAAAACGGCCTCGGAAACGTGCAACTGCCTCTGCCCGACACTGCCCCGGAGCAGACGCCCGCATGGGATGCGCTGTACGCCGCGGCAAAGCGGATGCCGGGCGAGCTGCGGCTCGTCGCCACGGGCCCGCTGACCAACGTAGCCATTGCGCTGACCAAGTATCCGGACCTGCATGGACTTCTGCACTCCATCGCCCTGATGGGCGGCGCGGCCGTCGGCGGCAATGTGACGCCCGCGGCGGAGTTCAACATCTACGACGACCCGGATGCGGCGCAGATCGTGTTCAAATCCGGCGTACCGCTCGTCATGTGCGGGCTGGATGTGACGATGCAGGCTGAGCTCCGCCCTGCGGACTGGGACGAGATGGCCGGATATGGCAACCGCTGCGGCGGACTCGTCAAGGAGCTGTTCGCCTGCGCGTGGAAGACGATCCAGACCGTCGGACTCACCGGCGTGGCGCAGCATGACTCCTGCCCCGTGATGTATCTGGCACACCCGGAGCTGTTCGAAGGCAGGACAGCTGGCGTGTTCGTCGAGACGCAGGGCGCAGTCACGCTCGGCAAGACCGTCACCGACCTGCAGAGCGACAAAAAATTCGGCGTGCAGAACGCCCTCGTGCTCCTGCACCTCGACCGCGAGAAATTCATGCAGATCCTGAAAGACTGCATCCGGACGCTGCCCTGAGAAAAGAAATCCCCCGCCCGCTGCGTTTGCAGCGGGCGGGGTTTGTTTTTCTCGCTTACATCACGTCCAGGTTTTCGGGCATGACGATGGCGGCGACGATATACAGGAGAATGCCTGTGCCGCTCAGGGCCAAGGCCGCCCAGATCAGGCGGACGATCGTCGGGTCGATGCCGAAATACTCGGCCACGCCGGCGCAGACGCCGCAGATC
>OJQF01001014.1_pt1 | contig 11935 bp, 11 predicted proteins | sample 1598681 | NCBI WGS metagenome assembly OJQF01 (sample SAMN03922506, study PRJEB24848) | human gut metagenome | isolation source: stool sample | host: Homo sapiens | place: Germany | collected 2011-11 | reverse complement strand
GTTTTATTATCCTTCTTTTCGTTTATTTTCACACCTGCCGAGTTCATCGCCTTTATAGCTTCCTTAACGGCTGTTTCATCGTCAAAACTGCTGTCAAGCTTTTTGATTTCATTTGCAATAAGATCAACAGCGTGCATTGTTCTGTAGCCGAGTTCTTCACTTGTAAAAAGTTCATTGAACATAAGACGCATTGCGTGCTTCCACGACTGGCTTGACACTCTCGCTCTGTTTGCACCGCCGTAAAAAGCTGTTTTAGGTCTGCCGGTATCATCACGGTTTACGCATGAAGGCGGAACTGTCTGTACTACATGGAAATCAACATATAATCTTTCGTTACTCATTTTCTTTACTCTCCTTTTGAATTATCTTTTTCGGTCTTATACTTTTCGGAATAGAAATCTCTTCCCCACGACAGTTTTATATCTGCCGCCTGCTCAGGATAATTGAACCTGTAGAGTTCTTCGGCAAGCTTCGCATAATCAAGCGGTATACTCTTGCCTTTGAGCAGTTGAACTATGCTTTTGAGCTGGTAAGCAAGCTCTTCCTTTGTCGTTGATGTTACAACAAGGTTAAGTCTGTTTACAACACGTTCTTCATCATCACTGCTGTTTGCAATGTGATAAGCCGCTCTTCCCAGAGTATAGCCCTTTTCATACATAAATCTGTCGTTACCCTGCTGATGCAAAGCGCACAACGTCAGAGCCGTATAAACTGCCCATTCTGCATTTGACGCACACTTTGAACCTTTAAGTTCTTCATCGATTCTGTCGAATATCAGCCACCAAAGCGACGGGAGTTCTCCCGGCTTTTTACCGATACCGTGTCGAAGCTCAGCAAGATAGCCCTTGCCTCTTCCTGTGTCTGCAATGCTGTGCAGATACTCGATTTTTGATGCGGTATAACGATAAACCATATCACTCTTACTCATTTGTTATCACCTTCTTTTCTGAAAATTTTATTTATTGTAGCATTGAAAATGTTAAGAGCCTCTACCGTAGTCACAAGGTTTTTATCCTTGCCATCCTTCTCATATCTACCGAAAATCGTATTTGCGCTCATCTGATGAACACAGTCGTTTCCGAATACGATTGCGATTTTCCTTACAGTATCTTCGATTTTACCTGTGTATTCATCAATATCATAACTTGTATCAAGCTGTGACAGCCAATCTCTGAAAGGCTTGTCTATCATACTGTAGAACTGCGTCTTTGCATCTTCTCCGGATAGTTTGTCACCGCTTGCTCCTGCGGATTTCTGCAAATTGATACTGAGTTTATTTACCGCTTTAGCCGCACTTTCACATTTGCCTATCTCGTTTCCTATACGATAGCGCCACGCTTCTCCGACTTTCATCAGCAGATCTGAATGGAACGACAGTTCATCACTGATAGAATCAACAATCTTAAAACACATACTATCGTTGAAATCATGAATTACAGACGCCGTTGTTACATTAAGTAAAAAGCAATTATCCAGATAGCTCCTGTCTATGTACGATTCAATATGAGCTATAACGCCCGGTTTTCTTGCAGTGCTTGAATTTTCATCACCTTCAAGCGCCGCGATACTTCCGAATTCCTGCCAAGCCTTTGTCGAAGGCTTATGAAGCTGAGGTTTATATTTTATGCTGTCGCTTCCTTTTTCTTTATACGACCTCCAGAGCGTCATCTGCTCACCGAAAACTTCAACTTCTTCAAAATAATCTCCGCCTGAAATATAATAACCGTTCACCTTTCCGTTTTCTCTGCAAAGATACACACGTCTTGACATCAATGAAAGCAATGCCGCCTGATTATCGGGAACAGGTATCAGAGTATTGAACTCAGCTTTGTTGTTATCCTTTTCCCACGACGGAGTACTTACATACACGTCATATTCAGAATCGCTTTCTGCGTTGTAATTCAGCATAAGCGTTTCAAACAGGTTGTTTCCTCTGACCGCTATCAGCCCCAATATACTAACCCATGATTTCTTAGGTACTGGTTGTTTTGCCGCTGTATCGTCAAAACAGATTATATGTAACAACCAACGAACCGCTTCCGAATATGAAAGCAGTCTTCCGTCATTGTTCCTGTCAGAGAAAAGCCTGGGCTTATTGGCACTTTCAAAAAGCGAGCCAATCATTTTTGCTATACTTGTAGCCTTACCTTTACCGTTTACCTTGTTAGACTGATAAAACGGATACTCCTCATCAAACAGCCAGAAACGGTCATACCATTTTTCAAAATACTTCTCAAACGGCTTCATCGGAAATTTGCCGCTCCGATAAACCTCGATCCAGTTATCCGTAAGATAATTAATATCGTCCTCGGGATCAACTTCATCACCGTTTTTGTCGTACCTTGAGAATACCGTGTAGATCACCGCAAGCAGAAACCTCAGTACAGCCATATCCTGCGTTTTTGTTTCTCCTGCAAGCTCCGTGTAATCCTGTGCGTGTTCAAAGACCTGCCTTATGCTTATCTCTTTCACCTCGCACCCGTTGTCACGGACACATATCCACGGTTCGTCGATCAGATTGAACTCTCTGTCCATATCAGCTTTCTTCCTCCTTTATTTCTTCAAAACCTCTTTCGGTGCTGTATTTATACGTTCTGCCGAGCATACTTATCTTGTTATTTCCGTCAAGCAAAAGCAATATCTCACCTTTGAGCCACTTTGCATTCCTCCACGCCTGAGGCATAGAGTTTGCCAGTATCTCAATCGTTTTACCAAAATTATAAGACTTGCTGAAAAATGCCGGCAATCTCAGTCTTTGCTTTGCTATCAGCTTTGCCTGTGCATTATCGGGTACAGAAGTAATATCAAACACTGCGTCCCGTGAAAACAGCGAATACTCCGTATCGGATGTTTTCACAAGCACAAGTGCTTCTATGGTTTCCTGCCCGTCACGCACCGCCGCTTCACCGTCTGAATCATTGTTCAGCTCTCGCCTGTTGATCATATCGCTAAGCGTTGAATCACTGCGATTAATTTTTTGTGACGGTATGCAATATTTCTTGGCTCTTTGCTTTTTCTCTTTTTGTTCATCACTATATTTTCTATACTCTGCGGTCTGTTGTTCATCATTGTCGGGTTCGGAATAAACAGCGCCGACAAGCTCAGGAATACATCCCGGTATAACAAGTTTATCCGGCAGATATTTTTCAGTTTGCTTCAGTATCCAACCGGAGTAAACACTCTTGCTGAAATCTTCCGGGATCAACACGCACAGCTCCGGTTCGGATAATTTATCCGGACGTGTGCGGTTATGTCTGTGCAGTCTGCCTGAACGCTGTAACAACAGATCCATAGGGCAAAGTTCGGTTATCATATAGTCAAAGTCTATATCAAGCGACTGTTCAAGCACCTGTGTACCGACTACTATCAGCTTGTCCCTCTTCTCACAGGTCGACTTCTTACCGACAAGTTCTGTTAGCTCACGCTCAATTACCGCTCTGTCAGTCGATATAAGTCTGCTATGGAAACATATAACACGATAATCAGGCATATTCGCCGCTATTGTGTCGGCAAGTTCCTGGGAATAAGCAACGCTATTCACAATAACAGCCGCACAACCGCCGTCCGACAGTTTATCTTCAAGCAGGTTTACAATATCGTTGCTGTCATTTTCTTCTCTTCTGATTACTGTGATAGGCTTATCGGGGATATCAACAGGTATATCCTTCTGCTTTACCTCCGCACCGTCGCTCCAAGTCAGCACAGGATATGCCATACTGCTGTTGTCAAAACTGTTCTTACTGCCGGTATACCATTTTATCAGTTCCGCTCTCTTATCCGGCGGCAATGTTGCAGAAAGAATTATCACAGGCACATTATACGCCGCCATCCAGCGCAATGAATTTTCCAGATAAACGTACATATATCGGTCATAAGCATGGCACTCATCTATAATAACAGTCTTACCTGCAAGTCCCAGGTGCCTTAGCATAACGTGTTTCTGCTTTAACGATGCCATAAGAAACTGGTCAACTGTAGCAACAACAAATTCGGACAACAGCGCCTGTTTTCTTCCTTCAAACCAGGTATGAACCATTATATTGTCATTATCGTCATCGGAAATGTCGGATGCTCTTCCGTGGAACATCTCACAGTATTCGTCATTCATATCCGTCATACCGTGTGCAAGTCTGAGCGAATGTATATCATCAGTACCACTCGCCCAGGAATGAATACGATCAAATATTCCGTTAGCGGTTGCCTGCGTCGGCAGTCCGAAAAACATTCCGCCATAGCCGAAACGTGATGCAAGTATCTCCGTTGCCGCAAGTGCCGCCTCAGTTTTACCTATTCCCATAGGTGCCTCAAGTATGTATATACCGGGCTTATTGCAAAGGCTTACAACATTCATAAATTCACGCTGTACGCAGTTCGGTTTGAAGCCGAAACGCTCTTCAAAAAAGCTGTCGCTATCAGCGATAAAATCGGCATACCAGCTGTCCGTAAGCGAAAGCTTGTTCCACGCTCTTCTGACACGCTCCTCACACTGCTCATCGGTGAGTTTTTCTTCGATGTCTATGTAAGGAAAATAATCGGTGTTGCTCGCTATCCAGTCACTCATTACGAGCAGTCCGGTAATCAGCATCTGCGCCGCAACATCGGGATTCGGCAGATTTTTGACATCTTCAAATCCGGTTACGCTGAGAGCGTATTCCATCCATTCCGCTCTTATCTGTGTCCATTCGTTTACGTTAACCTTGCCGTGTCCGTAATAGTTAGCCTCAAATGAACATTGCCCCCTATCCGCCGAACAATCGCCGTGATGTGCGCCAACAATGACTGCGGTTGGCGGTGCAACCTCAAATTCTTTTTTCAGAATATACTGTCCCGCTATGTTATGCGGTGACTCTGATATCTGTGTCAGACCTGAAAGGTCGATACCCGCGTCAAACAGTCTGTCATCCAGACCCTGAATATTATCTTTAAGCTTTCGTTGAAACGCCGGAGTTAATTTTCCTATGTCATGCACCAGTGCAATGAACTTACAATAGTTGCACACAATTTCTTCTGCGTTCTCCGAACTCTCAATGCCAATCGCAGCACACAAGCGCCTTCTGACATTCTGAGCGATCCATTTATTGAAAAGTCGCTTTATTATCCCGGCCGTATCACTTGCGTGAACATTGAAAGGCAACCATTTTGTGTTGTCTTCAAAGCTGCTTTTTGCAGCTAACAGTTCTGATGTTTTCATTTCATATTCTCCAAATATGTTTCATTAATTGACATTATACTACTATTTTTATGCTAAGTCAATATAATTGAATACATTTTATTATACAGTATGTCTAATTATATCGAATTAATTGAAAGTAATGATATGTGCGGTTTGCCTTGTATGTGCAAGCCTTAGTACCGCTTATCTTGCTTGTTGTGCTGAAAGTGTAGTCATATCCGCTCTTTGTCACTGTGACACCGGGAATGTTGAATGCACTTGCCGGCATATTGCTCTTGTTACTGTCCGGCAGTGTAATACTGTACTTCTTCGTCGAAGAATTATATTCCATTGTGTGAGTAGGAGCTTTAGCCTTATTAGTCACAGTGAAGCTCGGAACAATTGAATATGCTTTCATCTTATTTAAGATGTACTCATAGCACTTTTCAGCGGGTCGTCCTTTCAACTGGTCGTAATATGCTGTTTTAGGTGTATTAGGAATTTTTGAATTAACAGCCAGGTCGCTTTTACCATATCCTGTACGCAGTCCCTGTTGAATTTCCCATGATATAATTTGTGTTGCAAATGAGAAATCATCAAGGTTTGTGTTGGCAACAGGAGATTTAGTTACTTGGCTGTTAAATCCTGAAATTAACTCTATTTTTAAATCTCTTTGTGCTTTTGTAGGCAACATAAGCATATAGTCATCACTTGATGCTTTACCAACATAGGAGCTTCCTGTGCTGTATGACACACCGGCTTCGATACAGATTGCCTGCTGTGTCACGCCGTTCTTGCTAACACCTAACTTAGCGTGCGTTGAGGCATAGCGAGTGGCTACTCCTACACTGCCGTCTGACTTATAGTAGATATAGTCGTAATTATACTTATCTGCATAAGTCTTACCGTCTGAGCCGATGTAATTTCCGAGCATAGCCGCATAAACATTGTCACCGACACCCCAATCTGACGCAAGCGTCTGAATAGGCATAGCAACTAATGTCATAACTGCTGCAAGGAAAAGTCCGGTCAGCTTTTTGAATTTGTTTTTAAACATAACCTTTGTCCTTTCTTGGTTGATTTTTTAAAAATATATATAAAAAAGCAGTCCTACGGGTGCGGACTGCTTTGGATTTTTATGTTCAATTTACTGTCAGAAAAAAGAAAAGAGCCTTGAATTTATACTTTCAAAGCTCTCGAATATTAAATTATAAATCTACCTAAAAATCAGATTTTACCTAAGAAAGAATATTGCGTAGCCCTCAATACTGTTACCGTTTTCGTCTTTCTTTAAATCCGGTATGGTTTCAATGTATACGTTAAAGTAATCGCCTTTTTTCATATTACCGCCTGTATAACTCGATTCTGCCTGTTCTGACACTCTCATACGTACAACATTAGGATTAACACCTTTCCATATAACAAGTGGTGGAAACCACGAACTTTCGTCCTTGATTATATCTTCAGCAAGTACAAGACCGTAGTTGCTGATGGCATCATCTATAATTACCTGTCGGATTGCTTTAAGGTCGAATGGATACTCATATATGGACTTCGGCTTGCTTTCCTGTTTCTTCGTTGTTGTCTGTGAAGGCTTAGGTGTTTCAGCTTTCTTTGTGGTTGTTGTAGTCTGTATAACAATCTTGCTGTCGCTCAGATAGTCACCGTGTATAAAGCTACCGTCAGAGAGCTTATAATAGCCCGTGTTGGTCTTGGCTGTTACTGTCACCTTGTCGTTCACGCTGTACAGCTTTACGGTTTCTGCACCGAGTACGGCTTTCTTACGGCTGTAGCAGTCTGTGTTGACGTACTTTGTACCGCTTGCCTTTGTTTCTGTCCATTCGGGAGCGGGCTTTGTAGTAGCGGCGGTTGTTGTCGTTGCCGGCTTTGGCTTTGCCGTTGTTACCGCTTTTGTGGTGGTAGTGGTAGTTTCAGCTATCTTTGTTTCCTGTGGCTTTGTGGTAGCTGATGTTGTGGCTGTGGTAGCCGCAGTCTGAGCAGTAGTCGCTTCGGCTTTCGGCTCGTCAATCCTATCCATCACCGTTCCCGTCACTGCCGGAGCGGTAGTTGTGGTAACTGCCGTTTCGGGTGCAGAGGACAATGTGCTGTTTGCATTGTCTGCCGTGCAAGCACTGGTCAGTATTACGCTGATGAGGGTTATTGTTGCGAGTATGGTGTGGGTACGTTTCATTTTGGTGTCCTCCTTTGTGGGATTTGGTACTATTTCCTCAAGTATATTGTACCATTAAAACGGCAAAAAGTCCAGCACTTGCCGGAATATAAAAAACCGCCCCGTGAAAAACACAGGGCGGTAAAATATTCATTTAGTATTATCTATCAGTCAGCCAAGAAACTGCTCATAAGGGTATGACCCTCGGCAATATAATCGCCCGTCTTAGCCGCACTCTCCTCGCAGAAGCAATCAACACCGTCCAGCTTCTTTCTGCTGTCATATATCATGAACGGCACAGGAGCGTTTGTATGTGTTCTCAGTTCAAGCGGCGTGGGATGGTCGGGACAGATAAGGATTTTTATATCCTCGTCCTTGAATTCGTCAAGCAGCTTGCCGAGTATCTTTTCGTCAATAAGGCTTATTGCCTTTACCTTATTGTCAACCTCATTACGATGACCGCATTCATCGGGAGCTTCAACATGGATATATACAAAATCCTTGCCGCTCTTCAGTGCGTCAACAGCCGCCTGAGCCTTACCGTCAAAGTTTGTATCTATGTAGCCTGTTGCACCGTCAACCTTGATAACGTCCATTCCTGTGAACTTGCCGATACCTCTGAGCAGATCGACCGCAGAAATCATAGCGGCACTCTTTCCGTACTTTTCGGCAAAAGGAGTAAGTTCCTTGCGAACACCCTCGCCCCAGAACCATATACTGTTTGCAGGACGAAGACCTCTTTCGATTCTCTTTAAGTTTACGGGATGATCCTTCAGCAGATCGTAGCTCTTCTTCATCATCTCGATAAGCACCTTACCGTTTTCGTTCACACCAAGATGCGTCTTTATCGGCTTGCCTGTTATATCGTGGGGAGGAGTCAGCGTGCCTATATCGGTCGTACCGTGATCCCATATCAGACAATGACGGTAGCTTACACCGCTATAGAATCTGAATTCATCCGTACCGAGCTTTTCGTCAATGAACTTTATAAGCTCTGCGGCTTCTTCTGTAGATATATCGTCGGCACAGTAGTCGAGTATTGTCTTGTCCTCGTAAACCGGCTCGTCCGACAGCGTTACAAGATTCGTTCTGAAAGAAACGTCCGTAGGCTTCATATCAATGCCTATACTGCCTGCCTCTAAAGGACTTCTGCCCGAATAATATATTGCAGGATCATAACCGAGTACGGAAAGATTCGCAACGTCACTGCCGGGCTTCAGGTTGTCCTCGACCGTCTTTACAAGACCTACTCTTGATACCTTTGCAAGCTTGTCCATATTAGGCTTGTGAGCAACACTCATAGGTGTTCCGCCTATATCCTCACGGGGAAGATCGGCCATACCGTCGCAAAGTAATACTGCGTATTTCATTTTTTGTTATCCCTTTCTTGCATAAAAAATCCGACCGAAAATACGGCTGAAAAAACCGCTTTTTCCTGTCTTATCTATTAAAGTATAGCACAATGTCTGCAATAAATCAATATAAAAATTGCAAAGCGACTTGTTTTTGCTTTATCTTGCCGTATCGGTAAGCAGAATTTTACACGGATATTTTCCGACATAAAATCAAAAATATCATCAAGGACGGTGATATTTTGAATATTTCCAAAAAAGAATACGCACAGCTTGCCGACCGTTATTCCGCACCGAGCAAGCTAAATATAACAGTGCCGAAAGCGTTTGTGATCGGCGGACTTATCTGCTGTACAGGGCAGTTCTTTAACGATTTATATATTATGATAGGAAACGATGGGGATACTGCGTCAGCGTACACCTCAATAACTCTTGTGCTGATAAGTGCCTTGCTGACGGGCTTCGGTCAGTATGAGCGGATAGCAAAGCACGCAGGCGCAGGCACTCTCGTTCCTATAACAGGCTTTGCGAATGCCGTTGTTTCCCCTGCCCTTGAATTCAAGACCGAGGGTCTCATTCTCGGTACGGGCGCAAAGATGTTCATCATTGCAGGGCCCGTAATAGTCTACGGCATAACGGCGGCATTTGTCTACGGCATAATTCTGTTCGTTATAAGTCTTTTCGGAGGTTGATATGGCTAAACTGATTTCAGAGGGTACAATAGAGCTTGACCGTGGTGTGTCGGTTTATTCCTGCGCCGCCGCAGTCGGAAAAATGGAGAGCGACGGACCTCTCGGCAACTGCTTTGACTATGCCGCAGAGGGCGCAGAGCTTGGACTTACCACTTGGGAAAAAGCCGAAAGCACCTTTCAGCAATACGCCTTTGATATTGCCCTTAGAAAAGGCAAGCTCATAAAAGAGGATATTTCATTCATTTTTGCAGGCGATCTGCTTAACCAATGCACAGGCTCGGCATACGGCCTGCGTGACACCGATATATCGTTCATCGGACTTTACGGTGCCTGCTCGACAATGGCTGAAAGTCTTGCAATGGCTTCGCTTTTTGCGGATATGAGGCTCGGTGAATATTTTGCCGCCGTTACCTCGTCACACTTCTGCTCTGCCGAAAGGCAGTTCAGATTCCCTATAAACTACGGCGGCGTTCGGCCCCCTACTGCTCAGTGGACAGCTACCGGCGCAGGCTGTTGTATAACCTCGGTAGCTGAAAAACCGCCTTATGTAAAGAGTGTCACGATAGGCAAGATAACCGATATGGGCATAAAGGACGCAAACAATATGGGTGCGGCTATGGCAGGTGCGGCATACGATACGATAAACCGACACCTGCTCGCCACCGGAACATCTCCTGCCGATTATGACGTAATCTACACGGGAGATCTCGGACAGGTCGGCTCTGAGCTTATGTGCGAGCTTTTCCGCCGTGACGGAACAGAAATCAGCCATAAGCACAAGGACTGCGGTCTTATGCTGTATGACCGTGAAAAGCAGGACGTACACGCAGGCGGCTCAGGATGCGGATGCAGTGCCTCGGTACTGTGCGGACATATCCTGCCGCAGATAGCTGAGGGAAAGCTCCACAGAGTGCTGTTTGCCGCTACCGGTGCGCTTATGTCAACAACTAAAGTACAGCAGGGCGAAAGCATCCCAGGCATTTCCCACCTTGTAGAAATTTCAGACGCTTTATAACAGGAGAAAAATTATGCAGTATTTATGGGCATTTTTAGTCGGCGGTGCGCTTTGTGCTATAGGTCAGTTACTTATCGACCTTACAAAGCTCACCCCCGCAAGAATACTTGTAGCCTACGTTGTTTCGGGCGTGATTCTCGGAGCGGTAGGTCTTTATCAGCCGCTTGTCGATTTTGCAGGCGCAGGTGCGTCCGTACCTCTCACGGGCTTTGGCAATCTGCTTGCAAAGGGCATGAGAAAAGCTGTGGAAGATGACGGCTTACTCGGAATCTTCACGGGCGGATTTACCGCCTGCTCGGCAGGAGTTACCGCCGCAATGATTTTTGCTCTTGCGGTATCACTGATTTTTAACAGAACAGACAGAACAAGACAGGAATGATCCGTCTGTTTACCTTGACAAGTGCAAGTGCAAGTGCTATTATAATTACAGTTATTTAAAACTAACTGTAATTCATACATAAGGGGAAAATCAAAATGTCAAAGCAAAGTTACATTGAAAAAGGCTTTATAGAGGTCTGTAAAAATCGCTGTCCCGAACAATCCGAAAAGCTTATATCAGATATGAATAAAAGACTTGCTGTGCTCAGAAAAGAAACCGAAAACGAATCGAAAGCGATGAAATTCCACCTTGAAAGCCAAATACTACCCGGCATAGCGACTTATGAAACTTTGTCCGCCGTTATGTGTAAGGAACAGGCTTTAGCCGAGATACACCGCATTGTAGAGCTTCATTCACTTAAAATGAAAAAAGCGGTATCAAAAGCCGCCCGCTTTGCAGGAATGTATGAGCGTTTTCCGAAAATCTTTCTGAAAATCACGCAGAAAACCTTCGGCCGTGACGCAGGCTTTGACTATAAGATATATGACACCGATAAAAACACAGCAAGACTTGATATGATAAAATGCCCTTATCACATAATGACCGTAAGGTACGGTTGCCCCGAGTTATGCGTATGCTTCTGTGACAGCGACGATACAGCATACGGCGACATTCACCCTAAACTCAGATGGCACAGGACAAAAACTCTCGGACGAGGAAACGATTGCTGCGATTTCTCGCTGAGTTACATAAAAACCGAATAAACCACAACCGCCGACCTTACAGCCGGCGGTTCACTTTATCCATATATAAACAACTCAGTTCAGATACATAAATCCCTGTATCACAACACCAATAATCATAATAAGCGCAAGCACCCCCGCACCTATCTTCATACCTATTCCGAGCCTTTCACGATTTTTCTGCTTCATACTCTTACGCTCCTTGAATTATATATTTTAATTATACACCGATAAATTTCCGCTGTCAAGCAGAATGTACCTGCATAACCGGCAGAATGTCCGGAATAAACTGTATCATTATCTTTCCGGAGTGTGATATTATGTTTATATCGGTACTGCAAACCGCACTGCAGAGCCTTATCTTCTTTGCTCTGCATTTTAAAAGCAACGGTTCATTTCCCCGACAGCTTTCCGCAAAGGAAGAACGTGAATGCCTTGAAAAAGCGGCTCAGGGCGACCTTGCCGCCCGTGACAAGCTGATAAAAGGAAATC
>OJQF01001006.1_pt1 | contig 11978 bp, 8 predicted proteins | sample 1598681 | NCBI WGS metagenome assembly OJQF01 (sample SAMN03922506, study PRJEB24848) | human gut metagenome | isolation source: stool sample | host: Homo sapiens | place: Germany | collected 2011-11 | reverse complement strand
AAAGATACACCTGACTCCATAAGTCGCACCTCACACGAGGTGCGTGGATTGAAATGCCTGTTGCGGTAATAGTCCCGCAATCGTACGGTGTCGCACCTCACACGAGGTGCGTGGATTGAAATACCAGCGTTTCAATTTGTGCTTCCGTCGGCGGATAGGTCGCACCTCACACGAGGTGCGTGGATTGAAATATCAATCAAAGTATCTTCATCGTCGCTAATATCATAAGGTCGCACCTCACACGAGGTGCGTGGATTGAAATTTAAATGAGTATTTTATAACTCTCATGTACTTACTGTCGCACCTCACACGAGGTGCGTGGATTGAAATGTCAAGCAGCAGTATGTCATTAATGAGATAGATAAAGTCGCACCTCACACGAGGTGCGTGGATTGAAATACCAGCATTGCTGATGGCTTACGCGTTATCGGCACGTCGCACCTCACACGAGGTGCGTGGATTGAAATTGCAATGCGGCTCTTAGGCGATCTAGGTCATGCCGGAGTCGCACCTCACACGAGGTGCGTGGATTGAAATAGGTCGCGCTCGAGATCATTAAATATGCGATATGTCGTCGCACCTCACACGAGGTGCGTGGATTGAAATCTTAGTATCCAAGTCGACGATAGCAAACTGCAGGGCGTCGCACCTCACACGAGGTGCGTGGATTGAAATGCTTAAACACAAAGCACCTCTTACGGCGTCTTAGTAAGTCGCACCTCACACGAGGTGCGTGGATTGAAATGACCGCCGATGTCGTTAAACCGGCAGAAGGAGATAGTCGCACCTCACACGAGGTGCGTGGATTGAAATGCTCGGCATGCAACGAAATAGCCCTTATCTTTTTGTCGCACCTCACACGAGGTGCGTGGATTGAAATCCTGTAGAGTTTATCAACCGCGCAAATGGCTACGAGTCGCACCTCACACGAGGTGCGTGGATTGAAATAGTGAAAGATGCAAAGGGAAAAAATGTTGATTACGGTCGCACCTCACACGAGGTGCGTGGATTGAAATAACATGACACCCCAATGCCCGCAAATGAGATATGCGTCGCACCTCACACGAGGTGCGTGGATTGAAATACGTTAGGTAGTTTAGATAGATATAGTCGTTTAACTGTCGCACCTCACACGAGGTGCGTGGATTGAAATGCTTTTTAGCAGCTTAGATCCTACCATTACAGGGGTCGCACCTCACACGAGGTGCGTGGATTGAAATCATGACTACTTAGGCAGTAGAGATACCCCGTACACCGTCGCACCTCACACGAGGTGCGTGGATTGAAATTATAAGGCACTTCTGATATATTTCTGATTGTCACAAGTCGCACCTCACACGAGGTGCGTGGATTGAAATTATCAGCAATACTACAATTGCGGATAGAATCGCGTTGTCGCACCTCACACGAGGTGCGTGGATTGAAATACCTGCATTGCTGATGGCTTACGCGTTATCGGCACTGTCGCACCTCACACGAGGTGCGTGGATTGAAATGTTTATTTAACAATATAAAAACCGCCGCTATGCTAGTCGCACCTCACACGAGGTGCGTGGATTGAAATATCGGATAAAATAATGGATTGTCTCACAGCTTCTTGTCGCACCTCACACGAGGTGCGTGGATTGAAATCATGACTACTTAGGCAGTAGAGATACCCCGTACACCCGTCGCACCTCACACGAGGTGCGTGGATTGAAATTTACCGATGTCATCTTTCGCGAACGGTACTTTGAATGTCGCACCTCACACGAGGTGCGTGGATTGAAATTAAATGATTTGGATCCTGCTATATATTCCATATGGTCGCACCTCACACGAGGTGCGTGGATTGAAATATGCAAGGAGGGTAAATCATGCAAGTAGTTAAACGTCGCACCTCACACGAGGTGCGTGGATTGAAATACCTTGATCCAAAAGATACACCTGACTCCATAAGTCGCACCTCACACGAGGTGCGTGGATTGAAATCGTTCATTTTCTCCATTCCGCGCAAGAATTTCCTGGTCGCACCTCACACGAGGTGCGTGGATTGAAATTTAGGAATTATGTCACGTACGGAGATGTTGTCTATGTGTCGCACCTCACACGAGGTGCGTGGATTGAAATAGCCGCCCGCAGATCTTACTGCCGACGGACTGGAGGTCGCACCTCACACGAGGTGCGTGGATTGAAATGTCTACTGATTGTTTATCTATCCAATAGAGCGAGGTCGCACCTCACACGAGGTGCGTGGATTGAAATACGAAAGATGACATCGGCAAGAAGATCTACATTAAGTCGCACCTCACACGAGGTGCGTGGATTGAAATAGATGCATTATCGTCTGGTGTTCCTGTGAATTCTCGTCGCACCTCACACGAGGTGCGTGGATTGAAATCACAATTGGGAATAATCAAAACCCATGCGGGTAACGTCGCACCTCACACGAGGTGCGTGGATTGAAATAAAACATCTGGAGCCGTAAAGTCGGGCGAAGTGGAGTCGCACCTCACACGAGGTGCGTGGATTGAAATCTGGAAATAATCACATTGGCGATGGCGGTAAGGCAAGTCGCACCTCACACGAGGTGCGTGGATTGAAATTTTCAAGTCGCAAACCGGAAGCAAAAGAATTTAAGCGTCGCACCTCACACGAGGTGCGTGGATTGAAATTCAGCTACTACGTAGGGCTTTGTGTCATAAGCCAGTCGCACCTCACACGAGGTGCGTGGATTGAAATCCGATTAATGCGATGACAACAGATACGATGGTCGAGTCGCACCTTACACGAGGTGTATAGGAGGAGTTTTGGTGTGTCAATGGATCAATTTTGTGATTTGCATTTTAAATCATATTTGACTATTGCATTTCTTTTTACTTACAATAGTAAGAAAGGAAGAGAGTGGTAATAGAGAGGCGCTATGGGAAATACGGCTTTCGGACGGATGGGTGAGGATCGGGCTTGTTTGTACCTGGAGGAGAAGGGAATGACTTTGGTCACCCGGAATTTCAGGTGTAAACATGGGGAAATCGATCTCATCATGAAGGACGGAAGCGTTTTTGCATTTATCGAGGTGAAGACCCGGCGGAGCCGTTTATATGGGGAACCGATTGAGGCGGTGACTGTGTATAAGCAGCGGCATATCCGTTATACGGCGGAGGTATTTCTTTTAGCGCGTCATTTGCATGATGTCCGGATCCGTTTTGATGTGGTGGAAGTCATGATGGCGCCGGGGCGTGCGGTGCGGTTGCGTCATACGAGGAATGCGTTCTGAGAGAGGGAGATGCCATGTTTGCGCAGGTGTTTGGGACATGTACGTTTGGTTTGAATGGCCATGTGATTACTGTGGAGGTGGATATCAGCCGCGCATCACCGGCTTTTGATATTGTCGGGCTGCCTGCGGTTTCCGTGAAGGAGTCGAAGGAGCGTGTCCAGTCGGCGATACGGAATTCCGGATATTTTTTTCCTATCGAAAAGGTGACGGTGAATTTGGCGCCTGCGGATTTGAAGAAGGACGGTTCCTGTCTTGATCTGCCGATTGCCATGGGGGTGCTGGCGGCAAGCGGGGTGATTCCGAAAGAGGCTCTTGCATCGGTGATGTTCATTGGAGAGCTTTCTTTGCAGGGGGAAATACGCTCGGTGCCCGGTGTGCTTTCCATGGTTCTTGCCGGACGTGAAGCGGGAATCTCTACTTTTTTTATGAGCCCCGCGGTTGCCGGAGAGGCTCTTCTTTGTGAAAATGTGACTGTGTACGCGCCAAAGACGCTTGGCGAACTGATGGAGTATCTTTTGGGGCATAGCCCGATGGCTCCTGCCAAGCGGCGGGAAGCGACGGAATCTAAGTTGAGTGATGTGGATTTTGCCGAGGTGCAGGGACAGATCATGGCGAAGCGTGCTATGGAAATAGCGGCGGCAGGGTCCCATAATGTCCTTATGACGGGGCCGCCCGGATCAGGGAAAACGATGCTGGCACGCCGCATCACGACGATTCTTCCTCCTATGACGCGTGAGGAGGCTCTTGAGGTGACAAAGATTTATTCGGTGGCCGGACTGTTCAAGGCGGAGGATATCATCCGCGAGCGTCCGTTCCGCAGTCCTCATCATACGATTTCCATGGCCGGGCTTATCGGCGGAGGTACGATTCCCCGTCCCGGCGAGGTGACGCTTGCCCATAACGGTGTTTTATTTTTAGATGAACTTCCTGAGTTTCCACGGGCGGTGCTGGAAGTTCTCCGGCAGCCGCTGGAGGATCGGGAGGTGCATATTTCAAGGGTAAATGCATCCTTTGTATATCCTTCCGATTTTGTGCTGATTGCCGCAATGAATCCTTGTCCCTGCGGATATCTTGGAGATCCTGACCATCCCTGTACCTGCAGTGATGGAGAAATACGGAGTTACGGCAGAAAGATTTCCGGGCCTCTTTTGGACAGGATTGATTTGCATGTGTCGGTGATGCGTCCGAAGTATAGTGAGCTCACGGCAACGATTAAAGGGGAATCTTCGGCACGGATTGCGGAACGTGTAGCGGCGGCGAGGGCCATGCAGTCGGAACGGTTGTCTAAATGGCATATGCAGAATAATGCGCAGATGGGGCACCGCCAGCTTCGGGAGACCTGCCGTTTGGATGCGGAGGGATCAGAGCTGCTCCGTGAGGTTTTTGAGAAGCTCCATTTATCCGCGAGAAGTTATGACCGCATCATTAAAGTATCCCGTACGATTGCCGATTTGGCAGGTACGTCGGAGATTAAGCCCGAGCATGTGGCGGAAGCGCTCAGTTATAGAAATATGCTTCCCCGGAGGTCATGATGGATATATTCGCGGCGGCGCTTCCCGGTTGTCCAAGGCTGGGAGCGAAACATATGCGGGTTCTCATAGAGGCGTTCGGAACGGCGGAAGATGTGTGGAAGGCTTCCGATAAGGAGATTGTGGAATCTCATTTGCTGAAAGGGAAGACGGAAGCGTCTTTTTTGGCGTACCGGAAAGAAACGGAGCCTGAAGAAATAGGGGAAAAGTTATACCGGCTGCAGATTCGCTGCGTGACATGGGAGGATGATTTGTATCCCCCGCTTTTACAGACGACGGCAAATCCTCCGGCTGTTTTATTTTATAAAGGAAATAATCCCGTTTTTGAGAAAACGGTGGCGATTGTAGGATCACGGAAAGCGACGCCTTATGGCGTGCAGACGGCAGAACGGATAGCCTGCGGTTTGGCTGAAAATGGAGTGACGGTGGTTTCCGGCGGCGCACGGGGGATCGACAGCGCTGCGCATGAAGGGGCATTGCGCGGAGAAAGCCCGACGGTGGTGGCGCTTGCCTGCGGGCTGGATCATGTATATCCTCCGGAAAATAAAAATTTGTTCCAAAAAATTATTAATAATGGCGGTACGATTATTTCTGAATACCCGCCGGGGACGCCGCCTCTGGGGAGGCAGTTTCCCGCGAGGAACAGGATTATCGCGGGAATGAGCCGGGGAATCCTTGTGGTAGAGGCGGCAGAACGGAGCGGTGCTCTTATTACCTCCGACTTCGCATTGGAAGAAGGACGGGACGTCTTTTCCGTTCCGGGAAATATTTGGCTCGATTCGAGCAGGGGGACGAATCATCTGATACGGAGCGGGGCGATTTGCTGTACGTCCTACGAAGATATCCTTTCTGAATACGGATGGAACGAAAAGAGTATTTCTTCCAAGAAGGAATCTCCTGAACAGTTGACATTGGAAGAGGAAGTGGTGTATCGTTTCTGCTGTACAGGAGAGGAAGTGACGGCGGAGGATATTCTCCAGCAGTCAGGAATGTCGGTGATGAAGATTACGATGCTCCTGCTCCGGCTTCAGCTTAAAGGGTTTGTAAAGGAAACGGGATCCGGCCGGTTTATTACAACAGGACGCGGATAATATAAATGAGATATATGCTGTATTTCATGTAGTATAGGGAGGGTATTTTGGCTATACAGATTACGATCACCGTGAAGGATAAGAAGAAAAAGTCTTCTGCCGGGGAAAAACTTTTCACAAGGAAACCGAATGCCAAGGGGAAACACCTGATTATCGTGGAGTCTCCGGCAAAGGCAAAGACGATTGAGCGTATTTTGGGATCCGATTATAAGGTGCTTGCCTCCATGGGTCATTTACGTGATTTGCCGCAGCGTACGCTTGGTGTGGATCTGGCAAATGATTTCGAGCCGGAGTATGTCAATTCGGCGGAACGGGCTGATGTCATTGCAAATTTGCAGAAAGAAGCAAATAAGTCAAAAGATATTCTGCTGGCAACGGACCCTGATCGTGAAGGGGAAGCAATCTCCTGGCATTTGTCGAAACTTCTTGATGTGGATCCCCGGTCAAATGCGCGTATCGCCTTTCATGAAATCACGCCGCCGGCGATTAAAGAGGCGGTACTCCATCCCGAACCGATTGATTTAAACCGTGTAGATGCCCAGCAGGCACGCCGCGTGCTTGACCGTCTTGTGGGGTACAAGCTTTCACCGTGGCTGTGGAAGCAGGTTTACCGCGGCCTTTCCGCGGGACGTGTACAGTCGGTAGCGACACGTCTGATTTGTGAAAGGGAAGAAGAAATACGGGCGTTTAAGCCTGTGGAATACTGGACGGTGGAAGGTGTTTACCGTACGGAGGAAAAGGAAAGTTTCAAGGCGAAACTGACACAGATTGACGGGAAGGAAGCAAAAATTCATAATGCGGAGGAAGCGGATCGGGTTGTCAGGGGGATTTTAAAACAACCGGCAGAAATCACGTCGGTCACAAAAACGAAAAAGCAGCGTAAGGCAAAACCGCCGTACACGACTTCCACGATGCAGCAGGATGCGGTCAACCGTCTTAATTTCGGCTCCAAAAAGACGATGGCTCTTGCCCAGATGCTTTATGAAGGGATTGAAATACCGGGGCACGGACATGTGGGGCTGATTACATACATGCGTACCGATTCGACCCGTATTTCTGATGAAATGATCAAGCAGGTACGGCCATACATTGAACGTGTTTACGGGAAAGACTATCTGCCGCCTAAACCGAATGTATATGCCAGGGGGAAGGACTCTCAAGATGCCCATGAAGCGATTCGACCCACAAATCTGCAGTTTGCTCCGGATATGCTGGCGGCCGTTTTGTCCCGTGACCAGCTCCGGCTGTATACACTGATCTGGAACCGATTCCTTGCAAGCCAGATGGCGCCCCAGATTTCCCAGGCAACGAATGCAGTGCTCCAAAGCGGCATTTACACACTTCGCGCGACAGGGACGCAGGTATTGTTTGACGGGTTTACAGTGCTCCGGACGGTAAAAGAAAAGAAGCAGGATAATGAAGAGCTTCCTCTTCTGCCGGCGCTCCATAAAGGACATACGGTACTCAATACAAAGGCGGAAGGAGAGCAGCATTTTACCGCGCCGCCGCCAAGGTACACGGAAGCCAGCCTGATTAAGACGCTTGAGGAAAAGGGCATAGGACGGCCGTCCACATATGCGCCTATTTTGGATACCATCCAGAGGCGTAAGTATGTGGAAAAAGAGGGAAAACAGTTTGTTCCCACGGATATCGGGTTCAAAGTGACAGATCTTTTAAAGAAATATTTTGCCGGTATTGTCAGTGTGGATTTCACCGCGCAGCTGGAAACCTGGCTGGATAAAATTGCTGACGGCAAAGCAACGTATAAAAAGGTCATGAGCGGGTTCTGGGATGTTTTTGAAAAGGAACTGCAGAATGCTAACCTGGAGGCAGCGAAAGCGAAGGAAGAAAATCAGGAAGTATCCGATGTAATCTGCGAAAAATGCGGTGCCCATATGATTGTGAAGATGAGCCGTTACGGAAAATATCTTGCCTGCCCGAATTTCCCTTCCTGTAAAAATATCAAGCCTTATCACACAGGAGAGGAGAAAGAAGAGGTTTCAGAAATAGACTGTGATAAATGCGGCGCGAAGATGGTGTACCGTCAGGGGCCGTACGGCAGATATCTGAAGTGCCCGGAATGCGGCCAGAACAAAGCGATCGTTATTGATACAGGCATAGAGTGTCCGAAATGCCATGAGGGGCATTTGGTGAAGCGCCGCTCAAAGCGGGGACGTTATTTCTATGGCTGCAGCCGTTATCCGGCCTGCGATATGGCAGTCTGGGATGAACCGGTTAATGAGTTCTGCTCTGTCTGCGGCGCGATCAAGGTAAAGAAGGTTCGGAAAAATAAGGAAGAAGAGCTTATCTGCTCTAATCCCGAGTGCACAACGCATCCGAAAAAGAAAACTGTAACGAAAACTTCGGCAGCAAAGAAAAAGACAACAACTGCAAAGAAGACGACTGCCGGGGCGGCGGGGAAAACCAAAACAGGAGCCGGTGATTGATGGAGAAGGTTACGGTAATCGGAGCCGGTTTAGCAGGAAGCGAGGCTGCCTGGCAGCTGGCGGAAATGGGGGTTCCCGTGAAGCTGGCGGAAATGCGTCCGGCAATCGGAACGCCTGCCCATCATACGGGATATTGTGCGGAACTGGTGTGCAGCAATTCTTTCCGTGCGGCAGCTCTTACTAATGCGGTGGGACTTCTAAAAGAGGAGATGCGCCGGCTCGGGTCGGTGATCATGGAATGTGCCGATGCCCACCGTGTCCCTGCAGGCGGTGCTCTGGCGGTGGATCGTAACGGATACGCGGCGGCAGTGACGGAAAAGATAAAAAGTCATCCGCTGATTGAATTTGTCAATGAAGAAATCAGGGAAATACCGGAAGAAGGGATCGTGATTATCGCGACCGGTCCGCTGACAGACGGCGCTCTTGCGGACAGCATAGAAAGTTTCTGCGGCGGCGAAGGACTTCACTTCTATGATGCCGCAGCGCCCATCGTGATGAAAGAATCCCTTGATATGGACATCGTGTACCGGATGTCCCGTTACAATAAGGGAGAGGCGGCATACCTGAACTGCCCCATGAACGAAGAGGAATACAATGCATTTTATGAGGCGCTCAGGACGGCGGAGACAGCGGAAGTCCACGGGTTTGAAGAAGGAAATGTCTTTGAAGGGTGTATGCCTGTGGAAGTGATGGCGCAGCGCGGTAAGGATACGATGCGTTTCGGGCCGATGAAACCGGTAGGACTTCCTGATCCGCGGACAGGAAAGGAACCGTATGCTGTTGTCCAGCTGCGTCAGGATAATGAAGAAGATACGATGTACAATATTGTCGGCTTCCAGACTCATCTGAAATGGGGCGAGCAGAAACGGGTTTTCGGCATGATTCCCGGACTTGCTGATGCGGAGTTTGTCTGCTATGGCGTGATGCATCGGAATACCTATATCCATTCCCCCGATTTACTGGAAGCCACTATGGAAACCCGGCAGCGGAAAGGACTCTTTTTCGCAGGGCAGATGACAGGCGTCGAAGGGTATGTGGAATCGGCAGCATCAGGAATCGTGGCAGCCTATTCCGCTTTCGCGCGGGCGGCGGGGAAGGAGCCGCGGGCATTCCCGAAGGAGACGGCAATTGGCGCGCTCTGCCATTATATTTCTCATTTTATCGGAAAAGATTTCCAGCCGATGAATGTGAATTTCGGATTGCTGCCTCCTTTGCCTGAAAGAGTGAAGAAAAGAGAAAAGAATGAAAAGCTGGCGGCGCGGGCATTGTCCGTTCTGGATGCATTTATAAAGAAATAGAACAAAGCCGTTTCTTTTGGGGGAACGGCTTTTATCGCGGGAGTATAATAAAGGAAGTCAACCATAGAAGTACAAGGAGGAAATATGTTTACTGCAACAACGATACTGGCTGTAAAGAAAGACGGACAGACGGCTGTGGCCGGTGACGGGCAGGTTACGATGGGCAATGCCGTGGTGATGAAGAATACGGCGCGGAAGGTGCGCCGCCTGTATCATGGAAAGGTCATCGCCGGATTTGCCGGTTCCGTGGCGGATGCATTTGCCCTTTTTGATAAATTTGAAGGGAAACTTTCCGATTGCAATGGAAATCTGGTGCGTGCTGCCGTGGAGTTCGCCAAAGAGTGGAGGCGGGATCGGGTGCTCCAAAAGCTGGAAGCTCTTTTGATTATGACGGATGGCGACCATTTATTTCTTGTATCAGGCAGCGGAGAGGTTATCGAGCCGGATGACGGCATACTGGCAATCGGGAGCGGCGGGAATTATGCTCTTGCTGCAGCTCGCGCTTTGTGTTCGGTGTCGGATTTATCGGCGCGGGAGATTGCGGAACGGTCACTCCATGTGGCGGCGGATATCTGCGTATATACGAATCATAATGTGATTGTGGAGGAAATAGGATGAAAGATCTGACACCACGGAAAATTGTGGAATATCTTGATGAATACATTGTGGGACAGCAGAATGCGAAACGGTCTGTCGCTGTCGCCCTGCGCAATCGTTGGCGCAGCAGCCGGCTTCCTAAAGAGATTGCCCGTGAAGTGAGTCCGAAGAATATTCTTCTTATCGGTCCCACCGGAGTGGGGAAAACGGAAATTGCCCGCCGTATCGCTGCTTTGACGGGTGCCCCTTTCGTAAAGGTGGAAGCGACGAAGTACACGGAAGTCGGCTATGTGGGCCGCGATGTGGAATCTATGGTGCGCGACCTGGCGGAAGAAGCGGTGCGCCTTGTGAAGAAGCAGGAATCAGGCCGTCACGGGAAAGATGCGGAAGAGGCGGCGGTGCAGAAAATTGCTGAAATCATGTGGCCTGCAAAGAAAAAGGAAACGAGATCTCCTATGGAAATTATTTTAGGGGAAAAGGCGGAGAAGACAGGTGTTTCAGATGAAGGGGAAAGGGAGAGAAGAAAGGATCTGCTTGCCCGTATCAGGAGCGGCGAATTGGACGACCGTCAAATAGAAGTGGAATTGGAAGAAAAAGGAAACATTGAAGATACAGCGGACAATGAACAGGCGAATCGGATTTCTCAAATATTCGCATCCATGATGCCGAAAAAGATGAAGAAGAGGAAAATGACAGTGCGCATGGCCAAAACTGTTCTTGCGGAGGTTTCTGCCGAAGAGATGGTGGATATGGATGTTGTCCGTGACAGGGCGGTTGCGCTTGCCGAAGAACGGGGCATTATTTTTATTGATGAAATCGATAAGATTGCGGGGAGACACGGTGCATCCGGCGGGCCTGACGTATCCCGTGAAGGGGTGCAGCGGGATATCCTTCCCATTGTGGAAGGGGCGACGGTGAAGACCAAGTACGGACGAATAAAGACGGATCATATTCTTTTCATGGCGGCTGGTGCGTTCCATGTATCAAAACCGAGCGATTTGATTCCTGAGCTGCAGGGACGGTTCCCGATCCGTGTAGAATTAAAAAGCCTTACAGAGGAGGATCTGCGGAAGATTTTAACAGAACCGCGGCAGGCTTTGATCCGGCAGTACACGGCGCTTTTGGAAACGGAAGGCGTCACAGTGACGTTTACGGAAGATTCTGTCAGTGCGATTGCGGAAATCGCATCTGTGGTGAATTCGGAAACGGAAGATATCGGTGCGAGGCGGCTTTATACGATTCTGGAGCGGGTACTGGAGGAGCTGTCTTTTGAAGCATCTGAGCTGGAAAATAAAGAAGTTACCATTGACGGTGCTTATGTGAGGCAAAAGCTTGGGGAAATCACGAAGGATATGGATACATCAAATTACATTTTGTAAAAAGAAGAAAGGGAGCCCCCAAAACGGCTCTCTTTTTAATGTAAAGGTCGTAAATGAAATAAGTTGACGAAGGGATTGTCGAAAATTATAATGAAGGAAAGTTCTGAAAGGAAAAGGAGGATATTATGCGCAATGAAATACTGGAGTATTTCCGCAAAGCAAATGGAAATTATGTGTCGGGGGAACAGATATCCAGAGATTTAAACGTATCCCGTACAGCAATCTGGAAGCATATCAATATTCTGAAAAGCAGGGGATATATTTTTGAATCAAGCACACGGAAAGGATATCGGCTGATTTATGCGCCGAATTTACTGACACCTTTGGAAATTGCCAGTGTTCTCCATACGGACTGTCTCTTATACACATCTGACGCTGCCG
>OJQF01001000.1_pt1 | contig 12010 bp, 10 predicted proteins | sample 1598681 | NCBI WGS metagenome assembly OJQF01 (sample SAMN03922506, study PRJEB24848) | human gut metagenome | isolation source: stool sample | host: Homo sapiens | place: Germany | collected 2011-11 | reverse complement strand
TAAACAACCTTATAAATATAATAATAAGGAGTTGGATATGAATAATGGCTTGAACCGGTATGATTATGGAACCCGACAGATGGAAGCTGTCTCCGGACGCTTTACGAGTATTGATCCGATGGCGGAGAAGTATTGTGGAATAAGTCCGTATATTTATTGTAATAACAATCCTGTAAAATATATTAATCAGACAGGTATGTTTTTTACAGGTTATACAGTTAATCAAAATGGATATATATCAAAAGTGAACGATGAAGGAGGCCAGAACTTTGATGTATTGTACAATGAAGGAAAGTATTCATCAAGGAAGATTAATGATTATGATACAACGGGTGATAAAATAGGAATAAAAATAAGCAAAGGGATTTTATTAGAAACAGGCAAATCTAATATGAGTTTTATGTTATCTAGAGGAGTCGAATATGATCAAGAAGGTAATTTGACGGGAAAAATATTAGTAAATCATTCATATGAAGTAAAAAGTGATAATGAATCATTGAGGCTGATGAACTTTTTAGATAAAAATACGAATGTGGAATGGGCAAATACATTGATGGGAGATGGAAAAGGTTATTCTATTAACCTTATAAGCACAAGCCATCAAGCGGAGACTGTATCTATGGGAAGTCGTCCTATTGATAGATTTATGTATTCCAAACCGGGTTTTCGAGTAATCAGAGCAGATCATATTCACCCAATAGTTGGACATAATACTCCATCAACAGATGGGGGTGATATAGATAAAGCAAAAGGAATACTAAAAAAATCTCCTAATGCTACTTTTAGAATTTTAAACAATGGAATATATTATGACTATACAAATAAGGTTAGAAAGTAATAAACTGAGAAATTATGAAGAAATTCGTCTATTTGTTGCTAATACTATTATCAACAGTTATGTTTGCTAGATGTATGTCTAGTGAAAAAAGTGTAAAGTTTAAACATTACAAGACGAGGGACTATATTAGTAAAGAAATAAGGGTATATGAGGTAAAGGAATGGCTACATCCTACTCTCGATTCAATTCTCGTAGAAACAGAAGAGTGTCTTGAAGGTAAAGGGTACAAAGATAAAGTTGTATTCACTTTCAATATAATAGGAGGACTCACTTCTTCAGGGAAATTTGCTGATTTTGCAGTCGTAGGTTTTTATTCTTCTGAAAGTATAAATCATGCGATAGAGACGGAAGCTGTATTCTACTACAAAGGATATACATTCTATTGTGGAGGTACTTTCCTTGATCTTTTCTTTAGAGAAACTGGTAAAACCATAACTCTCACCTGTATAGATCCTGCAAAATTTAGACATAGAGTTGACTTTGAGAATACTACGCTAATGGAATGGCTCTATATGCAACATATAGAGTAATTCAAAATGAAATAACTACCTTGACGTGCAAATTCTACTGTTTTTACGTTAGGGTAGTTTTTTATATGCACCTTTTTATATGACAAGATTCTATGCTATAACAGACTCTTGTTTGATGGTTATACCGTATAATTATGAAAATTTTAAAATTATTGAATCTGACACTTTAAAGAACTGTATAGCTCCTCGTACACTGCCAGTCTCTAATTTCAAGAATTGGGATGTCTATTTCCCACTTGAGTTCTTGAAAGATGCTAAAATCTATCTTCTTGATGCAAAACAAGGGCGCTTTTTAGAAGATGACAACCTTCCCATATCTGGTGTAGGTTTACCTGAAGAATGGCTGCATGGTTATACAAAAGGTGTTGTTATCTTTAAAAATGATGCTATGTATTGGCTGGAAGTTTGGTAAATTGTCTTTGTTATTATGCCCTGAGATAATTAACTCATAACAGTTATTTTATCTTAGGGCATATTCTATTTCAATTCATTTTTATTTCTTATAAATCAACTTGCTTGGCACCCCATTTCCGAAGAGTTCATCGCCTAACGTTGTAATCTTATCACCTGTAGCAAGCACATAGCGCAGATTATCGCATCCCATGAACGCTCCGAACTCGATAGCCGTCACGCTAGCAGGCAACTCAAGTGTTCCGGCAAGTCGTCCACAGTTGCTGAATACCCGTTGGCCGATGGTCTTGAGGTTATGTGGCAGCTTGATCTTCAGGAGATACTTCTTCTGAGAGAAAGTAAAGTCGGGGATAGAGGTGGCATTGGTCTTTGAAATGTCGAGAGACACAAGGTTCGGCATATAGTCGCGAAGCAGTTTGAAGTCGGCATTATCCAGTTTTCCTTCAATAGTCAGGAAGTTAATATCTCTGGGTTGCAGTCCGGCTTTCATAATCTCATCTTCCAGCTTGCCCATAGCACCCACTTGGATCGTGGCTTCCAGCGGTTCGCCTTCGATAAATGCAAAGTTCTCCCATCTGTTTTTAAAACGGTAGGCGTCGCTGCTGCCCAATGGAACGAAAATAGCCGTCACACTGTCGGCCAGAGCTTCCGGCAACAGGTTAGGAGCTGTCTTCTTGCGTATCTGACAGATTTTCAGGTTGTCACATCCTTTGAAGGCGGCATCTTCGATATTCTTTATCTTTTCGGAAAGGATCACTTTTTCCAGTGTCTGCTTACCTTTGGTCATTCCGTTTACCACATTCGAGAAGGCGTAGGCGGGGACAAAATTGGCCATATAGATGTAGAACTTTCCGTTAGGATACGTTCCGGCCTTACCGCTGTACATCTTGATTTCGGCATTGGAAATATCAAGCACTTTCAGGCTGGGGAATTCATCGCGGAGATGTCTGAAGTCTTCCGCATTCAGTTTTCCTGTCAGTGTAAGGTGGGTGATGCTGTTGGCTTCCTCTTCGGTCATCATCGAGATCAATGTGCCGGGCTTGCTGACATAATACGTTTTGCTTACTTGTGCGGTTGCTCCCAAAGTACTGGCAACCAATAAAAAACTTATCAGTAGTTGTCTTATTTTCATAATTATGCAGATTTGTTCTGACAAATATAGGAAAAATAGGTAAGACACGATGTTTTTTTATGTTTTATATCTAATTTTGTAGCGTGATTAACAAAAAGTAAAAATGGAGACAGAAGAAATCAGAGAAAAGAAAGAACTGAAAAGACTTCCCGTATGGGCGTGTATCCTGTTGTTTGCACTGGGGCTTTTCGTATGTATGGGACTGTATGGTACAATAGGATTCGGATTATTGTCTCTGATTCTTGGCGATGAGGCGCGGCACCCCGGATTGTTGGTGTACACTGTGACGGAAGCCAGTATGCTGCTGTCCGTGTTGACTCCGGCTGTGATTCTGCTTTATTTTGAACGCCGCCCCTTTTCTGACTTGGGGCTGACACTGAAAGGGCATGTCCGGGGGCTGTGGTATGGACTGCTGGTGGCGATGTTGCTCTACCTGATCGGCTTCGGGCTTTCGCTGGCTATAGGTGAAGTAGAAGTAACAGGCTTTCAGTTCGATCCTTTAAATCTGCTCGGCACTTTTGTGTTCTGCCTGCTGGTGGCCTTGACTGAAGAGATCATGATGCGCGGCTATATACTCGGGCGTCTGCTGCATACCCGGATGAATAAATTCCTGGCTCTTTTCGTTTCTGCACTGCTGTTTGCATTGCTGCATATCTTCAACCCGAATGTGGCTTTTCTGCCGATGCTGAACCTGGTGCTTGCGGGTATGTTGATCGGTGCTTCCTATTTATATACACGGAATCTTTGTTTCCCCATTTCCCTCCATCTTTTCTGGAACTGGATTCAAGGCCCGATATTGGGATATCAAGTAAGTGGAAACGATTTGGGAACATCGCTGCTGACGCTGCATCTGCCCGAAGAAAACGTACTGAATGGCGGAGCCTTCGGTTTTGAAGGCTCGCTCATTTGTACAGTACTTATGATAATCTTTACGATTTTAATTGTGTGGTGGGGCGAAAAGCGGGAGGCAATCAGTCTTGCTGTACCCCGATCATGCTAAGCTGAATCCGCTTCCGGTCGGTATCTACGTTCATCACTCTGACCATGACATGCTGGTGGATGGATACGATTTCTGTAGGATCGGATATATATCGCTCGGCTAACTGGGAAAGATGTACAAGTCCGTTTTCCTTGATACCTATATCGACGAAAGCTCCGAAATTCGTAATGTTGCCTACGATACCCGGCAGGATCATGCCTTCGCGCAAGTCTGCGATGGTGCGCACGTTCTTGTCGAATTCAAATACCTTGATCGCTTTACGCGGGTCGCGTCCCGGTTTGTCGAGCTCCTGCATGATGTCCTGTAAAGTCGGCAGGCCCACAGTCGGCGTGATATAGTCCGATATCTTGATTTTCTGGCGTAGTTCCTTATTCGCAATCAGTTCGTTGACGGTACATTTCAGGTCTTTCGACATTTGCTCTACGATGTGGTAGCTTTCCGGATGCACTGCTGTGTTGTCCAGCGGATTCTTTGCTCCGGGGATACGGAGGAATCCGGCACACTGTTCGAAGGCTTTGGCACCCATGCGGGGGACTTTCATCAATTCCTTACGCGAATTGAAAGCTCCGTTCTCGGCGCGGTAGTTGACAATATTTTGCGCCAGCTGCGGACCCAGTCCGGAAATGTATGTCAGCAGATGGCTGCTTGCGGTATTCAGATTCACACCTACCAGATTCACACAGTTTTCTACAGTCTGGTCGAGGGCTTTTTTCAATTTCGTCTGGTCTACGTCATGCTGGTATTGTCCGACGCCGATGGATTTAGGGTCGATCTTTACCAGTTCTGCCAACGGGTCCATCAGCCGGCGACCGATAGAGACTGCTCCACGCACCGTTACGTCATAATCGGGAAATTCATCACGGGCGATCTTGGATGCCGAATAAATGGAAGCTCCCTGCTCGCTGACCACGAAGACCGGAATTTGCCGGTCGAAAGTCTGGTGATTGATGAAGTCTTCCGTCTCGCGGCTGGCTGTTCCGTTGCCGATAGAGATGGCTTCAATCTCATAGGCTTCTATCATTTTGCGGAGCTTGGAAGCCGCTTCGCCGGTTTTATTGACCGGAGGGTGGGGATAGATGTTTTCATTGTGCAACAAATTGCCCTGCGCATCCAGACAGACTACTTTACAGCCTGTGCGGAAGCCGGGATCGATAGCGAGTACCCGTTTCTGTCCGAGCGGAGGAGAGAGGAGCAATTGGCGGAGATTCTCCGTAAACACACGGATAGCTTCGTCATCAGCCTTTTCTTTGGACTGTGCAGCAAACTCTGTTTCAATGGAAGGTTTGAGCAGACGCTTGTAGGCATCGGCAGTGGCTTCGCTTACCTGACGGCTGCATTCATTGTTGCCATGTACGAACTGGCGGTCGAGGCGTTCCAGACAGGCTTCGTCATCCGGACTGATGGATACTTTCAGCAATCCTTCGGATTCTGCGCGGCGAATGGCGAGGAGACGATGGGAGGTGCAGCGTTTCAGTGATTCGGAGAAATCGAAATAATCACGGTATTTGGCGGCTTCTTCTTCCTTGCCTTTCACTACTTTGGCAGTGATCGTTGCCTGACGGGCGAATTGGTTACGTATGGCATTACGGGCGCGTTCGTCCTCATTCACTTGCTCAGCGATGATGTCACGGGCGCCTTTCAGTGCATCTTCTGTGTCCTTAACTTCACCTTTGACGAAGGCGGAGGCTTTGGCGCTGAGATTGTTCTCTCTTTGCAGCATCAGGATCATGGCAAGCGGTTCCAGCCCTTTCTGTCGGGCTGCTTCGGCACGGGTCTTCCGTTTGGGCTTGTAGGGCAGGTAGATGTCCTCCAGCTCCGTAGGATTCCAGGTGTCGTTGATACGCTTTTCGAGTTCGGGAGTGAGTTTGCCTTGCTCGTTGATGGTACTAAGAATCGTTTCCTTCCGTTTGGCTATGTCGCACAACTTGTCATGTTGCTCCTTGATGTTCTCTATCTGTACTTCGTCCAGTCCGCCTGTGGCTTCTTTACGGTAACGGCTGATGAAAGGGATGGTGGCACCTTCTCCCAATAAATGGAGAGTACTGCTGATTTGTCTTTCCGGTATTCCCAGTAATCCGGAAATCATTTGGTGAAATAGTTCCATATACAATTTTTTTGCGAATGAATGAGCGACAAAAATACACATAAATCTGTTATAGCCGACAAGTTTTAGTATATTTGCAGGCTAAAATGAGATAGTAACACTTCAAAACTTACAAGTATGATGAGATATATAGGATACCTGTTTATCTGTTTGCTATGGCTTTTTCAGGTCACAGAGTTATTTGCTGTCTCTAATGATAAAAAGCCGATCTTAATTATCTGTTCCTATAATCCCGCCGCGCATCAAACTTCAGTAACGATTTCCGACTACATGGAAGAATATAGTAAACTGGGAGGAAAACGTGATATTGTCATTGAAAACATGAACTGCAAAAGTTTCTCCGAAGCCCCGCTCTGGAGCGGCATGATGACGCAGATTCTTTCTAAATACCAGGGAGAAAAGCATCCGGCACAAATCATTCTGCTGGGACAGGAAGCCTGGGCAGCGTATCTGTCTCAACGGGATTCCATACAGGTGAAGGTACCGGTGATGTGTAGCCTTGCCAGTAGCAACATCGTCATACTGCCTAAGGATACGGTTGCCGGACTGGACACATGGATGCCGGAATCGGTCGATCTGTTTGCCGATCAAATGGATATACCGGAATTGAAGTCGGGATTTATCAACCAATATAATATAGAAGATAATGTCCGTATGATCAAGGCGTTTTATCCGAATACGGAACATATCGCCTTTATTTCGGACAATACTTACGGTGGTGTCACGATGCAGGCACTGGTGCGGAAGGAAATGAAGAAGTTTCCCGAACTTGACCTGATCTTGATGGATGGCCGTCGGCATACAATTTATACGATTGTAGAAGAGTTGCGCCATTTGCCGGAGAATACGGTGATTATGGTAGGTACTTGGCGGGTAGACATGAACGAGGGTTATTTCATGCGGAATGCGACTTATGCCATGATGGAGGCTACTCCGACCATTCCCGCTTTTACTCCGTCCTCTGTGAGTCTGGGATACTGGGCCATTGGCGGAGTGTTGCCCGACTACAGGAAACTGGGAAAAGACATGGCATTGTCGTCTCTGCAGATAGATCAATATCCGGAGGATGACCGGCAACATCTTTCCGTTATCGGCTGCAAAGCCGTACTCGACAGCCGGAAAGTGAAGGAGTGGAACTTGAATCCGCAGGTTCTTCCTTTTGATGTGCAGATTATCAATCAGTCGGTTTCATTTTATCAGCAATATACTTATCAGATTTGGTCAGCATGTGCGCTATTCGTCATTCTGGTGCTGGGCCTGTGTATCTCGCTCTTCTATTATTTCCGTACCAAGCGTCTGAGGGATGAACTGCTGAAATCCGAAAAAGACCTGCGGGTGGCAAAAGACAGGGCGGAAGAATCGAACCGTCTCAAAAGTGCTTTCCTCGCTAATATGAGTCATGAGATACGTACTCCTTTAAACTCGATTGTGGGTTTCTCGGATGTGCTCGCTGTAGGCGGCAGCACGGAGGAGGAGCAACAGACCTATTATCAGATCATCAAGACGAACTCGGATTTGTTGCTTCGCCTGATCAATGATATTCTGGACCTCTCACGTCTGGAGGCGAATAGGGTGACTTTGACTTGGGAAGAGTGTGATGTGGTGCAGGTATGCAGGCAGGTGGTAGCATCGGTCAGTGTTTCGCGGCAGTCCGGCAATCAGTTTCTGTTTGCCAGCGATTACGAGTCATTCGATATGGTGACGGATATACAGCGTATGCAGCAGGTGATTATCAACCTGATGTCTAATGCGGATAAGTTCACCAAAAAAGGAAAGATCACACTGGAATTCTCGGTGAATAAGGCGACAGGTATGGCCGTGTTTTCGGTGACGGATACGGGGTGTGGCATCCCGAAGGAGAAACAGAAACTGGTATTCGAACGTTTCGAGAAACTGAACGAATATGCCCAGGGAACAGGTCTGGGATTGTCTATCTGTAAATTGATTGTCCACAAATGGAAAGGTGATATATGGATCGACTCCGAATATACGGGAGGAGCACGGTTCATGTTCTCACATCCGCTTAAAATAGAAAAAGAATGAAACGATTTGCATGTATCTACGTATGGCTTCTTTGCCTCGTGCTCTCTGTTGCGGCACAGGAGAAAATTGTGAAGCTGAAAATTGTACAGACAAGTGATGTACATGGTAATTATTATCCTTATAATTTTATTACCCGTAAGGATTGGCAGGGCAGTCTGGCGCGAATATATGCTTTTGTGCAGAAAGAGCGCGAACAGTATAAGGAAAATCTTATCTTGCTCGACAACGGCGATATACTGCAAGGGCAACCTACCGCCTATTACTATAATTATATAGATACGGTTTCTCCTCATCTCTGCGCGGAAATGATGAACTATATGAAGTATGATGCCGGAAATATGGGAAATCATGACGTGGAAACCGGGCGTGCCGTATTCGACCGCTGGATAAATACCTGTGACTTTCCGGTGTTAGGAGCTAACATCATCGATACATCGACCGGAGAACCTCATCTCCCTCCTTATAAGGTGATGGAGCGTGACGGAGTGAAAATCGTCATTTTGGGAATGATCACTCCTGCTATCCCTGCATGGCTCTCGGAGAATCTGTGGAAGGGGCTGCGCTTTGACGATATGGAAGAGACAGCACGCAAATGGATGAAGATCATCCGTGAAAAAGAGAATCCGGACTTGATGATTGGTTTGTTTCATGCGGGGCAGGAAGCTTTCAAAATGTCCGGTAAGTACAATGAAAACGCTTCTCTGAACGTTGCAAAGAATGTTCCCGGTTTTGACATTGTACTGATGGGGCACGATCATGCACGTGAATGTAAGAAGGTAATGAATGTGGCAGGAGATTCAGTACTGGTTATCGATCCGGCAAGTAACGGAATCGTTTTGTCCAATATCGATGTAACCTTAAAGTTGAAAGACGGAAAGGTGCGCAGCAAAGATATCCGGGGAGTATTGTCCGCGACAAAAGATTACGGAATCAGTGAGGATTTTATGAAGCATTTTGCTCCCCAATACGACACTGTCCGCAACTTTGTTTCTAAAAAGATCGGTACATTCACCGAGAGCATCTCGACCCGTCCGTCTTTCTTCGGGCCGTCTGCTTTTATCGACCTGATTCATACCTTGCAGCTTGATATCACTGGTGCGGAGATTTCTTTTGCTGCACCGCTTTCATTCGATGCGAAGATTAATAAAGGGGATGTGTATGTCAGCGATATGTTCAATCTGTATAAGTATGAGAATATGCTGTATATGATGACCTTATCCGGGAAAGAAATCAAGGATTATCTGGAAATGTCTTATTTCATGTGGACCAACCGGATGAAGTCTCCGGACGATCATTTGCTTTGGTTCAAAGAGAAACGCCGCGAAGGTGCGGAAGACAGAGCTTCTTTCCAGAATTTCAGTTTCAATTTTGATTCGGCATCGGGTATTATCTATACTGTGGACGTCTCCAAGCCGCAAGGAGAGAAGATAACCATTATCAGCATGGCGGACGGCAGCCCTTTCCTTATGGATAAGATTTATAAAGTGGCTTTGAACTCTTATCGGGGCAATGGCGGCGGTGAATTACTGACTAGAGGTGCAGGTATTCCACAGGAGAAACTGAAAGAACGTATTATCTTCTCTACGGATAAGGACCTTCGTTTTTATCTGATGAATTATATAGAAAAGAAAGGTGCGATGGACCCGAAGGCGCTGAATCAGTGGAAATTCATTCCGGAGAAGTGGACTGTTCCGGCTGCCAAACGCGATTATGAGTTTTTGTTCGGAGATAGTCAATAAGTGGGGAAAAGTGTTCTATTTGACTGATAATATCTGACCTTAGGTTGAATGTCTGATTATTACTGGTATCTTTGTCGCAAATAAAAAGAGAAAGTATGGATATTCAAGGTGTTCCTAAGATAGGTATTTCTTCGGTAGTTCATTCTAAGCATATAGATCCTAACAGTATTGATGTTGTCGATAATGATATAGCGCTTTTCGATACGGAAAGCGTTACTTCCCTTTATAATGGTCCCAGCAAACTGGAAGTGGTAAGCATCGGACTTTGTCTGGAAGGCTCCACCCGTTTCAATATCAGTTTGCGTGAGTTTGAGCTGATTCCGGGAAGAATGGTTATTGCGTTGCCCAACCAGATCATCGAGCATCGTCAGTTTAGTGCTAACTTTAGGGGGATTTTCTTTGCTGTATCAAAGAATCTGCTGGAATCATTGCCCAAAGTCGGAAATGTGCTCTCATTCTTTTTCTTTCTGAAAGATTATCCTTGCTTTGATCTCAACCTGCACGAACAGGAAATGATTAAAGAGTATCATGCTTTCATCAGGAAGAGATTGAGGAATAAGGAAGATATGTATCGCAGGGAGGTAGTAATGGGATTGATGCAGGGGTTCTTCTTTGAACTTTGCAACATATTCAACAGTTATGCACCGGATTCTTCTGCCGTTGTCAAAAGTAAAAGCCGTAAGGAATACATATTTGAACGCTTCTATGAATCTTTGATTCAGTCTTATCAGTCGGAGCGTAGCGTGAAGTTTTATGCCGATCAATTATGCCTGACGCCGAAACATCTGTCCGGTGTTGTGAAGGAAATCAGCGGAAAGACAGTAGGGGAGTGGATTGATGAATTAGTGATTCTGGAAGCAAAGGCACTCCTGAATTCTTCGAGCATGAACATACAAGAGATAGCTGACCGGCTAAACTTTGCCAACCAGTCATTCTTCGGTAAGTACTTCAAGCATTACACCGGCATGTCTCCCAAAGAATACCGGAAAAGCAGATAGCTGAGAAATGGTGAATGACTACGGCAGCGATAACGGGAGATTTTCATCGCTGGGACCGGCATTCTACAGGACACCTGAGCGTACGCGGCTCAATGTTTCCGGTGTCATCAGCAAGTAGGAAGCGATATCTGCCAGGGGAGCCCGCTTGATGATTTCCGGATGGGTCTCGAGCAACAGGTTATAACGTTCGCGGGCGGATTCGAAACGCCAGGAGTCAGCCTTGGTTTGCGATACAATCAGGGAATATTCCAGTATTTTCCGGTAGAACATGTTGATTTCCCAGTTTTGTTTTGCCAACTGCAGCATCTTGTCATAAGGACACAGGTAAATGATAGCAGGTTCCAGCGTCTCTATAATCAACCGTGTAGGAACCTGTTTTAGTAAGCTTTCGATACACATCACGATACATCCCTCGTATGAAAAGTGTTCGGTGACATCTTTCCCGTTTTTATAGTAATATTGCCGGAGCATCCCTTTCCCGACAAAAACTAATTCATGGGCTACTTCTCCTTCATTGAGTGCAATCACTCCTTTGGGAAATTCTTCACGTATCAGGATGCTTTCTATCTGCCGGCGTCCCTCTATACTCATCTCAGGGAAGCGGGAATTTACGACGGCATTTACTGTTTCTCTTAGTAGTGTATCCATGTCATTAATAGTCTTGTTATGTGCAAAAGTACTAAAAACGGTTGATATAAATCGGGTTGATTCAAAAAAGATGTATCTTTGTCTCCAAAATAAGGATGTGTATGATGATGAATAAGATAATAGGATTGGCAGTTCTACTGCTTTGTATGTCAGGTTGTGTCAGAGATAATGATGCTATATATTACCCCGTAGGCGATGTGGATATTGAAAGAGGAGGTCCGGCACTGGAAGTCGGAGAGGGGGATGTCTTGGTGGTGCGAAGCTATAATGAAGAAGATTATGTATTGGATACGATAGCTCAATACCCGAATGACCCGACTTTGGGTAAACTGACGTTTATGATTGATCTGAAAAACCAACAGAAGGATCAGAATGTTGCCAGTTTTAACGGAGCTGGTAAATCAAAACTGACCATGAGCCTTGGATATAAGGATGGCAATTACCCTGCGGAAAGCCAGGTTCCTATATACACTTCGCAGGATATCACCGCTAAATATGCAATCAAACTTCGTCTGAAAGGAGAGCTGGCTGTATCCGGTGATGAATGGATGATAGATTATGTATATG
>OJQF01000999.1_pt1 | contig 12011 bp, 10 predicted proteins | sample 1598681 | NCBI WGS metagenome assembly OJQF01 (sample SAMN03922506, study PRJEB24848) | human gut metagenome | isolation source: stool sample | host: Homo sapiens | place: Germany | collected 2011-11 | reverse complement strand
CGGAAAAGGGCGATTATCAGAAGGCGCTGCTGCGGCAGCGCTACAACCGGCAGGCACTGCCCCGGGTCATTCTGGCCGATCAGCGGCAGGAGCTGCTGGAGGGGCGGAACGGCATTATCAGCTGGCCGCTCTACGAGGAATTGCAGAAAAATCTGGCGGCGGGGGAGCAGAGCATTCTGTTCCTGAACCGGCGAGGCAGCAGCCGCCAGCTGCTGTGCCCCCAGTGCACCTACGTCCCCAAATGCCCGCGGTGCAGCGTGTATCTGACATACCACAGCGCCAACGGGCGCCTGATGTGCCACTACTGCGGCTACTCCGAAAGGGCGCCGGAGAACTGCCCTGAATGCGGCGGACAGTTCAAGCATATCGGCGTGGGCACCCAGCGGGTGGAGGAGGAGCTGCGCACCCTGTTTCCCGGTACGCCGCTGCTGCGGATGGACGCGGACACGGTGTCCGTGGGCCACGAGGCCATCCTGCGGGAGTTTGAGGAAAAGCGCGTGCCCATCCTTCTGGGCACCCAGATGGTAGCCAAGGGGCTGGACTTTGAAAATGTGACGCTGGTGGGCGTCTTAGGGGCGGACACGTCCCTGTATGTGGACCACTACCGCGCCGCAGAGCGCACGTTCAACCTGCTGACGCAGGTCATCGGACGGGCCGGGCGGGGCAGCAAGGCCGGGCGGGCGGTGATCCAGACCTACACGCCGCAGAACGATGTGATACAGGCGGCGGCGCAGCAGGATTACCAGCGGTTTTACGATGCGGAGATCCAGCTGCGGAGGCTGCGGCGCGACCCGCCCTTTGCCGACCAGTTCACCGTGACGGTGACGGGGCAGGAGGAGGACGCCGTGCGGCAGGCCATCGCACTGCTGACCCGCAGCCTGCGGCAGACGGCGCAGCAGCCGCCGTACAGCGCCATGGAGCTGCAGATATTGGGGCCGGCACCGGCGCCGGTAGTGAAGATCAACGGCAGCTACCGCTACCGCACCATGATCCTGGGCCGCAATGACCGGCAGCTGCGGCAGCTGCTGGCCGCTTTCATGCGGGAGTTCGCGCAGCGCGGCGAGAACCGCCGCCTGCATATCTATACCGACTGCAATCTGATGGATTGACTCTGAGAAAACGAGGTACGAACAATGGCGTTAAGGAAGATCGCTTTACAGGGAGAGCCCTGCCTGACCAAGGTATGCCGTCCGGTGACGGACTTTAACGGCCGTCTGCACACACTGCTGGACGATCTGGCGGACACGCTGGCCGATTCCGGCGGCGTAGGTCTGGCCGCGCCGCAGGTAGGCGTGCTGCGCCGCGTGTGCGTGGTGCTGGACGAGGAGGATCAGCTCATCGAACTGGTGAATCCGGAGATCATCCGCACCGAGGGCGAACAGACCGGTCTGGAGGGCTGCCTCAGTGTTCCCGGAAAATACGGCGAGGTCACGCGGCCGGAGATCGTCCGCGTCCGCGCGCAGGACCGCGACGGCAACTGGTTCGAGGTGGAGGACGAGGGCCTGACCGCCCGCTGCTTCTGCCACGAGATCGAGCATCTGGACGGCCATCTGTTTGTGGAGCACACCGACCACCTGCTGACCGAGGAGGAGCTGGAGGAGTACATCCGCCGTGCTGAGGCGGAGAACGGAGACGAGGACGAATGAGGATACTGTTCATGGGCACGCCCGACTTTGCCGTGGCGTCCCTGCGGAGGCTGGTGGAGGACGGCCACGATGTGTGCGGCGTGTTCACCCAACCGGATAAGCCCAAGAACCGGGGGCACAAGATGGCGTTTTCTCCTGTGAAGGAGTATGCCCTGACAGCTGGTCTGTCGGTATACCAACCGCTGAAAATGCGGGATGGGGAGGCCCTGCGCATCGTGCAGGAGCTGGCGCCGGAGCTGGTCGTGGTGGCGGCCTACGGAAGGATCCTGCCGGAGGACATCCTGAACACGCCGCCCTACGGTTCCATCAATGTCCATTCCTCCATTCTGCCGAAGTACCGGGGCGCGGCGCCCATCAACTGGGCCATCCTCAACGGGGAGAGCGTCACCGGCGTCACTATCATGTATATGGCCAGGGAACTGGACGCGGGAGACATCATCCTCTGCCGCGAGACGGCCATCGACCCCGACGAGGACGCACAGACCCTGACGGCCCGCCTGGCGGCGCTGGGCGCGGATGCACTGGCTCAGGCCGTGGAACAGCTGCAAAGCGGCACTGCTGTCCGGACGCCGCAGGACCACAGTGCCTATACCTACGCGCCTATGCTGGACCGCAGCCTGTCGCCCATGGACTTCACCCGAAGCGCCCGGCAGCTCCATGATCAGGTGCGGGGGCTGATCCCGTGGCCCTGCGCCTCCATGGTGCTGGACGGAAAGAACGTGAAGGTCTACCGCACCGCCATCGGCGGCGAGACGGCGCTGGCTGCCGGTAAGATCGCTGAGGCCGGAAAGCAGGGGCTTGCCATCGCCTGCGGCGACGGACGGCTGCTGCGCATTCTGGAGCTGCAGGCTGAGGGCGGCAAGCGCATGGCGGCGGCGGACTATCTGCGGGGCCATCCCGTGCAGGTGGACGCATGAGCGATATGCAGCGGACCGGCGCCCGGGATACGGCGCTGGAGGTGCTGATGCAGGTCAGCCGCGCCAATGCGTGGTCGGACGGCAGTCTCAAGCGCACCATTGCCAAAAACAGGCTGGACAGCCGGGAAGCAGCGCTCTGCACCCGCCTTGCCTACGGCGTTATTCAGAACCGGGGCCTGCTGGACTATTATATCGGCTGCTGGTGTACCCAGAAGCCGAACCGGCTGGAGCCGGTGATCCTGAACATCCTGCGCATCGGCGGGTATCAGATCTTGTTCATGGATAAGATCCCCCACCGCGCCGCCGTCAACGAGGCGGTGGAGATGACCAAGCGCTGGGGCCGTCCCAAGGCCGCCAGTATGGTCAACGCGGTGCTGCGGAAGTTCGTGGCCAACTGGATGGATATGCCGGCGCTGCCTCAGGGCACCACGGCGGACTATCTGTCCGTGCGGTACAGCCATCCCAAATGGCTGGTGCGCCGCCTCATTGACGTCATCGGGGCAGAGGAGACGGAGGACTACCTCCGGATGAACAACGAGATCGTGCCCACCACCATCCAGACCAATACGCTGAAATGCACGGCGGAGGAACTGGAGAAGGGGCTGCGGGCAGCCGGTGTGACGGTGAACGCCCACCCGTGGCTGGCGGGCTGCTTTGAGGTATCCGCCACCGGCGATCTGGAGCAGCTGCCTGCCTTTACGGAGGGACATTTTACGGTGCAGGATGCCGCGGCCCGGCTGGTGGCTACGGCGGCGGCGCCTCCGTCGAATGCCCGTGTGCTGGACGTCTGCGCTGCGCCGGGCGGCAAGTCCTTCGCCCTGGCCATCGACATGGGGGACAGGGGCGATATCCTGTCCTGCGACGTTCATCCCCATAAGCTGTCGCTCATCGAAAAGGGCGCGGCACGGCTGGGTATCCGCTCCGTCCGGACGGCGCTGGCCGACGGGCGGGAGCACCACGCGGCGTGGGAAAACGCCGCCGATCTGGTGGTGGCCGACGTGCCCTGCTCCGGACTGGGCATCATCCGCAAGAAGCCGGACATCCGCTACAAGGACCCCCGGGAGCTGGCGGAGCTGCCGGCTGTCCAGAGCGCTATCCTGAACAACGCGGCCACCTATGTGTGTCCCGGCGGCGTGCTGGTGTACTCCACCTGTACGGTGCTGCCGGAGGAGAACGAGGGCGTCACAGCGGCGTTTCTGGATACCCACCCTGACTTTACGATGGAGCCGTTTTCCCTGCCGCATCCCATCGGCGGCTGCTGCGGACAGCTGACGCTGTGGCCGCAGCGCTGGGGCACGGACGGCTTCTACATCTGCCGGATGCGCAGAAAGTGAGCGAGGAGTCTTTATGACTGACATCAAATCCATGACCCAGCCGGAGCTTTCCCAGTTCCTCGGGGAGCTGGGCGAGCCGGCGTTCCGCGCCAAGCAGGTCTTTACATGGCTGCACCGGGGCGTCACCTCCTTCGAGGAGATGACCAACCTCTCCAAGCCCCTGCGGGAAAAGCTGGCGGAGCAGTGCTGCATCACCGCTCCCGTGGTGGCCCGGAAGCAGGAATCGAAGCTGGACGGCACCATCAAGTACCTGTGGGAGCTGGCGGACGGCAACTGTATCGAAACGGTGCTGATGCAGTACCACCACGGCAACACGGTGTGTATCTCGTCCCAGGTAGGCTGCCGCATGGGCTGCGCCTTCTGTGCCAGCACCATCGCCGGCAAGGTCCGGGACCTGCGGCCCTCGGAGATGCTGGATCAGGTGCTGTTCACCCAGCTGGATTCCGGCCGGGAGATATCAAATATCGTGCTCATGGGCATCGGCGAGCCGCTGGACAACATGGAAAACGTGCTGCGATTCCTGGAGCTGGTGAACCACCCGGACGGCATGAATATCGGTATGCGGCACATCAGCCTGTCCACCTGCGGTGTGGTGCCGGGCATCGACGCACTGGCGGAAAAGCAGCTGCAGCTGACGCTGTCCGTATCCCTCCACGCGCCGGACAGCGAGACGCGCAGCCGCATCATGCCGGTGAACCGCGCCTACGACGTGGAGCTGCTGTTTGACGCCTGCCACCGCTACTTTGAAAAGACGGGACGGCGCATCAGCTTCGAATACGCGATGATCGACGGCGTCAACGACAACGACTGGCAGGCGGACCTCATCGCCAAAAAGCTGCGGGGCATGCCGGGCCATGTGAACCTCATCCCACTGAACGACGTGGTAGAGAGCCCGTACAAGCCCAGCCGCCGTGTGGCTGCGTTCCAGAAGCGTCTGGAGTCCCACGGCATCACCGCCACGGTGCGGCGCAGCCTGGGCGGCGACATCGACGCCTCCTGCGGTCAGCTGCGGCGCAAGGCCATGGAGGAGCAAGGAAGGAGCAGCCTGTCATGAAAATGTGGGGCATTACCAATACCGGCCTGGTGCGCAGCGAGAACCAGGACGCCTACGCGGCGTTCACGGTGGGCGGCTGCCACGCGGCGGTGGTCTGCGACGGTATGGGCGGCACCAACGGCGGCCGCATCGCCAGCAGCATCGCCGTGGAGCGGTTTGAAAAAGAGCTGCAGGCCGTTCTGCAGGACGACGCCGGGGAGGAGCAGCTGCGGCAGGCCATGCTGTATGCCATCTCTCTGGCCAACGAGGCCATACGGTGGGAGGCGGCGAAAAACGCCGACTATCAGCATATGGGCACCACGCTGGTCTGCGCCCTGGCACGGGAGGAGCTGGTGATGGTGGGCAACATCGGCGACAGCCGCGCCTACCACATCACAGCGGAGGGCATCCGCCAGATCTCCCGTGACCACTCGGTGGTGGAGAACATGGTGGAGAAGGGAGACATCACCCCGCAGGAGGCCCGCCGCCACCCCAGCCGCAACCTGATCACCCGGGCGCTGGGCCCGGATATCCAGGCTCAGGCGGATACGTTTTCCGTGCCATGGAAACAGGGGGACTTCATCCTGCTGTGCACGGACGGACTGGTCAACACCGTCTCCGATCAGGAGATGCTTTTTGAGGTGCTCCACGACGGCGATATCGAGAGCTGCCTGGATCACCTGCTGCAAATTTCGCTGCAGCGCGGCGCACCGGACAATATCACGGCGGTGCTGCTGATGAACGCATAAAGGAGATGACAAACATGGATCAATACATAGGACGTATGCTGGACGATCGCTATGAAATTCTGGAGCTGATCGGTTCCGGCGGCATGGCAAATGTGTATAAGGCCAGATGTCATCGCCTGAACCGGCTGGTGGCTATCAAGATCCTCAAGAGCGATCTGGCGGACAACGCCGACTTCCGCCGCCGCTTCCGGGACGAGTCCCGGGCCGTGGCGCAGCTGTCCCACGCCAATATCGTCTCGGTGTACGACGTTTCCACCAGCGGTGAGACGGAGTACATCGTCATGGAGCTGATCGATGGCATCACCCTGAAACAGTATATGGAGCGGCGGGGCCGCATGGACTGGCGCGAGTCGCTGCATTTCATCTCCCAGATCATGCGCGGCCTGAGCCATGCCCACAGCCGGGGCATCATTCACCGGGACATCAAGCCCCAGAACATCATGGTGCTGCGGGACGGCAGCGTGAAGGTGGCCGATTTCGGCATCGCCTGCCTTGCCAACGCCAGCCAGACCCTGACCCAGGAGGCATTGGGTTCCGTCCACTACATTTCTCCCGAGCAGGCCCGGGGCGACCGCATCGACGCCCGCTCCGACATCTATTCCGCCGGCGTGGTGCTGTATGAGATGCTGACGGGACGGCTGCCCTTTGAGGGCGACTCCGCCGTGTCCGTGGCTATCCAGCACCTGAGCTCCGTGCCGCTGGCGCCCCGCGACATCGACCCCAGCATCCCCGAGCCGCTGGAGCTGATCTGCATGAAGGCCATGAACAGTGACCCGGACAAGCGGTATCCCACGGCGGACGCCATGCTGGAGGATCTGGAGAAGTTCCGCAAGGATCCCACTGTGGACATGGACTACATCCGTAAGGAGCTGGCGGAGGTGCAGCCGGACAGTGAGCCCACCATGCCGCTGCCCACGGCGCAGGTGACCACCGCCATGAAAAAGCGGGCGGATCAGCAGCGCCGCAGTGAGCCGGAGGAGGATTTCCGCCTCCGGGATAAGAAGTCCATCGCCATCATGGCGGGTATCTTTGCGGCGGCGCTGGTGCTGGTGTTCCTGCTGTTTAAGCTGATCTTGGGCGATTTCGGACCCGCCGGCAACAACAAGAGCTACGAGGTGCCCGATGTGCGGGGCAAAACCGTGGAGGAGGCCCAGCTCATGGACGGCGTCAAGGATATTTTCGAGATCGTGGTTAAGGGCACCCAGCGATCCGATACCTACGAGCCGGGCCAGATCATCCAGCAGTCGCCGGAGGCGGGCAGGAGCCGCAAGAGCAACTTCGTCATCGAGGTCTATGTGGCCGCCGAGGAGATCAAGGTGGATATGCCCAATGTCACCGGCAAGGAGTACCGGCAGGCCCGCATCGAGCTGCAGGAGCTGAATCTGGACCTCCAGTTCGACTTCCTGAGCCAGAACTCCGACAGCTATGCCAAGGACATGGTGATCTCCACCGTTCCCGCTGCCGGCGAACCGCTGAAGCAGGGGCAGAAGGTCACGCTGTATGTCAGCACCGGTCCCAAGACCGTGACCGTGCCCACCTTCATCGGGCAGGACATCGCCATGGCTATCAAGAGCGCGCAGGACATGGGCCTAACGGTAGGCCAGCCGCTGTTTGACCCGTTCAGCAGCGTGGAGACGGGCCGCGTCACAGAACAGAGCATCGAGCCGCAGCAGGTGGTGGACGGCGGCACCCAGATCGTCTTTACCGTCAGCGGCAGCGGCGAGGAGGACATCATGACCCGCACCAAGGCGGTGGAGTTTACCCTGCCGGAGAATATGGAGGGCATGATCAAGGTGGAATACGAGCAGGACGGCGAGATCATCGACAGCCAGTATGTCAGCTCCAACCTCCAGACCGTCAGCTACACTTTCACCGGTCAGGTGGGCGGCAGCTCCCTGGTCCGCGCTTATTTCACCTGCATCAACGACAACTCGGTGGCGTCCTCGCCCACGCAGGAGATCAGCTTTTGAGCCGGGGGCGCATTGAAAAGGCCCTCAGCGGCTTCTACTATGTGAACACCGGCGCTCAGGTGCTGCAGTGCCGCGCCCGGGGCAAGTTCCGGCGCGAGGGGCTCAGTCCGCTGGTGGGCGACTGGGTGCAGGTGCGGGAGCTGGGCGGCGGCGAGGGCTTTGTGGAGGCCGTGGAGCCCCGGAAGAACGTGTTTCTTCGCCCCTCCGCCGCCAACATCGACCAGCTGGTCATCATCGCCAGCGCCGCTGTTCCGGTGACGGAACCGTACCTCATCGACCGCATCGCCGCCATCGCGGCGCTGAGGGGCTGTCAGGTGCTGCTGTGCCTGAACAAGTGCGATCTGGACCCGGCGGACGAGCTGTACGGCATCTACGCCCGCTCCGCCATACAGGTGCTGCGCGTCAGCGCCGTGACAGGGGAGGGGATGGATGCGCTGCATACCGCAATAGCCGGCAGGCTGAACGCCTTTACAGGCAATTCCGGTGTCGGCAAGTCCAGCATCCTCAACGCCCTCTCGCCGCAGCTGACGCTGCCGGTGGGGGAGGTCAGCAAGGCGCTGGGCCGAGGCCGCCACACCACCCGCCATGTGGAGATGTTCCCGCTGGGCGGTGAGACATGGGTCATCGACACGCCGGGTTTCTCCTCCTTCGACACGCAGGAGATGGATCTGGAGCTGAAGGAGCATCTGCCGGAGACATTCCCGGAGTTCGCGCCCTATCTGGGGCAGTGCCGCTTTGTGGGGTGCAGCCATACCAAGGAGAAGGGTTGCCGTGTCCTGCAGGCGGTGAAGGACGGAGACATCCATCCCAGCCGCCACCGCAGCTATGTCCGGCTGTATGAGGAGCTGAAGGATTTGAAAGCCTGGGAAAAGAAGTAAAAAACCGCTTTGCAAAAGCGGGGTGCGTCTGCACCCCGCTTTTTCTGCGCCCATATACTGGAACAAAGGAGGTGTTCCGGTATGAGAGGGTGGAACTGCGGCGGATTCTTCATCGGCATCTGTGCGCTGGCGTTGGGACTGGGCATTCTGATCGCGGCCGTTTTTCCTGTGGGATGCCTGATGTTTCTGGTGGCATTTCTGCTCATCGCCTGCGGGATCGCCTGCCTGAAGAATAGGAGGTAGCGCCATGAAGATCGTCGTCTGGAAGTCACCGCGCATCCTGCGCGGCCTACTGCGCAGCATTTTCGGGATCCGGGAATAACGGGGGCCGTCCTCTCATACCATGGCAGTACAACGGAGAAATGAGAGGGCAAGAGCATGGAATTAGGCTTACAATTCACAGACCTGACCTGCTGGGAAAAGACAGGTCACGCGGCGGTCAGCCATGAGGAGACGATGGAGACCGCCATCGCGGAATACTGCCCCGACATGACGCGGATCGTCAGCGCCTGCGGGCAGCTGTACATCCGGGAAAAAACCGCGTCGGAGGAGGGCGTCACCGTCTCCGGCACGGTGCGTGTCACGGTGCTGTACACGTCGGAAGAAAGCGCCGGGCTGCGGAGCCTGGCGGTATCGGTGCCCTACACCTGTACGGCGGAGGACCGGCAGCTGGCGTCATCACAGCTCATCTGGGCCACGGGCCGCCTGCTGCTGGTGGAGGCCCAGGCCGTCACGGCACGGAAGCTGTATGTGCGCATCCTGCCGGAGGTGACTATGACCGGCTTCACCCGCGTACCGCACCGCTTCTGCAGCGGTGTGGAGGAGAACAGCGCTCTGCGCACCCGCTGCCGGGAGCACACCGTCAGCCTTCTGGATGCCGCCGCGGAGCGGGACATCAGCATGACCCAGGAGGTGCAGGCATCGCCGGTGCCGGAGGAGCTGCTGCTGTACCGGCTGTATCCCCGGCTCACCAGCTGCCGGACGGTGGGAAACAAGCTGGTGGTCAAGGGCGAGGTCACGCTGTCCGCTCTGTACCGCGGGCAGGACCAGCAGCTGCATACATACGACGGGGAGCTGCCGCTGTCCCAGATACTGGACGGCGCCGGCCTGCCGGAGGACGGCGAGTACACCGCCCGGCTCTGTCTCACCGGCGGGGAGGTGCGGGTGCTGCGCTCCGACACAGGCGGTGGCTTCTCCGTCACCGTGGAGCTGCGGCTGCTGCTGTGCGCCTACCGCGCGGCGCAGTACACCTGCGTGGAGGATCTGTACAGCATCCGCCAGCCGGTGCGGCTGACACAGGAGACGGCAACGGTCCCGTCCGCCCGTCCCGACCGTGCCCTGCGGGAGGAGACGGTGGAGCATCTGGACTTCGGCGGGAACAAGCCGTTCTTCTTCATCACCGACGCGGACTGCGCCGCCGCATCCGTCACCACGGAGGAAGGACAGTCCGCCCTGCGCACCACTGTCCGGACGCGGCTTTTGTATCTGGACGAGTCGGATACGCCGTCTGTCACCGAGCGCACGGCGGAGGTGGTACTGCCGGTGAAGGAGCCGGTGCAGGGCGTGTCCTGCGGCCTGTCCGGCGCACCGGAGGTGCAGATGGGCACCGGCGGCTGCGACGTGCGGCAGGTGGTGACGTTCCTGGCGGAGGACATCCGGCCGGAGCCGTTTGCCGCCGTCAGCGGCGGAGAGCTGCTGGAGCCGGCGGAGCAGGAGCGCATGCCGTCGCTGGTGCTGCGCCGTCTGCTGCCGGGCGAGACGCTGTGGGACGTGGCGAAGCAGTATCGCACCGACGAGACGCTGCTGCGCACCGTCAACCAGCTGGAGGGGGAGGAGCTGCCGGATAAAATGCTGCTGATCCCCCGTGTCCGCTGAATTGTGCATTGACTTTCCCGGTGCCTGTGGGGTAGAATAACGGTTGCGAGCAGGCTGGACAGTCGCGGGGACAAGGCGAAAGCCTGTTCATGAGGAAAGTCCGGGCTCCACAGGGCAAGAATAACGGGTAACGCCCGCCGAAGGCGACTTCAGGAAAAGTGCAACAGAGATATACCGCCCCGTCACATCCCCAGCAATGGGGCTCCGCAAAAACGCGGTTTTTGCGGGGAGACGGGGTAAGGGTGGAAAGGCGAGGTAAGAGCTCACCCGACGGCGCGTGAAAGTGACCGTCGCTGTAAACTCTATTCGGAGCAACACCGGTATGGGAGCGTATAGGCTGGCCCGGCTGCTCCCGGGGTGGCTTGAGCGTGCCGGCAACGGTACGCCCAGATAGATGACTGTCAAAACAGAACCCGGCTTATAGGCCTGCTCGCACCAGAAAAAGCCCTCCGTGCCGCTGCACGGAGGGCTTTTTGTCCTCTTTTATCAAACCTCGCTGTACCGCGCCAGGAACTGGCGGGTACGCTCCTGCCGGGGGTGGTCGATGACCTCTCTGGCAGGGCCCTGTTCCACGATGACGCCGCCGTCCATGAAGATCACCTGATCGGCCACGTCCCGGGCAAAGGCCATCTCATGGGTGACGATGACCATGGTGGTGTGCTGCTCGGCAAGGCTGCGGATAACGCGGAGCACCTCGCCGGTCAGCTCCGGGTCCAGTGCGCTGGTGGGCTCGTCGAAGCACAGGATATCCGGCTTCATGGCCAGCGCCCGGGCGATGGCCACCCGCTGCTGCTGTCCGCCGGACAGCTGGTGGGGGTAGTTGTCCATCCGCTGCCCCAGTCCGATATCCTCCAGCAGACGCCTGCCCTCGGCCACGATGGCGTCATGGCTCTCGCCGGTCTTTTCCGATTTGGCCATCAGCTCCCGGGCCAGCGTCACATTCTGCAGCGCCGTATACTGCGGGAACAGGTTGAAGCTCTGGAACACCAGACCGAAATGCAGCCGCTTCTTGCGGATGTCGCTCTCAGAGCGGGAGGCGTGCTCCGCCGCGTCGAACAGCTTTTCTCCCCGGACGGAGATAATGCCCTTGTCCGGTGTCTCCAGAAAATTCAGGCACCGCAGCAGCGTGGTCTTGCCGCTGCCGGAGGAGCCGATGATGCTCAGGGCCTGTCCCTCCTCCAGAGAAAAGCTGATGTCTTTCAGCACTGGGGTGTCGCCGAAGTGCTTCTCGATGTGTTGTACGTCCAGGATCGCCATGTGCGGCACCTCCTTAGCGGAAATAGCTGAGCTTGCGCTCGATGTAGTTGAACAGCAGCGTCAGGATGCCCACAAAGGCCAGATAGAACACCGCCGTGTAGAACAGGGGCCACACGATGCCGGCGGACTTCATGTAGGACTCGCCGGTCATGATCAGCTCCATGATGGAGATGGTCTTGGCCAGAGAGGTGTCCTTTACCAGTGTGATGACCTCGTTGGACATGGGGGGCACGATGCGCTTGACCATCTGCAGCAGCGTGACCTTGAAGAAGATCTGGCTCTTGGTCATGCCCAGCACCTGCCCGGCCTCCTGCTGGCCGATGGGTACGCTCTCGATGCCGCCCTTGTAGAT
>OJQF01000994.1_pt1 | contig 12078 bp, 10 predicted proteins | sample 1598681 | NCBI WGS metagenome assembly OJQF01 (sample SAMN03922506, study PRJEB24848) | human gut metagenome | isolation source: stool sample | host: Homo sapiens | place: Germany | collected 2011-11 | reverse complement strand
TCGAGCTCAAAGAGCCGCTTGACCAGGCCCGGATGCGTCCGGGAGACGATGACCTGCGGGCCTCTGGTCGACCGGCGGACCTCCACGACGTAGACGCGGATGAGGTCGCCCTCGTGATAATACTCCGTGCGGACCTGCTCGGAGGCGGAGAGCATGGCGTCGGTCTTGTCGTTGCCGCCGCCGATGCGGATGGTCATGTCGTTGGTCGCAGGCTCGATGCGCAGGACCGTACCGGTGAGGATCTCATGCTCCTTCGACGAGAACGTGTCGAAGACCATGCCGCGCTCGGCCTCGCGGATGCCCTGGATGATGACCTGCTTGGCCGTCTGGGCCGCGATGCGGCCGAAGGCCTTCGTCTGCACGTCGACGTTGACCAGATCGCCCAGCTGCGCGGTCTTGCTGATCTTGCGGGCCGCGTCGAGCGTGATCTCGGTGGCGGGAGTGATGACGTCGTCGACGACTTCCTTCTGCACGTACATGTGCATATCGTCGTCCTTGACCTCGACAAAGACGTTATCGGTATAGCCGTCCTTGTCCTTCTTGTATGCGGCGACGAGCGCCTGCGTGATCTTCTCGATCATGTAGCTCTGCGGGATCCCGCGTTCTTTTTCCAGCTGCGCAAGCGCCGCAAAAATTTCGGCATTCATGTTTTCGAAATTCCTCCCTTTAAAACTCGACGTGAAGCCGCACCTGCGCGACCTCGTTTTTCTGGAATGTATGTGTGGCCCCTGCGGCCTCGATCGTCACCGCGCCGTCTTCGTAGCCGGTGAGCGTGCCGGCGAATTCCTTCGCCCCGCTGACCGGCCTGAACAGCTTGACCGAGACGGACGAGCCCATAAACTGTGCAAAATCCGACGGCCGCTTCAGCTGCCGCTCGAGCCCCGCGGAGCAGACCTCGAAGTTGTAGCTGTCCGGCACAGGGTCCTTTTCGTCCAGGATCGGATCGACTGCGCGGGAAATGGCCTCGCAGTCGGAGATATCCACGCCGCCGTCCTTGTCGATGTACAGCCGCAGAAACCACTCTCCGCCCTCGCGGACATATTCCACGTCCCAGAGCGTACAGCCGTGCGCCTGCACGACAGGCTCGGCGAACTGCGCCACCTGTTCGGTAACCTTCAAGAAAAAACCCCCTTACCAGCAAGAAAGAGTGGGGAAACATTCCCCACTCTCAAGTAAAATACTATCAAGATGCTTGTATTATAGCATCCGCTGCCGGAAAAAGCAAGGAGAAAATCCGAATTTTCCTGCCGATCGGGCAGATATTTTCTGCTTTTTTCGCCCCGCGCCGCCCAAATTCGACTGCAGCGCGAAAAATTCGCAAAAAATCCCGCGTCCCGGGTGTCTTTTGCGTCCCGGGTGTGCTATACTATATGATAATATTGCTCACGGGGAGGACTGCTTATGAAACGAAAGCCCGGCCTGATCGGCGTTCTGTACGCCGCGATCCTGGCCGCCATTGCCGGATACTTTTTCCGCACGGCGCAGCTTTCCGGCGGCAGCAGCGTCCCGGTCGTCGCCTTCAGCGTTCTGATGGTGCTTGTCTTCGCGCTGGCCGCGGTGAGTCTGGAAAAGCACGCCGCGTATGCCGAGGTCTACAGCCCCTGCCGGCAGGATCTGGCGTTTTCCCTGCTCGGCGCGGCGGGTCTGATCGCGGGCTGCGCGCTGGATTTCCGCGGCTCGGTGTTCCGGATGCTCATCAGCCTGCTCGGGCTTCTGGCGGGCTTCGGTCTCGGCGCGGCAGCCGTGCTGCGGCAGAAGGGGCAGAAGCCGTCCGCGGCCTTCTATGTCTTCGCCGTTTTGTTCTATGTCGCCAAGCTCTTCCGTGACTTCCGCCACTGGGAGATCAATCCCGCCATCGGCGACTACTGCTTCTCGCTGTTCGCCATGATCTCGTTCATGCTGGCCAGCTACCACGCCGGCGCGTTCAGCTTTGACCGCGGCGCGCGCCGCCGCCTCGCCTTCTTCTCGCTCACGGGCGTGCTGTTCGGCGCGATCAGCCTCGCAGGCGCAGGCCTCTCCGAGCTGCTGATCTACGCGGGCAGTCTTTTCTGGATGCTCGCCTGCGCGCAGCAGATGATGAAAAAACCGTAATTTTAATTGCGAAACCCCCGTCTGCGGCAGCAGACGGGGGCTTTTCTTATTTACATTCCGCGCCGCCCCATTCGACGGCGGTGAAGCCGGTGCGTTCCGGCGCGGTGAGCGTCTGCGGTGCGATCTCTACCGCTTTCTCCAGCGGGCGGTAGGCCATGAACACGCGGATGAGCGTGTCGGGCTCCGGCGTGATGGTGAGCCGGGCGCTCTCGGTATAGGCCTCGTGCTGGAAGGCGATCAGGTTATAGGCATTCTCCTGCATCCGCGGCAGCCAGTAGATGATGAACTCGTTGGCCTCCGCGCGGCTGAGGCCGAGCTGTTCCAGCGCGTCCTCCAGAAACGCAGCCGTGTCGCTTCCCGCCACGCAGAAGCCGGACGAGAAGTCATAGACCTGATCGGTCACGCCCTCCCAGTACAGATACCGGTAGGTCTGGCCGTCTTCGTCCGTCAGCGTGCCGTCCGGGCGGGCCGAGACGGTCCAGCCGTCCGTATAGGCCGGATACGTACACGTCAGCTCTCCGTCATAGTCCAGCCGGACCGTTATCTCCGTTTCCGTCTGCGGATACAGATACGCGACCGGCTTGGCGTCGCAGGTCTCGTCCTGCTTTTCTTCCGGGTAGAGATAGATGACGGGCTTTGCCGACGTCGATTCCCGCCAGAAGTCCGGCGTGCAGGCAGCGAGCGCCATCAGCAGCGCAAGGGATAACACCAGTACAAGCAGCTTTTTCATGGTTTTTCCTCCTGTGTTCATAAAATAAGTTCTTCTATGGATACAGACAGGAAAACGAGCGGCTGGTTGCGTCTTATTTTTTCCCGGCCATCAGCCGCGCGAGCGTCTGGCGGATGACGGGCAGGCAGTCCTCGGACTTCTGCAGCTCCAGTACGGCCTGCTCAAACGGGCACAGGCCCGTCCCCTGGCGGTTGAGGAGCTTCTCGGTCTTCGTATGGCAGGCGCAGGCCACGCCGTTGGCCGTCAGGAAATCCACGGCGGCGGCGCTCATCGTCTCGGCGTACACGCCGGACGCACCGGCGAGGATGTAGATGGCCGCGGCCGCCTTGCCGACGATGGTGTCGCAGACCTCCGCGCCCCGCAGCAGCTCCGGCTGCGTATCGTAGACGCGCAGCGCCGGGCCGACGCCGCGGCCGAAGTCCTTATAGATGGTCTCGCCGTCTTTTTGCAGGACGAGCGTATATGCGCCGTTTTCAAACAGCGCGGACAGATTTTCCAGCTTCATTCCGGCCGCATCCCCCTCGGCAGTTGTTTTTCGTTCTGGATCATGACCAGCGACAGCAGCAGCGCGATCACCATCACACCCACGGCGATCAGGTAGAACGGCTGGTTGGCGATATCGGCGATCGAATACCCGCTCGTCCCGTCAGAGACGGCATAGCCGACGATCAGCAGCACCAGCGCCGCGCCGAAGCAGAGATTGCGGATGATCCCGAGCAGCTTGTTGCGGGCAAGCAGAAACCCGTAAAACGCCTCCGGCGCGTCGAACTGCGCCCCGGCCCTCCAGGGCGTGAACAGGCGGCAGAAAAATTCCTTCATGCAGACAGCCTCCTTTTTTCTGATAAAAGTATAGCAGGAACTGCCGAAAAATGCAACGCGGACGGCGAGCCTGCGCTTCCGAAAAGAATCAATAAAAAAATATTGATTCCCTCTTGCTTTTTCCTGTGCCAGGCAATACAATAGGCTCGAAGGAGCGAAAACGAAGGACAGGAAGATGTGAGCCTGTCAATTTAACGCCGAGAGCATGCGTACCCGAACGTTGCATGAGTAGAAATGACGCGTCAAGTACCGGTTGGATGGGAGGTTGCCGCCGGGCGAAGGAGTTTCTCCGCGGTGTCATTTCGCATCCGCTATAGCAAACTGAAATTGTACTGCAGTTTCTTTCTTGTTTGAAAGTCCATTTTGTACGAACCTCCTCCCATTGAACCAATAGGAGGCTTTTTTATGTCCAAAAACATGTCTACCGCCGCTGCGCAGACCGCGCCGCGCCATGGTCTGCAGAACGTCCGGACGCTGGTGTCCTGCGCGCTGCTGGCCGCCGTATCCGTCGTTCTGGCCCGGTTCATCATCCCGATGCCCAATGAGACGACCCGTTTTTCGCTCGAAGCCGTGCCGATCTTCCTGGCCGGTATGCTCTTTGGCCCGCTGCCCGGCGCGCTGGTCGGGTTCGTGGCCGATTTTGTCGGGTGTCTGTTCTCCGGCTACGGGTATAACCCGATGTTCTGCGTGCCGCCCATTCTCTATGGTCTGGCCGCCGGTCTGTTCCAGCCGATGCTCGTCAAAAAGACGTCCGTCTGGACGATCGCGCTGGCGTTCCTGCCCGCCATCACGCTGGGCTCGATCCTGTGGCAGAGCTTCGCGCTGGCCTTTGTCTACGGCGGCGACGCGAAGACGGCGTTCTTCCTCACGAAGCTCGCGTCCCGGTCGATCCAGTTGGGCGTCACGTTCGTGATCGACGTCGCGGTGGTATGGCTGCTGTATAGATCCAAGGTATTCACCGCCGCCAAGCTCTGGCCGCCGGTCAAATACGAAAAGAAATCCGAAACATAAAGAAGGGATCCATCATGACGCTTGACGAAGCGCTGTATTATATCCATTCCGTCTGCTGGAAGGGCAGTGTCCCCGGTCTCGAGCGCATCAGCGCGCTTCTGGACAAAATGGGCCACCCCGAGCGGAAGCTGAAATTCATCCACGTGACCGGCACGAACGGCAAGGGTTCGACCTGCGCGATGCTGGCCAGCATGTTCACAAAGGCCGGATACAAGACGGGCCTGTACACCAGCCCCTTCCTCATCCGGTTCAACGAGCGCATCCAGATCGATGGCGTGCAGATCTCCGACGAGGAGATCTGCCGCATCACGGAGTACATCAAGCCCCTGGCCGACTCGATCTTCGAGCAGCCGACGGAGTTTGAGATGGTCACGGCGCTGGGCTTTGAATATTTCGCCCGCCAGGGCTGCGATCTGGTCGTGTGCGAGGTCGGCATGGGCGGCGAATTTGACGCGACGAACGTCATCCTGCCGCCGGAGGCCGCCGTCATCTGCAACATCGGCCTCGACCATACCGAGGTGCTGGGCGACACGCTGGAGAAGATCGCCGCGACGAAGTCCGGCATCATCAAGCCCGGCTGCGACGCCGTCATCTACCGTGAGCAGCCCTCCGTCGAGGCCGTCATCGAAGATCGCTGCAAGGCGGTCGGCGCGAAGCTCCACAAGGCGGACTTCGCCGACATCCATCTTCTTTCCCACGACCTGACCGGTCAGGTCTTCGACTGGGAGCGCTTCAAGCGTCTGAAGCTGCCGCTGCTCGGCGACCACCAGCTGCACAACGCGGCCGTCGCCCTGACGACCGCCACCGTCATGCAGCAGCGCGGCTGGAAGCTGACCGACGACGACATCCGCGAGGGTCTGGCCAGTGTCCGCTGGCCCGGCCGGTTCGACGTGCGGCGGAGCGATCCGCTCTTTATCATCGACGGCGGGCACAACCCGCAGTGCATCCAGGCGCTCGTCAAGAACATCCAGGATTATCTGCCCGGCCGCCCGCTCACGATCCTCACCGGCGTGCTGGCCGATAAGGATTACAACTGCATGTACCGCAATGTCGAGCCCTACGCGAAGGAGTTCATCACCATCACGCCGGGCAACCCGCGGGCGCTGAACGCGCACGATCTGGCGGCCTATCTGTCCCAGTTCGGCAAGCCCGTCACGGCCTGCGACCAGGTCGCCGACGGCGTCCGCCTGGCCGTCGAGCACGCAGGCAAAGACGGCGTTGTGCTCTGCTACGGCTCCCTCTACATGATCGGCGAGATCGAAGCAGGACTTGCACAACTGTAAACAATGCCGCCCTGACGTTTCGCGTCAGGGCGGCAGGTAATCGTGAAGCGTGAAGAAGTGTGGTGTGCCGCGGAGCGGCACAATTGAAATCGCTGGCGCAGCCAGCACCGCACCTGTTCACTCTTCACTTTTCCTTTTTCCCTCAAACAAAAGAAACCCCGCAAACAAGTGACCGGCTTGTCTGCGGGGAATTCTTTATCAATATGAGGGGAAAATGAAAAAGTGTATATCGCTTCTTGCAAGATTATGATACCAAGGGTTTATTAAAAAACTTAGGGGCTAATTTTTAAATAAGTATGAAATCCCGTTTTTCTTTTTTCGACCAAACGTTTACAAAAATATCACAATTTTCGCCCTCTCCCCCTCTTGACAAATTCCGGGGAGGGGACTATGATGAAGCCAAAATAAATTAGCACTCGTGAACGAAGAGTGCTAACCCCCGAAACAGAGGTGTTACCATGAACGCACAGAACTATACCCAGAAATCTCTGGAGGCCATCCAGGCCGCCCAGAAGCTGACCATTGAAAACCAGAACCAGCAGATCGAGCAGCTCCACCTGCTCGCCGCCCTGCTGCGGCAGGAAAACGGCCTTGTGCCGCAGCTGCTGAAAAAGATGGGCCTCACGCCCGAAAGTCTCGAAGCCGCCGTCGACGCGGAGCTGAACAAGCTCCCGCGCGTGACCGGCTCCGGCCGCGAGGCCGACAAGTACTACGTCGCCCGCGCGGTGGATACCGCCCTCAACCAGGCCGAGGACATCGCAAAGCAGATGAAGGACGAATACGTCTCCGTCGAGCACCTGTTCCTCTCGCTGATCGAAAACGCGGACGACACGCTCAAGTCCCTCTTCCGCACCTATCAGATCACAAAGGAACGCTGCCTGCAGGCGCTGCAGTCGGTCCGCGGCAACCAGCGCGTGACCTCCGACACGCCGGAGGATACGTATGAGGCGCTTGCCAAATACGGCACGGATCTCGTCAAGCGCGCAAGAGAGCAGAAGATGGACCCCGTCATCGGCCGTGACGACGAGATCCGCAACGTCATCCGCATCCTCTCCCGCAAGACCAAGAATAACCCCGTGCTCATCGGCGAGCCGGGCGTCGGCAAGACGGCCATCGTCGAGGGTCTGGCGCAGCGGATCGTGGCGAACGAGGTCCCGAAGTCGCTGCAGGACAAGACGATCTTCTCGCTCGACATGGGTGCGCTGATCGCGGGCGCAAAATACCGCGGCGAGTTTGAGGAACGGCTGAAGGCCGTGCTGGCCGAGGTCAAGAAGTCCGAAGGCCGCATCATCCTGTTCATCGACGAGCTGCACACCATCGTGGGCGCAGGCAAGACCGAAGGCTCGATGGACGCAGGCAACCTCCTGAAGCCGATGCTCGCGCGCGGCGAGCTGCACTGCATCGGCGCGACCACGCTCGACGAATACCGCCAGTATATCGAAAAGGATCCCGCGCTCGAGCGCCGGTTCCAGACCGTTCTGGTGCAGGAGCCGACGGTGGAGGATACCATTGCCATCCTGCGTGGTCTGGAATCCCGCTACGAGGTCTTCCACGGCGTCAAGATCACCGACAACGCCATCATCGCCGCCGCCACGCTCAGTAACCGCTATATCACCGACCGGTTCCTGCCCGACAAGGCCATCGACCTCATCGACGAGGCCTGCGCCATGATCCGCACCGAGATGGACTCCATGCCGACCGAGCTGGACGTCATCAACCGCAAGATCATCCAGATGCAGATCGAGGAGGCCGCGCTCAAGAACGAAGACGACGAGCTCTCCAAGGCAAGACTTGCCGAGCTGCAGAAGGAGCTGGCCGAGCAGCGCGAGACCTTCAACGCCATGAAGGCCAAATGGGAAAACGAAAAGAACGCCATCGGCCGCGTGCAGCAGCTGCGTGAGAAGATCGAGCAGCTGAACCGCGACATCGAAGCCGCCGAGCAGAGCTACGACCTCGAAAAGGCCGCGAAGCTCAAATACGGCGACCTGCCCGAGGCGAAAAAGCAGCTCGAGCAAGAGGAAAAACTGGCGCAGAACGGCAAGGAGACGAGTCTGCTGCGCAACAAGGTCACAGAGGAAGAGATCGCCAAGATCATCGAGCGCTGGACCGGCATCCCCACCGCCCGCCTCATGGAGGGCGAGCGCGACAAGCTGCTGCATCTCGAAGATACGCTCCACAAGCGCGTCGTCGGCCAGGATGAGGCCGTGCGCGTCGTCTCCGAGGCCATCCAGCGCAGCCGCGCCGGCATCCAGGACCCGAACCGCCCGCTCGGCTCGTTCCTCTTCCTCGGCCCCACCGGCGTCGGCAAGACGGAGCTGGCCAAGACGCTGGCCGAAGCCCTGTTTGACGACGAAAAGAACCTTATCCGCATTGATATGACCGAGTACATGGAGAAATTCTCCGTCTCGCGTCTGATCGGCGCGCCTCCCGGATACGTGGGCTATGAAGAGGGCGGCCAGCTGACTGAGGCCGTCCGCCGCCGTCCGTACTCCGTCATCCTCTTTGACGAGATCGAAAAGGCGCATCCGGACGTGTTCAACATCCTCCTGCAGGTCCTCGACGACGGCCGCATCACCGACTCGCAGGGCCGGACCGTGGACTTCAAGAACACCATCATCATCCTGACCTCCAACCTCGGCTCGCAGGCGATCCTGGACGGCATCACGCCGGCGGGCGAGATCTCGGAGGAAGCGAAAAACGAAGTGCAGACGCTCCTGCGCCGCAGCTTCCGCCCCGAATTCCTCAACCGGCTCGACGAGATCGTGTTCTACAAGCCGCTCTCGAAGGAGAACATCACCGGCATCATCGACCTGCAGATCGCCGCGCTCAACAAGCGCCTTGCCGACAAGCAGCTCACGTGTGAGCTGACACCCGCCGCCAAGACCTTCGTCATCGACGCGGCCTACGACCCGCAGTTCGGCGCAAGACCCCTGCGCCGGTATCTGCAGCACACGGTCGAAACGCTGCTCGCCCAGCGCATCCTGCGCGGCGACGTGTTTCCCGGCCAGACACTGGTCTGCGACGTGCAGAACGGCGAGCTGGTCATCACGGCAAAGTAATGCGGCAACCCCGCACAATTGCGTCTGCGCGCTTCGGCGGATCTGCTTGCCGAATTGTGCGGTGCTGCCTTAATTTCTTAAGATATCCCGCGGATTTCTTAAAAATCCGCGGGATACTTGCTTTTTTCTCGAATTCTGCTATGATGTCGGCAGAAAGGAGACCCCATATGCGATCGATCCATAAGCTCATATCTTTGCTGCTGGTTCTGCTGCTCGCCGCGCTGGTCCTGCCGGCCGGAGCCGCGCAGCCGCAGGACTGCGGCGCGAAGTTGCTGGCCATCACGTTTGACGACGGCCCGGGCAAATATACCGCCGACCTGCTCGACGGTCTGGCCGAGCGCGGCGTACACGCGACGTTCTTCGTCAACGGCGTCAACGCCTCCGGCTGGCCGGAGACGCTCCGGCGCATCGTCCGCGAGGGCCATCAGCTGGCAAACCATACATACAACCACAAAAATCTCAACACCTGCTCTGCGAAGACCGTGCAGGCGGAGATCGACGCCGTCCAGACCCTCATCACCGCCGCGGGCGGTGACGAGAACGCCTACATCCGCGCCCCCTATGGCAACGCGAACAAGACCGTCCGCTCCGTCGTCCGCGCCCCGCTCATCTACTGGTCGGTCGACCCGGAGGACTGGAAATACCGCGACAGCGAGACCGTCCGGCAGAACATTGAGGCTGGCGTCTTTGACGGCGCGATCATCCTCGTCCACGATATCTACCGCACGAGCGTCGACGGCGCGCTGGCCGCCATCGACGATCTGCTGGCCGAGGGCTATGAATTCGTCACTGTGCAGGAGCTTCTGCTGCGCCGCGGCATCACGCCCGAGGCCGCGACGGTCTATTACTCGGCCAAAAACAACGGCGTCAACCTCCCGGCCGACGCCGTCGGCCCGCAGGCCTTTGACGAGAGCCAGCTGCAGAGCCACTGGGGCTACGAAGCCATGAAGCGCTGCCTCGACTACGGCTGGATGACCCTGACGGACACCGGCGAATGGAAGCCGAACGCCTATGTGACCCGGGCGGAATTCGCCGCGGATCTGGCCCGCTTCGCCGGGATCCATGTGTTCTACCCGACGGACGGCGCCGCGCAGTTCTCCGATGTGGACCCTGCCTCGGACCTCGCGCCCTACATCGCCTGGGCCAGCGACAGCGGGATCGTCACCGGCTTTGACGACGGGACCTTCCGCCCCGGCCAGACGCTCACGCGCGAGCAGATGGCCACCATGCTCGCCCGCTTCTATGCCCTCTCCGGCATCACGGCGGCGGGCAGCGCCGACGGCTATGCGGACGCGGACGCCATCTCCGCCTGGGCGGTGAACGGTGTGGCGCTGTGCACGGCGCGCGGTCTTGTCCAGGGCGACCCGCAGGGCCGCTTCCGCCCGCAGTCCGACCTGACCCGCGCGCAGATCGCCGCGATCCTGAGCCGGATGGCGGAATAAACGCGAAAAAATGCCCGTGTTTCAAAGAAACACGGGCATTTTCTTATAATTTTTCAAAATCCGCGTCGACGGCGTCGTCGGAGAAGTCGTTGTTCGGGTTCTCGTAGCTGGCCGAGCCGTGGTATTCGGCGTTCGGGTCGATGTGGACGCCGACCTCGTTCAGAAGCGTCTCCAGCTGACCGGCCGCCTCGTTCATCTGCGCGGCGTCCTTGGACTTGACGGCGCGTTTCGCGTTCTTGACGGCCTCGGCCACGCGGACCTTGTCGTCCTTGGAAAGGTTCTTCGCGTTTCCGGCCTGGAAGATCAGCTGCTCGCAGCGGTCGCGGGCCGTGGCCTCCGCCTTGAGCTTGGCGTCCTCGGCGGCGTAGCGCTGCGCGTCGCGCACGGCGCGGTCGATCTCGTCGCGGCTCATGTTGCTCGAGGCCGTGATGGTGATCTGCTGGGCCTTGCCGGTGTCAAGATCCTTCGCCGACACGTTCACGATGCCGTTGGCGTCGATGGAGAACGTGACCTCGATCTGCGGCACGCCCCGCGGCGCGCGGCGGATGCCCGTGAGCTGGAAGCGGCCGAGCTCCTTGTTCTGGTGCGCCATCGGGCGCTCGCCCTGCAGCACGTGGATATCGACCGACGACTGGAAGCTCGAGGCCGTGGTGAAGATCTGGCTCTTGCGGATGGGGAGCGTCGTATTGCGCTCAATGATGCGGGTACAGACGCCGCCCAGCGTCTCGATGCCGAGCGACAGCGGCGTCACATCAAGCAGCAGCAGCCCCTTCACACTGCCGGAGAGCACGCCCGCCTGCAAGCACGCGCCCATGGCGACGCATTCGTCGGGGTTGATGCCCTTGAACGGCAGCGAGCCCGTCATCGACTGGACCAGATCCTGCACGGCCGGGATGCGGCTCGAGCCGCCGACCATCAGCACCTTGCTGATCTGCGAGATGCTGATGCCGGAATCGTTGATGGCCTGGTTGACCGGCTCGCGCGTGGCCTGGACGAGATGATAGGTCAGGTCGTTGAACTTCGCGCGCGTCAGCGGGATCTGCATGTGCAGCGGCCCCTGCTTGCCGACGGCGATATACGGCTGCTCGACCGTCGTCTGCTTCATGGACGAAAGCTCGATCTTCGCCTTCTCCGCGGCCTCGCGCACGCGCTGCATGGCGACGGGATCGCGCGACAGATCGATCTTGTTTTCCTTCTTGAACTCGGAGACGAGGTAATCGACGATGCACTGGTCAAAATCGTCGCCGCCGAGATGGTTGTTGCCCGCCGTGGCCAGCACCTCGATGACGCCGGAGGAGATATCGAGGATCGACACGTCGAACGTGCCGCCGCCGAGGTCATAGACCATGATCTTCTGCGCCTGCTCCTTGTCGATGCCGTAGGCGAGCGCCGCGGCCGTGGGCTCGTTGATGATGCGCTGGACGTTGAGCCCCGCGATCTTGCCCGCGTCCTTCGTCGCCTGCCGCTGCGCGTCGGTAAAATAGGCAGGGACTGTGATGACGGCGTCGGTGACCGGCTCGCCGAGATAGCTCTCGGCGTCCGCCTTGAGCTTCTGCAGGATCATGGCGGAGATCTCCTGCGGGGTATATTTACGGCCGTCGATCGACACCTTGTAGTCTGTCTCTTATACACATCTCCGAGCC
>OJQF01000978.1_pt1 | contig 12240 bp, 10 predicted proteins | sample 1598681 | NCBI WGS metagenome assembly OJQF01 (sample SAMN03922506, study PRJEB24848) | human gut metagenome | isolation source: stool sample | host: Homo sapiens | place: Germany | collected 2011-11 | reverse complement strand
TGGAGCGCATGATGCGCGATGCCAAGATCACCGAGATCTACGAGGGCACTTCCGAAGTCCAGCGTATGGTCGTTGCCAAGTATCTTGGTGTGAACTAAAAAAGGAGGTAAAGATATAATGAAGATTCTTGTTTGCGTTAAGCAGGTCCCCGATACCTCCGGTAAGGTTGCCGTCAATCCCGATGGTACCCTGAACCGCGCTTCCATGCAGACCATTATCAACCCCGATGATATGAACGCCGTTGAGGCCGCTCTCAAGCTCAAGGATGAGCTGGGCTGCAAGGTCACCGTCGTCACCATGGGTCCCCCGCCGGCAGAAGGTATGCTGCGCGAGCTGATGGCCATGGGCGCTGATGACGGCTATCTCGTTTCCGCCCGTGAGTTCGGCGGTTCCGATACTTACGCCACCTCCCAGATCCTTGCCGCCGCTCTCGACACCATCGGTCTCGATGACGACGACATCGTCTTCTGCGGCCGTCAGGCTATCGACGGTGATACCGCTCAGGTCGGTCCTCAGATCGCTGAGAAGCTGCACCTGCCCCAGATCACCTACGCCGCCGACGTGAAGAAGGAAGGCAACACCCTGACCGTCAAGCGCATGCTCGAGGACGGCTATATGACCATCAAGGCTCAGACTCCGTGCCTGATCACCTGCATCAAGGAGCTCAATACTCCGCGTTACATGAGCGTCTCCGGTGTGTTTGAGTGCTACTCCAAGCCCATGACCGTTCTGGACTACAACGCCCTGAAGGATCACCCCCTCATCGACGCTACCACCATCGGCCTCAAGGGCTCCCCGACCAACATCCTGACCTCCTTCACGCCTCCCCAGAAGGGCGCCGGTCAGATGCTCGAGGGCAACGACATGGCTACCTGCGAGAAGCTCGCCGGTATCCTGCTCGAAAAACACATCATTTAAGGAAAGGAGATCAATACGATGCGTAACGAAGTGAAACTTGCTAATCCCAACTATGACTCCTCCAAGATCGAAGAGTTCAAGAACGTATGGGTCTTCTGCGAACAGCGTCAGGGCCAGATGATGTCCACCTCCTATGAGCTGATCTCCGAAGGCCGCAAGCTGGCGGACGAGCTGGGCGTGAAGCTCTGCGGTCTGCTGGTCGGCGACAATGTCGGCGATCTCGCCGAGAGCATCGGCGGCTACGGCGCCGACGAGGTCATCGTCTGCGACCACCCCCTGCTCAAGAACTACACCACCGACGCCTATGCCAAGGTCATCTGCGACGTCATCTCCGAGATGAAGCCCGAGGCCTTCCTCATCGGCGCAACCAACATCGGCCGTGACCTCGGCCCCCGCTGCGCAGCCCGTCTGCACACCGGTCTCTGCGCCGACTGCACCCACCTCGACGTTGATATGCCCATCTACAAGGACTTCCTGCGCGGCGCTTCCACGCTGCCCGAGGCCAAGATCGACGGCATGGCCACCGCGAAGGTCATGGGTAAGGACCACGATGTCTCTCGCGACCTGAAGATGACCCGTCCCGCGTTCGGCGGCAACCTGATGGCTACCATCATCTGCCCGCGCTTCCGTCCCTCCATGGCGACGGTCCGTCCCGGCGTTATGAAGAAGGCTGCTTACGACGAGGCGAAGGCCAAGGCCGTTAAGGTCACCAAGTACGACGTCAAGCTCGACGCCGCCGATCTCCAGACCGAGGTCGTCGAGGTCGTCAAGGCTGCCAAGAAGCTCGTCGACCTGATCGGCGCTGACTACATCGTCTCCGTCGGCCGTGGTATCTCCAAGGACGTCGAGGGCGGCATCAAGCTCGCTCACGAGCTCGCCGATGTGCTCGGCGGCGTTGTTGGCGGCTCCCGTGTTGCCATCGACTCCGGCTGGCTCACTGCCGACCATCAGGTCGGTCAGACCGGTAAGACCGTCCACCCGAAGGTCTACGTTGCTCTCGGTATCTCCGGCTCCATCCAGCACAAGGCTGGTATGAGCGAGTCCGAGTGCATCATCGCGGTCAACAAGAACGACACCGCGCCGATCTTCGAGATCGCCGACTACGGCATCTGCGGCGACCTGTTCAAGGTCACCCCGATGCTGATCGAGGCCTTCAAGGCCGCGAAGGCGAGCAAGTAAAATACTCAAAAAAAGAGGACACCGTAAGGTGTCCTCTTTTTTTGCTTTTTACACCCGCTGCGCGCAGAAATTGCTTGCCGCAGGCGGTCGATTTCCACACTTGCGGGCGAGAAGTATTTTTCTGACGCACATGTCGTCAGAAAAATGATTATAATTATTTCGCGCCTATGGGCGCGAAACTCTGCGAGGCTTTTTGCCGAGTTAGTGTCGGTGACATGCGTTTTGACAAAATTTACGTCTGGTTTCTTGTTGTTTCGTGTGCATACTATTTCTGGGTATCGCGGGAGATGAACGTAAGGAGAAATGCAGAGATGAAGCAGACCCTTGCCATGCTTTTTGTGACGGCGCTGCTGCTCTTCTCGCTCGCGGGCTGCGGGGAGAAGAAGGACAGCAACACCGCCAACGGCCCGTCGACCGGTACGACCGACAACGGCGCGGCGGACAGCGGCAAAAAAAAGGATAACATGCCAGGCGACGACATGAGCGGCGAAAACAAAAAAGACGACAGCGTGACCGGCGACGGCATGATGGGCGACGACATGGACGGCGACGGAGAGAATACGACGCGCAGCGTCGACCGCCGCAATGCCGCCGCGAGCGCCAGCGACCGCAGCCGCTATTTTGGCAGCGACAAGACCATCACGCACGAAAACGGCAACCTCTACGGTAAGACCTATCTGAACCCCGAGACGGAAAAGAGCGCAAACGCGCAGCTGCGCAGCAACGGCCGCAGTTTGACAGGCACAAATATCAATGGAATCTCGAACGATGTGCGTTACCGGCAGATGCTGTCGAACGGCCGCGTGCACGACACGGACGGTTTTTTGTTCGACGGCGAAAATACGCACTACAACACCTTAAAGTGAAGAAAGCGGGAGCGGCATGCTCCCGCTTAGCTTTTGCCGTATTGACGAACCGCATTCACCTGGATATAATGAAATACAACAGAAAGGAAGTGCCGCCCTATGGATCGTGAGCTCCGCGTTGTTCTCTCCGCCCGTGTGTTTTCCGACCAGAAATGCTTTGGCCCCGGCGTGTCCCAGCTTTTGAAGCGCGTAGACGAGCTGCATTCGCTGCGCGCGGCGGCGCTGTCGATGTCCATGGCGTACTCCAAGGCGTGGACGGTCATCCGTAACGCTGAGGACGGGCTGGGCTTCCATCTTTTGACCTCCACGGCGGGCGGCAAGCACGGCGGCGGCGCGGTACTGACGGACGAGGCGCGGCAGATGCTCACCGCCTACGATGAATACTGCGAGAAGCTGCGTGCCTACGGCGAGAAGCTCTTTGAAGAGACCTTTGCCTTTTACGATGACATTCCCAAGCAGGAAGTGCATAAAAAGGAGGAACGATATGCTCGGTAAGCTTTGCGTCTGCGGCCACGCGATGGAGGATCGCGGCGCGCAGACGCTCGAGATGAACGGCTCAAGCCTCGGTTCGAATCTCTGGACGGATCACGTCCCGGTCGAAGTGTACATTTGCTCGTGGTGCGGCCGCATGGCATTCTTTGAGCCGGAGGACGTGCGCGAAAAGCGCTTTCGGGATGCCTGCGAGGAAATGACGATGGACGAGTTGCGTGCGATCGTTTACGATGCCAATCCGGATATGCTGCGCGCTGTTGCGCGCGAGCGCATTGAAGAGCTGGAGTCGATCGAGCGTTACAAGGCGGAGCAGAAGCAAAAAGAGGAGGAAAGGCGTGCAAAGCGCAAAAAACTCTTTTCGGGTATTCTCGGCAGAGACGAGGACGACGGCAAGCCGCCCAAAAACCGCCCGCCGGAGTTTTGATGAATTTATTGTAAAAGTGCGCACACTGTGCGCACTTTTTGCTTGACAAACGCGCGCGGCGGGTGTACACTCCCATCATCAAAATGGCACGGATAGGGAAGAAACCGGAGTTCGCCGCCAAGAGAGGGACGCATTTGGTGCAAGCGTCCTGCGTGCAGAGCCGGCAGTACCACCCTTGAGCCGCCCGCGAAACAAGCGGGACGGGATCGCCCGTTACAGCGGACACAAGCGGCGCAGAATGCGCAAGCAGGGTGGAACCGTGGAGTAGTTGAATGCTTCACCCCTGAGAACATCGGGGGTGGAGCTTTTTTGCACCCTCAAGTGAAAATGGAGGTAAATAACATGTCTGAAGAAGTCAAGATCAGCGAAGAAAACCAGTTCTCGTTTGAAAATCCCGAGTACCGCAAGACCTATTGGCACACCTGCTCCCATGTGCTGGCGCAGGCCGTCAAGCGCCTCTGGCCCGAGGTGAAGCTCGCCATCGGCCCGAGCATCGACAACGGTTTCTACTACGATATGCTCGCCCCGTTCTCCTTCACGCCGGAGAATTTGGCTGAGATCGAAGCCGAAATGCGCAAGATCTGCAAGGAAAAGCTCAAGCTCGAGCGCTTTGAGCTTCCGCGTGCCGAGGCCATCAAGTTTATGGAAGAAAAGGAAGAGCCGTTCAAGGTCGAGCTCATCAACGACCTGCCCGAGGACGCCGTCATCAGCTTCTACAAGCAGGGCGAGTTCACCGACCTCTGCGCCGGTCCGCACCTCGACTCCACCGGCCGCATCAAGGGCAACGGCATCAAGCTGACCGCCTGCAACGCCGCCTACTGGCGCGGCGACTCGAACCGCGAGGTGCTCCAGCGCATCTACGGCGTCGCTTTCCCGAAGAAGGAAGAGCTGGACGCCTACCTCAAAGAGCGCGAGGAGGCCGTCAAGCGCGACCACAACAAGCTCGGCCGCGAGCTCGAATATTTCACCACTGTCGACTGCATCGGTCAGGGTCTTCCGGTGCTGCTGCCCAAGGGCGCGCGCGTCGTGCAGGTGCTCCAGCGCTGGGTCGAGGATACCGAGCAGAAGCGCGGCTATCTTCTCACCAAGACCCCGCTGATGGCCAAGCGCGACCTTTACAAGATCTCCGGCCACTGGGATCACTATCTCGACGGCATGTTCATCCTCGGCGACCCGTATGACGAGACGAAGGAGTGCTTCGCCCTGCGTCCGATGACCTGCCCGTTCCAGTATCAGGTCTACCTGAACCGCCAGCGCTCCTACCGCGACCTGCCGATGCGCCTGGGCGAGACCTCGACGCTCTTCCGCAACGAGGATTCCGGCGAGATGCACGGCCTCATCCGCGTGCGTCAGTTCACGATCTCCGAAGGCCACCTCGTCCTGCGCCCCGACCAGCTCGAAGAGGAGTTCAAGGGCTGCCTCGACCTTGCCAAGTACTGCCTCGGCACCGTCGGCCTTCTTGACAAGTGCACGTTCCGCTTCTCCCAGTGGGATCCCGCGAACCCGAACAACAAGTACGAGGGCACGAAGGAGCAGTGGGATCACGCCCAGAGCGTGATGGAGCGCATCCTCAAGGACCTCGACGTCGACTACACCGTCGGCATCGACGAGGCCGCATTCTACGGCCCGAAGCTCGACATCCAGTATAAGAACGTCTACGGCAAGGAAGACACCCTCGTCACCATCCAGATCGACATGTTGCTCGCCGAGCGCTTCGGCATGTACTACATCGACGAAAACGGCGAGAAGAAGCTGCCGTACATCATCCACCGCACGTCTCTCGGCTGCTACGAGCGCACGCTCGCCTACCTCATCGAGGAGTATGCCGGTGCGCTGCCGACGTGGATGGCGCCTGAGCAGGTGCGCTTCCTGCCCATTACCGACCGCGCCGCCGACTACTGCGCCGAGCAGGCCAAGAAGCTCGAAGACATGGGCTTCCGCGTCGAGGTCGACTACCGCAACGAGAAGATCGGCCGCAAGATCCGCGACGCGCAGATGGAGAAGGTCCCCTACATGGTGGTCGTCGGCGACCGCGACATGGAGAACGGCACCGTTTCCCCGCGCCACCGCGCGGACGGCGATCTCGGCGCGATGAGCATGGACGAGTTCTCCGCGCTTCTCAAGCAGGTTGTGGACAACAAGGAAAAGAAATAATAGCATACCGATTTTGCATAATTAGCATTTGAGCCTTTCATAGAATCAGGGCGGCGCTTTGCCGCCCTGATTTTTTATACCTAAAGAAAAAATTGAAAACCTGATAAATGTTTAACGAAATAATCGGTCGAATGATGACGGAATTCAACGATAATTTGGCGAAATATCCAAAAAAGTAAAAACGTCTTGCAATGGACCTGTCATTCAGCTATAATGAGACTGCCTGAAAGAGGCAAGTAAATTTCGGAATTCAACGCTTCTCCAACGTAGGTGCTCCGAAGCGCCCCCACGCGGCGGAGCATGTGCCGGTGAAGCGGTGAATGCCGGAAGAATCAAAAAGGAGATTGCGTATGAAAAAGTTTTTAGCTCTGATCCTCTCTCTCGCGATGGTCTTCGCGCTGGTCGCCTGCGGCGGTGAGAAGACGGACGACAGCCAGAACAACGACGGCGATTCCAGCTCCCCCGTTGCGATCACTCTGGCGACCGGCGGTACCTCCGGTACCTACTACGCTGTCGGCGGCGTTCTCAAGACCGTCCTCGACTCCAAGCTGACCCTTTCCACCCTCAATGTTGAGTCCACCGGCGCTTCCGTCGCGAACGTCAACATGATCACCGACGGCGAGGCTCAGATGGCCATTCTGCAGTCCGACGTTATCAACTACGCGCACGAGGGCACCAACTCCTTCGACGGCGCTCCCGAGACCAACGCTCTTTGGGTCGCCGGTATCTACAACGAGACCGTTCAGATCCTTGCCAAGCCCGGCATCAACACCGTGTCCGACCTCAAGGGCAAGACCATCTGCGTCGGTGACGTTGGTTCCGGTACCGAGATCAACGCCTGGCAGGTCCTCAGCGCTGCGGGCCTTACCAAGGACGACGTCAATGCGGTGAACGGCTCCTTCCAGGATGGCGTTGACCAGCTCAAGGACGGCAAGATCGACGCCGCCTTCACTGTCGCCGGTGCTCCCACGACCGCTATCGTCGACTATGCCACCACCAACACCCTCAACCTCGTCTCCCTGAGCGACGATGAGCTCGCCGCCATCCAGGAGGCATATCCGTTCCTGATCCGTGACGACCTGGCTGCCGGCACCTACACCGGTCAGGATGCCGACGTCACCTGCGTCGCTATCCAGGCTACTCTCGTTGCCTCCGAAGAGCTGAGCGAGGATGTCGTTTATGAGTTCGTCAAGGCCATGTTCGACAACAAGGACGCTCTGACCGAAGGCCACGCCAAGTTCGGCTTCCTCGATCCCGAGGCTGCCTCCGCTGGTGCTACCGTCACCATGCATCCCGGTGCTGAGAAGTACTACAAGGAAATCGGCGTCCTGTAAGCAGGATCGCTACCGTGTATTGACGTGAATTCTCATCTGCGGAAATACATAACTGCGGCCGCTGCAATAATAACGATTATTGCAGCGGCCGCCGTGCTTCTTCCTCGCTCCGGCTACTATCTGACCCTGCGCAACCGCGACACCGGCGAGGTCTACGCCCGGTACAAAATGGGCGAGGGAGATCGCTTTTCCGTGACCTTTATCCATTCCGTGAACAAATATCCCCTGACCGATACCTACGAGATCGAAAACAAAACGATCTATGTGGAGGAGACGACCTATTGCTCCTTTGGCGCAGGCGTGCAGACGGAGCTCAACCCCGGCGAAACGCTTGACAAGGTCTATGTGGACCGCCCCGATTACAAGGGCTGGGCAATGGTCATCCGAAACATCCATCAGGACAGGACAAACGTCGGCTACATTGTCGGTACGGTCTCTGACCATGTACTCAATGTAAACGGCGAGGATGTCAGTCTGCGTGATTTGTGTGGAAAAAACGCGCCTGTGCGTTTTAATTACGAATTCTGGCTCGTCTGAGCGCACGGACGCTCTCAAATAGAATTAGGAGGAAATTGCATCATGGCTGAAAACGAAAAGCTCAACAATGTTGCAGTCGACAACGACGTCGGCACCATGGAAGACGTCGATGCGATCATGAAAAAGTACGACCGTGAGTCGAACACGCGCGTCTGGGAGGGGACTCCCCGCAAGATTCTGCGTGTCCTTACGGCACTGTTCGGCATTTTCCTGATCGTGATGAACATGTGGATCAAGATGGACGAGCGTGCGCGCCGTCCGCTCTTCCTCGGCCTGGTCATCATTCTCGTGTTTATCTACTACCCCATCAAGAAGGGCTCTCAGAAGGTCAACTACATGCCTTGGTACGATATCGTCATGGCGGCAGTCGGCGCGTTCTGCTTCCTCTTCTACCCCTTAAATCTTGAAAAAATCGTGACTGCCGGTACGCGAATCCAGAAGACCTTTGTCGTGCAGATCGGCAGCATTTCCATCCCCCTTCTGATCGTATTTGCAATCATCGGCACTTTGATCCTCGTCGAGTGCTGCCGCCGCGTGGTCGGTATGCCGATCATCTGCGTAGCGGCGGTGTTCGTGCTCTACGCCTTCTTAGGCGCGGGCAAGGACTTAAAGACCGTTATGTATAACCTCTTCTACACCACGACCGGTATCCTCGGCACCCCGATCGGCGTCTGCTCGACCTACATCGCGCTGTTCGTCATCTTCGGCGCCTTCCTGGAGGCCACGGGTGTTGCAAACTTCTTCATCGACTGCGCGAACGCGCTGGTCGGCTGGGCTTCCGGCGGTCCTGCAAAGGTCGCGGTCGTTTCCTCTGCCCTCTGCGGCATGGTCTCCGGTTCCTCCGTCGGTAACACCGTTACCACCGGTTCCGTCACCATCCCGATGATGAAGAAGACCGGTTATCCCCCGGAGTTTGCCGGCGCGGTCGAGGCTGCGTCTTCCACCGGCGGTCAGATCATGCCCCCGATCATGGGCGCTGCGGCGTTCCTGATGGCGGAAATGGTCGGCGTTCCCTATGCTGATATCATCGTGCGTGCGATCCTGCCCGCATTCCTGTACTTCCTCGGCATCTTCCTCGGCGTGCACTTCAAGGCCAAGAAGCTCGGCCTCAAGGGCCTGCCCCGCGAAGAGCTCCCCAAGTGGAAGATCCTGCTCCCGCAGATCTACCTCATCCTCCCGCTGGTCGTTCTGGTCTACATGATCATGATCGGCTTCACGATGGCCACCGCCGCCGTGTACGCGACCCTTTACTGCGTGGTCGTCGCCATGATCAGCCGTGAAGAGGGCAAGAAGAAGCTCGTCATGGCCATCCCCCTGATCCCGCTTCTGTTCATGACCCTCATGAGCCGCAGCTTCGAGCCGGGCACCTTCATGGGCGAGAACGGCAGCACGCTCTGCCTTGCCATCGCCTTCGCGCTGCTGGTTATCAACTACGCCATCAGCAAGCCCAACGTCAAGAGCCTGCCCACCATCATCGACGCGTTTGAAAACGGCGGCAAGAACTGCCTGAGCGTCGGTATCGCCTGCGGTATGGCTGGTATCATCGCCGGCGTCGTCACCATGACCGGTCTCGGCCAGGTGCTCATCGGCGCGATCGTCGGTCTGTCCAACGGTCACCTGATCATCGCTCTCGTGCTGACGATGCTCTGCTGCATCGTGCTCGGCATGGGCGTTCCCACCACCGCGAACTACATCATCATGGCCACCACCTGCGCGCCGATCCTTGCCTCCGGCATGGGCCTCAACCTGATGGCTGCCCACATGTTCTGCTTCTACTTCGGTATCGTCGCAGACATCACCCCGCCCGTTGCGCTGGCCGCCTACGCCGGTTCCGCCATCGCCAAGGCTCCCCCGATGAAGACCGCCTGGAACGCGACCCGTCTCGCAATCGCGGCGTTCATCATCCCCTACATCTTTGCTTACAATAACGCCCTGATCTTCGTTGGCAACGACGTCAAGTTCCTGAGCGTTGCCTCCATCGTCATCTCCGCGACCCTCGGTATGGCGTCTATCGCCTCCGGCCTGATGGGCTACCTGATCCGCGACATGAAGGCGATCAGCCGCGTCGCGCTGGTCATCGGCGGCCTGCTGATGGTCATCCCCGGCACGGTCACTGACCTTGCGGGTCTTGCGGTGCTGGTCGTCGTCCTCGTTCTCCAGCGTATCGAGAACAAGAAGGACAAGGCGGCTGCGTCCGTGTAACGCAAAGCATCCTGCTAATGAAAAAGAGACCGCTTCGGCGGTCTCTTTTTTTGCATGTGCGCCGCTTTTCAAGCATAGACTGGAAACGACGGGAGGTTTTGCACATGCCCAGAATTTATTTGAGTCCCTCCACGCAGGATTGGAACCCGTATGTCGACGGCAGCGGCAGCGAGGAATACTGGATGAATCTGCTGGCCGACACGCTTGAGCCGTACCTTTACGCAAACACCATCTCCTTTGTGCGCAACACGCCGGAGATGACCGCGGCCTCGTCCATCGCGCAGGCGAACAGCCTCGGCGGCTTTGACTTTTACCTTGCCCTGCACTCCAACGCCTCGGGGGAGGGGCAGGCGGGGAAGAACCGCGGCATCATCGTCTTTTACTATCCCACGAGCAGCGACGGAAAGCGTGCTGCCGAGCTCTTCGCCGCGCAGCTGCGCATGGTCTACCCGCTGCCTGCAAAGGTGACGACGCAGGCGACCACAACGCTCGGCGAGGTGCGGCGGCCCAGATACCCTGCGAATCTCATCGAGCTCGGCTATCACGACAATTACGACGATGCGCGCTGGATCGAAAATAACCTCGACGCCGCGGCGCAGGCCATCGCGCGGGGACTGACGGAGTATTTCGGCCTGCCGTTCATTTACCCGCAGCTCGTGCGCACCGGCGTCGTCACGACCGAGGGCTCAGCCCTGCGCCTGCGAAGCTACCCAGGCATCGACGGGGAAACAGTCGGCAGCATCCCGAACGGCGAGAGCGTGCAGGTCTATGGCAGCTTCCAGGGCTGGTACTCCGTGGGCTACGACGACCAGCTCGGCTACGCGGCGCAGGCCTACATCGCAGTGTGATCTTCGCCCGTTTCCGATATTTTCCGGGCGCGACTTTTCCTTGACAGCTGGTCATAAAAAGTTTACAATGTTTTTTGGATTTATGGAGGGGAGAGAAGGGGAATCTCCCGTTTATGATTCAAAAACCCAACGATAGATCAATCGCATCGATCAAAAAAAGCACACAGGAGGAATCGTATGATCAGCTATCTCTACGCTGCGTTTATCGCGGTGGGGACGCTCGTCATTGGCATTCTTCTTGGTATTTGGATTCGCAAGAGAGCCGCTAAACGCGCCGAGGAGAAGATCTCCAACGCCGATGAAGAGGCGCTTCGTATTGTCAACGAAGCGATCAAGAGCGCTGAAAACAAGAAACGCGAAGTCATGTTGGAGGCAAAGGAAGATATCCTGCGCTCCAGAAACGAATACGAGAAGGAAGTCAAGGAACGCCGCGCCGAGCAGCAGAAGCAGGAGCGTCGGCTCCAGCAGAAGGAGGAGAACCTCGACCGCAAGACCGACGCGCTGGAAAAGCGCGAGGAGGCCCTCAACCAGAAGCATGCCGCTCTGGACAAGGAAAACGAAGAAATCAAGATCATCAAGCGCAGCCAGACCGAAATGCTCGAACGCATTTCCGGTTTTACTGCCGAAGACGCCAAGAAGTACCTGATCGAGCAGGTCGAGAGCGAAGTGACGCACGAGACCGCGCTCAAGATCAAGGAGCTGGAGCAGCGCGCCAAGGACGAGGCCGATTCCCGCGCCCGCGAGATCGTCGCCTCTGCCATCCAGCGCTGCGCTGCCGACCATGTTGCCGAGATCACCGTCAGTGTGGTGCCCCTGCCCAATGACGAGATGAAAGGCCGCATCATCGGCCGCGAAGGCCGCAACATCCGCACGATCGAAACGCTCACGGGCGTCGACCTCATCATCGACGACACGCCCGAGGCGATCACCGTCTCGTGCTTCGAGCCCGTGCGCCGCGAAGTTGCGCGCCTGGCGCTCGAAAAGCTCATCGCCGATGGCCGCATCCATCCCACGCACATTGAAGAGATGGTCAACAAGGCCCGCCGCGAGGTGGACGCCATCATCAAGTCTGAGGGTGAGCGCGCCGTGCTGGAGACCGGCATCCGCGGCCTGCACCCCGAGCTTGTGAAGATGCTCGGCCGCCTGCACTACCGCACGAGCTACGGCCAGAACGTTCTGCAGCACTCCATCGAGGTCTCGCACCTTGCGGGCATGATGGCCGCCGAGCTGGGCGCGGACGTTTACGCCGCCAAGCGCGCAGGCCTGCTGCACGATTTCGGCAAGGC
>OJQF01000972.1_pt1 | contig 12272 bp, 8 predicted proteins | sample 1598681 | NCBI WGS metagenome assembly OJQF01 (sample SAMN03922506, study PRJEB24848) | human gut metagenome | isolation source: stool sample | host: Homo sapiens | place: Germany | collected 2011-11 | reverse complement strand
GCGGTGGCGCTGGCGCACTTCATCCTGCATGAGTCGCTGAAAAAGAACCATCTGCTGGCCATCGGCGTGGAACTTGTCGGCATTCTCTTCATCCTCAATCCCGCGCGCCTTGAGATCAGCCTGCGCGGCTTTTTGGAGATCATCACCGCCACGCTGCTGTTTGCCACTTACGGTACGCTCTGCAAGCTGCGTCTGCCGCGGCTCGGCGCGCTCGTGATCACGACGTTCAACATGCTCATCGGCGGTCTGGAGCTCCTTTTCCTGCTGATGCTCGGTGAGATTCCGGCGGTCGGTGCGCTTTACAGCGGCCTGGGGCTGGAGATATTCGCGGGCATTCCGTTTTTCACGGGCTTTACGCTCAAAACGACGCTGCTTTTGTGCCATGTCGGCATCGGCTGCGCGGCCATCGGCTTTCTGCTCACGGCGAAGATCACGGAGTACACCTCTGCGACGGAGGCGTCGTTCGTTTATCTCGTCAAGCCCATTCTGGCAACGGCGCTGGCGGTCGTCGTGTACCACGAGCATATCAGCGTGAACCGCATGGTCGGCATCGCGTTCTTTGTGGCGGCGTCGCTGTGTGTCAGCGTGCCGGTGCTGAGAGAAATGCGGCGGGAGCGCGCGGTAAAAACTTGACAATGAGAATGGAAAAGCGGAAGGGCAGCGCCCTTCCGCTTTTTTGTTATTCGTCGATGCGGGTGATGTCGTGGATCCACTTGCCGGAGTGCAGGCGGTAAAGGCCGATGGGGGATTTGATGATATATTCGATCATCAGGCAGAGGCAGAAGACCTCGTTCGGCACCTTGAGCACAAGGCCGAGCAGACACATCATCGGCAGCGTGCCGCACCAGAGGGGGAAATTGTCGATAAAGAGCGAGGCGTGCACGTCGCCGCCGCCGCGCAGCACGCCTACGACCATCGTGGTTGAAAAGCTGTGCAGCGGGATGGCGCAGGCATAGCACATGAGCATCACACTGCAAAGCCGCTCGGCGACCGCCGAGAGCGAGAAGAGCGGCATGACGAACGGGCGCATCAGCGTCACGAACATCGTGTATTCGGCGAGGCCGAGCACAATGCCGAACGCGAACGCCGTGAAGCACAGCGCGCGGCCGATGTTGTAAACGCCCTTTAAGTTGCCCGTGCCGATCTCCTTGCCGACGATGACGGACACCGCCGCCGCGATGCCGAACACGCCCGAGGTCATCAGCTTGTCGATATTGCCCGCGAGCGTGTAGGCGGCGATGAGATCGCTGCTATTTGCCATGTGGCCCATGATGACCGTGATCATCGAAAAGCCCGTGCCCCAGAGCGTCTCGTTGATGAGCACCGGCGCGCTGTAGCGCAGGAATTTACGCAGCATGTCCATGCCGGGGCGGAGGATGGCGTGCTTCATGAGCGGCATCGTGCGGCAGCGGAACGCGTAGGAGAACGCGACGACGAACTCCACCACGCGGGACAGAAGCGTCGCTACCGCCGCACCCGTGATGCCGAGCGCGGGCAGACCGAGCTTGCCGAAGATCAGCACATAGTTGCCGAGCGTGTTGCAGAGCATCGAGATCGCGAAGACGATCATGCCGAAGCGCGGATTTTCGATGCTGCGCTGCATGCCGATGTAGATGGAGGAAAGCGAGTTGAAAATGTAGGAGAAGCCGACGATGCGCAGGTACGGCTCGGCCAGCTCCACGAGTGTCAGATTGTCGGTGATGAGGTAGAGCACCTGCGCGGGAAACGCGCACAGAATGGCGGCAAACAGCACGCTCACGCCGCCCGCGATCATAAAGCCGATGCCCATGACGCGGTTGATGCTCTCGCGGTCGCCGCGGCCCCAGTATTGGCTGATGAGCACGCTTGAGCCGCTTTGCAGGCCGAAGACGACGAGCTGGATGATGAAGACTGGCACGTTCGCCACCGTGACGGCGGACATCTGATCGCTGCCGAGAAGTCCCACCATGAACGTATCGAGAAAGCCGAGCGACGTGGTGATCAAATTCTGCACGATGACCGGCAGCGCCAGTAGAAAAAGATGCTTGTAAAAGCCCTTGGGCTGGTGAAGATAGGAGAACATAAAAACCTCGAATGTTGGAATTACAGCATGGGGAAGCGCGTGTCGCGGTGGGCTTTGAGCGCGGAGACGAGTGCGTCGATCTCTTCTTTCGTCGTCTCGGGGCCGAAGCTGACACGCAGCACGCCCGCGGCGGTCTTTTTGTCAAGGCCCATCGCGCGGTAGACGTGGCTCAGCTGCCCGCGATGGCAGGCGGAGCCTGCCGAGATGCAGATGCCCTGTGCGCCAAGTTCCGTAACGACATTCGCCGACGGGTAGCCGACGAGCGAGATCGACAGGATGTGCGGCGCGGTCCCGTCGCCGATGCGGACGACGCCGTCGAGCGCGAGGAGCTTTTCCTCGGCGTAGGCCTTGATGGCGGCGACGTGGGCGAGCTTTTCATCGAGATGGTCGGCGCGCAGCTCGACCGCCTTGGCAAAGCCTGCGATCTGGCCCGTGGCCTCTGTGCCGGAGCGCAGGCCGCTCTCCTGCCCGCCGCCAAAGATCAGCGGTTTGGGCGCGCGGATGCGCTCGCCCAAATACAGGCCGCCGATACCCTTGGGCGCGCCGAGCTTGTGCGCGCTGACGGAGATGAGGTCCGCGCCCAGCGTGTCGGCGCGGAACGGAATTTTCAAAAAGGCCTGCACCGCATCGGTGTGCAGCAGGGCACGGGACTTTTTCGCTTTCAGAAGCTGCGCGACCTCGGCCACGGGGAAGATGCAGCCCGTCTCGTTGTTGACGAGCATCATCGTGACGAGCGCGGTGTCGTCGCGCAGTGCACTTTCGACCTGAGAGGCGGTGATGTCGCCGTTCTTGTCGGGCTTTAAGTACGTGACGGAGTAGCCCTCCTGCTCGAGGGCCTTGCAGGTCTCGAGAATCGCGCTGTGTTCCACGGCGGTCGTGATGATGTGCTTGCCAGCGTGGCGGTTCTGGTGCAGGGCAAGGCGGACGGCCCAGTTGTCGCTCTCCGACCCGCAGGAGGTGAAGACGAACTGCTCACTCTTGCAGCCGAGCGCGGTGGCAATCGTCTCGCGCGCCGCGGCGACAGCGTCGCGCGCCTGCTTCCCGATGGGGTATTGCGAGCTGGGGTTGCCCCAGCCAGAAACCAGCGTATCGTAAACGGCGTGCGCCACCTCTTCGGGAACGGGGGTGGTGGCCGCGTGATCGAGATAGATCATATCGGGAAAATCCTTTCTTTGGTCTTGTCAGAATGCTCAAATGATTATACAATATAAAAATAAAAAAGCAAGGGCGGCGGACGCTTTGCGTCGGAAACGGCAGAAAAAAGCGGGACTTTACCGCCCAAATCGCGGAAAAGGATACAAACATACATGAAAGTTGCGATCTGCACCCTCGGGTGCAAGGTGAACCAATATGAAACGCAGGCACTCGAGCAGGAGCTTTTGCACCGCGGACATACACTGGTGGATTTTGAGGAGACGGCGGACGCCTACGTTGTCAACACCTGCTCGGTCACGGCGGTGAGCGACAAAAAGTCGCGCCAGATGCTCCGTCAGGCGCAGCGCCGCAACCCGAGCGCGGTCATCGCCGCCTGCGGCTGCTACGCCCAGACGCATCCCGAGGACGTCAAAAAGCTCGGGCTCGACGTCATCGCCGGCACGAATGACCGCGCGAAGTTCATCGACCTTTTGGAGCGCGCGGCACAGGACAAAACGCCTATTGTCGATGTCGACGACGTCTGGGAGCGGCGCGATTTTGAGGTGCTGCCCGCGGGCGGTATGGTGAATCGCACACGCGCGATGCTCAAGGTCGAGGACGGGTGCGTGAACTTCTGCACCTACTGCCTCATTCCTTACGCGCGCGGGCGCGTGCGCTCGCTGCCGATGGACGAAGCTGCAAAGCAGGTGAAAGCGCTGCGTGAGGAGGGCTACCGTGAGATCGTGGTCACGGGCATCGAAATTTCGTCCTACGGCTCGGACTTCAAGGACGGGACCTCACTCATCGACCTTTTGGAGCTCATCGCGCGCGAGGGCGGCGACATGCGCATCCGCCTCGGCTCGCTCGAACCGCGGACCATCACGGAGGAATTCTGCAAGCGGGCGTCGAAGCTTCCTTACCTCTGCCCACATTTCCACCTCTCGATGCAGTCGGGCTGCGACGCGACCTTAAAGCGTATGAACCGCAAATATGATACGGCGCGCTATATGGAATCCTGCGACCTGCTGCGTCAGTATTTTGACGACCCTGCCATCACGACGGACCTCATCACGGGCTTTCCCGAGGAGACGGAGGAGGAATTTGCGCAGACGCTTGACTTCATCGCGCGCGTCGGCTTTGCCGACATGCACGTCTTCCCTTATTCCATCCGCCCGGGCACGAAGGCTGCGGAGATGCGCCAGATCGACATGCCCGTGCGCGAAGAGCGCGCTGCGCGCGCCTCGGCTGTCGCCAAGACGATGCACGAAGCGTATCTTGCGTGCTGCGTGGGCAAGATCTTCCCCGTGCTCTTCGAGCGCGACCGCAAGGGCGGCAGCGCGGGCCACGCGCCGAACTATATGGAGGTATCCGTCGCGCAGGAAGGCCTGCACAATCAGGTGAAAAACGTGAAGATCACGGCGGTCGACGGCGGCAGTCTTCGCGGCGAGTTGGAGGAATAACGCATGGCCAACCATTTTTATGCCTATATCTCCCGCATGCGCTGTGTCAAGCGCTGGGCGCTCATGCGCAATACCGAGGAGGAGAACATTCAGGAGCACAGCCACATGGTCGCGGTGCTGGCGCACGCGCTCGCGCTCATCCGCACGCGTGTCTTCGGTCTGCCCACGGACGCGAACGCCGTGGCGGTCGCCGCGCTCTACCACGACGCAACGGAGATCCTGACCGGCGATATGCCGACGCCCATCAAGTACTATAATCCCGAGATCCGCGACGCCTACCGCAAGGTCGAGGCCGTGGCAAGCGACAAGCTGCTCTCCATGCTGCCGGACGAACTGCGCGCGGACTATGAGCCCATCATCAAGATCGAGGACGAGACGACGAAAAAGCTCGTCAAAGCGGCGGACAAGCTCTCGGCCTACATCAAGTGCGTCGAAGAGCTCAAGGCGGGCAACATGGAATTCAAAAAGGCTGCGGAGCAGACGCGCCGCGCGCTGAGCGAGATGCACATGCCCGAGCTCGACTATTTCATGGTCAACTGCATGGAGAGCTTCTCCATGACGCTCGATGAGCTTGAATGACGCGGAATTAAGGAGGAAAACACCATGAACATCATCTGGCTGGGCCATTCCTGTTTTGTGGTCGAGAGCGCGGGTTGGCGCGTTGTGCTCGACCCCTACTATGTAGAGACGTATCCTGCGCTGCACATCGAGGCGGACGAGGCGCTGTGCTCGCACGGCCACCGCGACCACGCCTTTTTGGAGGCGGTGACGCTCTCGGGGCGCGACAAATCGGAGAGCCCGTTTACGGTCGAGACGGTTTCAACGTTCCACGATGACAAGAAAGGTTCACTTCGCGGCGAGAACGCCATCCATATCCTGCGCGCAGAGGGGATGACGCTCGTGCACTGCGGCGACCTCGGCCACGAGCTGAGCGAGGAGCAGCTCGCGGCGGTCAAGGGCTGCGATGCGCTGCTGATTCCCGTTGGCGGGTACTATACGATCGACGCGAAGACGGCAAAAAAGGTCGCGGACGCGATCGCGCCGCGCGTGCTCGTGCCGATGCACTACCGCTTCGGCGCGTACGGCTACCCTGAGATCGGCACACTCGATGAATTTCTGGCGCTGTATGAGGCAAAGAAGATCCACAAACTTGATGGGAACTCTTTCGAGCTGACGAAGAACGCACCTGCGGGCGTCATCGTGCCGCGATTTGCCGAATAAGAGAAGAAATGCAAGAGCCGCCCGTTTAGGGCGGCTTTTGCTGTATAAAGCCCTTCTTTCCCGCGTAGACTATAGTGCTTGCCCGGCTTGACCGGGGCGGAAAGGGAGGACGGAGCATGAAACGGGAGCTGCGCCGATGGGAGATTGTCGGCTTTATCGCAACTGGCCTTTTCGGGACGCTGCTGCACTTTGTGTACGAATGGACGGGCGGGAATCGCGTGATCGCGGTGTTTTCGGCGGTCAACGAGTCGACCTGGGAGCACATGAAGCTGTTGTTTATCCCGTTTCTCGTGTTCACGGTGGTGGAGTTTATTGTGTTTTCCGAGGCGTTCCGGAACTTCTTCGCCGTCAAGGCGGCGAGCATCCTGCTGGGCCTTGTCTCGATCCCGGCGCTTTTCTACACGCTGACGGGAATGTTCGGCAAGCTCCCTGACTGGGTGAACATCACGATCTTCTTCCTCGCCGACGCGCTGCTGTACTTTGTGAGTTACCGCCTGCTGACCGATGGCGCGCTGCGCGGGGGCGCGATGCAGCTCATCGGCTTTGTACTTCTGTGGGCGCTGCTGTTCGCGTTCGTCTGGTTCACGTACCGCCCGCTGCACCTGCCGCTCTTTTTAGACCCCGTGAGCGGGTGTTACGGACTGGAAACACCGTGTTAAAAAAGGCCCTGCCGAGAAATCGGCAGGGCTTTTACAGTTTCTATACAAATAGTATATTTTGCAGAGCTTCTGCAAAATGCGTGTGCAGAAAGGCTCTTGTGATTCGGCAGAACGGCAAAAATAAAAATCAGCAGACATGACGGAAGTTGCGAAAAGCCGTCAAAGTAGCCGCGTTCCCGACAGGATCCGCCGCGATGCGGCAATGTTTGATCGAAACTGACAGATTAACATAATAAATTCAATAAAGAGATTCTACGGTGAGTTATCCACAGTTTCCACAGAGTTTTCCACAGAAGTGGATTTCTCAAAATCCCCTGATTTGACAGGGAAAAATTGATTTGATTTCCGCGGAGCGGAAAACATACTGTGCAGATAGGCGTGTGTCGAAATTTACATAATTCTGGAATTGGAAAATTTGTGGCAGAACAGAAATTCGATTTGTTACCATAATCGTGGAATTATGCAAGATGGAATAGACTCCTTGCAGTCTGCAAGGGAGAGCAGCGCCGCGGGCGCTGCACGAGGCAAAGGGGGATACTCTCTTTCACAAAAGAGAGTATCCCCCTTTAAATCCCCCGAGAGAAAGGTTTACATTGCAAGCGAGCAGCTCGAAGAGCTGCAATGCTTGCCGATTGCGCTGCCCTGATCGCGGCGTTGCCGCGTTTGGTGTTGCTAGACGATTTGGCCTGCTCCTATTATCCGCTGTTGCGCAGCCGTTGGCGGCTCTGCCGCCTTACGGATGCGGCACACCCCTTGCGGGTGCCGCTCTGCCCATCTTGTGGGAGTGCACAGTAGTTTCCGTCTATCGCCAGTCCCTACAATGCGGCGAGCGCAGCAATGCCGCATTCCGCAAGCAGTCTGCCGCCGAGAAAACGTCACTCGCGCCTCACGATAGTAAGGCGCGGTTGCTACTGGTAACGAGTAGTAGGGGTTCATGGCGAAGCCATGTACACCGCACTTACATTGCGCAGCGCGTGCAGTTCTTCGAGCTGCAAACTGCCAATGTGCGGGGTCAAGGGGCAAGGCCCCTTGCGTTCTCTTGGGGGATCAAAAGGGGGCCATTCTCTCACGTGAGAGAATGGCCCACTTTAACGCACCCCTGCACGGTGCAGGGGAATAAGAACCAGCGCTGCCGCGCTGTAAACCCTCAGACGATAGGATCGTCAATATCTCTCGTCGCATACGCGTTCAGCGTCCAATCCGCTCGCGCGCCGGCGAGATACTCATAATACCCTTGTGCGCCGATCATCGCGCCGTTGTCACCACAGAGCTTGAGCGGCGGCATGTAGAGCCGGTAGCCGTGCTTTCGGCACTCCTTTTCGAGCTCTGCGCGGATGAACGAGTTCGCGGCGACACCGCCTGCGGCGACGAGTACCTTGCGCCCGCTTTGCTGCATGGCGAGCATCGCGCGCGGGACGAGCTCGTCGACAACGGCCTGCGTGAAGTCGCGCGCAAGCGCCGCACGGTCGAGCTGCTTTCCCGTCTGCTCGGCGTTGTGGGCAAGGTTTACGACGGCGGTCTTGAGGCCCGAAAAGCTCATATCGAGAGGGCACCCGTCAATCTTCGCGCGCGGCAGCTCGTAGACGCCGCCCTCACTCTCGTGGGCGAGCTTGTCCATCGCCGCGCCGCCGGGGTAGGGAAGGCCGAGCACGCGCGCGGCCTTGTCAAAGCACTCGCCCGCCGCATCGTCACGCGTCGCGCCGAGGAGCGCAAAGTCCGTGTAGTCGCGCACGTCGACGATGAGCGTGTTGCCGCCGGACATGCACAGCGCCAGAAACGGCGGCTCAAGCTCTGGGAACGCTAAGTAATTCGCGGCGATGTGGCCGCGGATGTGGTGCACAGGGATGAGCGGCACATTCAGCGCGTAGGCCGCGCTCTTGGCAAAGTTCAGCCCCACGAGCACCGCGCCGATGAGACCCGGCGCGTAGGTCGCGGCCACGGCGTCGATGTCTTTTTTCTCGACGCCCGCCTCCTTGAGCGCCTGATCGGTCAGCGCGGCGATGGCCTCGATGTGCTTACGCGACGCGATCTCCGGCACGACGCCGCCGTAGAGTGCGTGCAGGTCGGCCTGCGACGCGATGGCGTCGGAGAGGATTTTGCGCCCGTCCTCGACGACCGCAACGGCAGTCTCGTCGCAGGAGGACTCGAAAGCGAGAATTTTCATTGCTGCGCCTCCGCTTCTGCCGCGCCGAATTCCTTCGTCATGATGATGGCGTCCTCTTTCGGGTGGTCGTAGTAGTTTTTGCGGCGGCCCTCGCCGCGGAAGCCGCGGCTGCCGTACAGCGCGATGGCGGCATAGTTGCTCTCACGCACCTCAAGCGTCAAGAACGCAAGGCCGCTGCCCTCGGCGAAGCGGATAAACACGTCGAGAAGCTGCCCCGCCACGCCGCCGCGGCGGCAGTCGGGGCGGACGGCCATCTTGGTGATGCAGCCCTCGTCCACGACGGCGAGCAGCCCCGCGTAGCCGACGACGCTGCCGTTTTCTGCATCCAGCGCGACTAAGAAGGCCGAGCACGCGTTTTCAAGCTCCTCTGCGAGCATGTTGCGCGACCAGGGGTTCGAGAAGCATGTGCGCTCAAGCTCGGCAACGTCATTCAAATATTCGTTCGTCATCGGCACGATGCGGACTTTTTTCTTTAACTGTTCCATTGGTTTCCTCCGGTCATTTGGCTTCCAGCCAGTTTATGCCCCAGTGGGCCTCGGCGGTCAGGGGAACGGAGAGGTGCACTGCGCCCTCCATCTCCTCGGTGAGGAGCCGTGCGACCGTCTCCTTTTCCTCCTCCGGGCACTCGACGATGAGTTCGTCGTGCACCTGCAAAATGAGCTTTGCCTTTAAGTTTTCCTTGTGCAGCCGCTCGTCGACGCGCACCATTGCGAGCTTGATGACGTCCGCGGCTGTGCCCTGGATGGGCATGTTGCGCGCGACACGCTCGCCGAACGAACGGGTATTGAAGTTGCTCGCCGCCAGCTCGGGCAGCGCGCGGCGGCGGTGCATCAGTGTTTCGACATAGCCGCGCTCCTTCGCCTGCGCGACGACCTCATCCATATAGCGGCGGATGCCGGGGAAGCGCTCAAAGTACGTCTCGATATATTCCTTCGCCTCGTACACCGGCACGCCGATGTCCTGCGCGAGCGAGAAGGCGGAAATGCCGTATACGATGCCGAAATTCACGGCCTTCGCGTGCGAGCGCATCTGCTTGGTGACCTGATCAGTCGGCACGCCGAAGACCTGCGCGGCCGTGACGGTGTGAATGTCCTCACCGGTCAGAAACGCCTGCTTCATCGCCTCGTCATCCGCGATGTGCGCGAGCAGCCGCAGCTCGATCTGACTGTAGTCCGCGTCGACGAGCACGCAGCCGTCCGCGGGGACGAACATGCGGCGGAATTCACTGCCGAGCTGCGTGCGCGTGGGGATATTCTGCAAATTCGGCTCGGTCGAGCTCAAACGGCCCGTCGCCGTGACGGTCATCTGGAAGCTCGTGTGGATGCGCCCGTCGGGCGCGATGACCTTCAAAAGACCGTCGCAGTAGGTCGAGCGGAATTTCGCGTACTGGCGGTACTGCAAAACCTTTTCGACGATGGGATTCTCCCACCGCAGTTTTTCGAGCACGTCCGCGTTCGTCGACCAGCCGGTCTTCGTCTTTTTGCCGTGCGGGAGCTGCAAGCGTTCAAAGAGCACCTCGCCGAGCTGCTTGGGGGAATTGATGTTGAACGGCCCGCCCGCCTCTTCATAGATGTGCTGCTCGAGCGTCTTGAGCTGCACTTCCATCTCGCTGCCGAAGGCCGCGAGAGCGTTCGCGTCCACGCGCATGCCCGCGTGCTCCATGCGCGCGAGTACGGCGCAGAGGGGCAGCTCAACCTCATAATAGAGCTCGTGCAGCTCGCGCTTCTCAAGTTCGGGGGCAAAGGCCTCATACAGCGCATCGACGGCGCTGGTATAGACGTGGAACGCCGTCTCGGCCTCGGCCGTGTCGCCGAGCATCGAGAAAGCGTCTGGATCTAAGTGCTTCGGCTCGGCAAGCGTCTGGTGGAAGTAGGCGGCGAAGAGCGACGCGATATCGTACTTGCCCGCCGTCGCGTCGAGAAGATAGCCCGCGAGCGCGGTGTCGAAAACGAAGCCGTCGATGGGAAGGCCATTTTCGAGCAGCGTGCGCTGGAGGTCTTTTACATTGTGGCTGACTTTCTTGATATCATCCGAGAACAGGGCGCGCAGCAGCGCGTTCCAGTCGCCCTCGTAGCGGCTGAAGCAGAACTCGGCAGAGACGGCGGTCGATTCGCCTGCAACGAAGTCGGCGATCACGCCGGAAAGGTCCGGCAGCGCCAGCAGCGTCACGTGCTCCGCCTTGCGGAAGAGCGAGAGATATTCCTTGGCCTTTTCCACCGTGGTCACGGCCTCGGCGGTCACGGTGAGGTCGACCGGCTCCTCGGCGGCGGGGATGTCGGCGGGCGGCTTGAGACCGTATTTGTCGATGAGCTTGGTAAATTCCAGCTTCATAAAGAGCGGATAGAGCGCGTCTGACGGCGCCTTGCGCAGATTGTCCTGCGGAGAAAATTCGAGTGGTGCGTCCGTCACGATGGTCGCGAGGTGGAAGCTCTGGCGGGCGCTCTCCTCGCCCTCGGTGAGCTTTTTGATGACGTTCGGCTTGGCCTCGATATCGGGGAGCAGCCGGTAAATTTCATCAATGCTCTGGTATTTCTGGATGAGCGCCATCGCCGTCTTTTCGCCAACGCCCGGCACGCCGGGGATATTGTCGCTCGCGTCGCCCATCAGGGCTTTGAGGTCGACAATGTGGATGGGCGCAAAGCCGTAGACCTCACGAAAGCTCTCGGGTGTCATGTCCTTCGCTGTGGTCTGGCCCATGCGCGTGGAAATGAGCTTGACGGTCGTGTGCCCGGTCACGAGCTGCAAAGAATCCTTGTCTCCCGTGGCGACGACACAGTCCCAGCCTGCGCTTTCGCACTTGCGCGAGATCGTGCCGATCAGATCGTCGGCTTCAAAGCCCGCGAGCTCGTAGCGGGGGATGTTCATCGCGTCGAGCACGTCCTTGAGCACCGGCATCTGCATGGCGAGCTCTTCGGGCATGGCGTGGCGCGTGGCCTTGTAGCCCTCGTACTCGAGGTGGCGGAACGTCGGCTCGCGGCGGTCGAAGGCGACGCACAGCGCCTCGGGCTTTTCCTCGTCGAGTAAGCGGCCGAGCATCGTCAGAAAGCCGAAGATCGCGTGGGTGAAAAACCCGTCGCGCGTGGTGAGCGGACGGACACCGTAATAGGCGCGGTTGATGATGGAGTTGCCGTCTAAAACCATCAGCTTCATGGCATGCACCTCCCAAAATGCAAATTTTTACTAAATATAGTATAGCGCAAAGCAAACAAAAACACAACAGAAACCGGCGGAACTCTCGGCGCGGAGTGAGAAAGTGTGGTAAAAATAAACAGAACACTTGCAATTTCTTGTCGGGATGTTTATAATATTGACTGAAAATCTGTTTTGCTTCCTAATTTTTTGTTAGGAAGCGGGCGGAAAAACAAAAAAGAAAGGGAGAAAATCATGGAAAAGCTATTTAAGCTGAAGGCCAACGGTACTACGGTACGCACCGAGATCCTTGCCGGTCTTACCACGTTTATGACCATGGCCTACATCATCGCGCTCAACCCGAACCTGCTGACCAACTTTGCAGTGGGTACGCCGCTGTGGAACGGTGTGTTCCTTGCCTGTCTCTTATACACATCTGACGC
>OJQF01000959.1_pt1 | contig 12472 bp, 9 predicted proteins | sample 1598681 | NCBI WGS metagenome assembly OJQF01 (sample SAMN03922506, study PRJEB24848) | human gut metagenome | isolation source: stool sample | host: Homo sapiens | place: Germany | collected 2011-11 | reverse complement strand
ACCAACCTAAAACTACTAACCTAAATGAACCTTAAAACTTCGCTGCAAAGATAAGGCGAAAAAACCATCCGCGCAAGCTTTTATTAAAATAATTTTCAATTTTTTTGAGTTTTTTTAATATCACCAGCCGGCAAGAATTCATACGCCCATGTAAATCAACCACATAACACCCTCGCAACCCAAACCTTAAAAAACTTTTTTCCACCCGGTATGCAGTATCGGCCGAAAAGCGCATTTATATATATAAAAAGAGCGATATGACGATCATAACAGATAAATTGCTACTTTTGCAAAATGATTTCAGCAACGTCATTTTCTTTTCGGCCAGAATCTCCCCGCGCAACACCCCGGCAGAGATTTTGCACACTCGCTATTGCCCATCCTCGAACTCCTAACCTAACCAATAGTTTTACAGTACGATGACAGTATCGTTGATCATTTCCACTTACAACTGGCCTCGGGCGCTTTACCTTTGCCTCGACAGCGTGATGCAACAGACCGTCATGCCCTCCGAAATCCTGATTGCGGACGACGGATCGGGCATGAGCACCCGCGATGTCGTAAAGCACTTCGAGAACATCTCGCCGGTTCCCGTGCGCCATATCTGGCACGAGGATAACGGTTTCCGCCTAGCGGCCATCCGCAACAAAGCCATTGCCGCCAGCAAAGGAAAATACATTATCCAGATCGACGGCGACCTGATCCTGCAACGGAATTTCATTCAGGACCACATGCTTTTCGCCCGGGAAGGATGCTTCGTCACCGGCTCCCGGGGCATCATCACCGAACTGCTGACCCGCAAGGTGCTCAGCGGGGAGATCACATCGCTGTCCCCGCTGATGAAAGGCATCCGCAGCAGCAACAATGTCGTACGAATCCCGATCATGTCGATACTCTACCATACGTTCGGCCCGACCCGCGCTCCCCGTGGGTGCAATATGGCATTCTGGCGCAACGACCTGATTCGCGTAAACGGCTACGACGAAGATTTCAAGGGCTGGGGATTCGAGGACGCCGAATTATGCATACGACTCAACAACAGCGAGATACATCAGCGTTGCATGAAATTCCGGGGCGTTGCTTTCCACCTCCATCACAACCAGGCGGAACGTTCGGGCTGCAACAGCAACGAGCAGCGTTACAAAGACAGCATCCGCTGCCACCGGACCCGCTGCGAGAAGGGGCTCGACCGGCATCTTACCCCGAAAATATCCTACGAGACCGGCAGAGGGTCGGCCATCGTCATCGGCGGCTGACCCGGTCGCAGCGAATTCGCCGCGCGCTACTTTTCGAACGATGACTTTTCGGGGAAACGGGTGTCGAGAAACGTCCGGACCCGGATACGGTCTTCGTCGGTCATACGCACGTCGTCGTTCAGGCAGAACAACGACGGATCATATTTCTCCATAATAGACTCAAGATTAGGCAGATAAGCCGGGATGCAACGCGAATCGCTGCCGCAACCCGCGCCGAAAGCCGCACGAAGCAGCCGCAAGGGGTTGCGCAGTTTGTTGAAGCGGGTCACCTTGCGCAACGAGGCGCGTCCGCGCGCCAACGCATCGTAGAGCACCAGGGCACGCTGCCAGTCGTCGCGCGAACGGAACCGGGCGTGCTTCGTATGCTCCAGTTCGGCCCGGAAGGTCTCGCAGCATTCGAGAAAATCGCTGCGGCGGTAAGCGTCGACATTGTGGTGGGGAGCCAGCGACGAGCACCTACCGTAACGCGCCCGCACGAGATCCTGCATGCGGAGGATCGTATGGCAATAGATGTCGTCGTCGTGCTTCTTCAGCGACTGGACCTTAAGCCGCACGATGGGGCGGCCCTGCCAGTCGAAGAAAAACCCGGGATCGACGGGACGGCTGAAAAACATGTCGTCGTTGGCATAGAGGAAATGCTCGGCCAGACCAGGAATCCGGGGCAGAAACAGCTCGATGGTGCACGAATTGAAGACGGGAAGAATCTCCGCAGGCATGATCTCCCGGTGGGAAACCACCCTTATGCGCGGATTCGACGTATCGAGCCACGCAGGCGTCTGGTCGTCGGTCACAATATAGACGCGGCGTATCCACGGCGCAAATTTCTCCACCGAACGCAGGGAATAACGCAGTTCGTCGTTCTCGACGTAGCGGCACTCCCCCGCCACCTGGGGGTCCACCTGCCTGTCGGCCGGCAGAAATTCATTTTTCTTCGTCAGCCACACAGGGTCGTTCCCATCGACCCAAAGGTATACCAGATCAATGTCCATCGCATGCTTGTTTATCGGTTACACGTTTCCGCCACACCGGAATCAGATCGAACAACCGGTAGGTCTCCCGGTCGCCGCACTCCTTGATTTTCAGCCACGTAAGTCCCCAGCGGCCGAACGAACGGCGGGTAATGCGCCGGAACCTCGCGTCGAGACGTATTCCGCGGGCGTCGGCGTAGGCCACGAAGGCTTTGTGGGCCAGATATTTGTCCTGCTGCTTTTTCGGCGTCTGGCGGCTCTTGGTAATCGACGCCCCGTTGACCACATAGCGGTAAACGACATCGGGAACCGTCACCAGAACACCCCCTTCGCCCAGCAGGCGCATCGTATATTCCACATCCTCGTAACAGACCCGTTCGCGAAAGCGCAGTCCCAGCCGCAACAGCATCTCGCGCCGCAGGAGCTTGTTCATCACATAGAAATCGGGCGGGCAGCGGCAGAGGCGAAATTTCTCCTGCGCTTCGGCAGCCACCTGCCGCTCCGTATAATGAATCGTCCATTTCGAATAGGAGGGTCTGATCTTCAGCATCGAGGCGCAGGCAATGTCGGCCTCCGCCTCCCGGGCGGCCTCGTACAGCCGCTCGCAGTAAGCCGGGTCGATCCAGTCGTCGGAATCCACGAAAAGGATGAATTCGCCCGTCGCGGCGTCGAATCCCCGGTTGCGGGCGCCGCCCAGGCCGCGGTTCTCCTGCGAAATGATCCGGATGCGGTCGTCCTGCGCCGCATAGCGGTTCAGGATGTCGATCGACCGGTCGGGACTTCCGTCGTCGACGCAGATGATCTCGATCCCGCGCAGAGTCTGTCCCACCACGCTGTCCAGGCATCGGGCCAGAAACGGCTCGACATTGTAGACCGGAATGATAATGCTGACTTTCGGTTCCATCGGCTATCGAATATAATTTTTTACCGCCTCGGCGATTCGTTCGCCGTCGAGCGCCGCAGAAATGATGCCGCCGGCGTAACCGGCCCCCTCCCCTGCGGGAAACAAACCCTTCGTTTCGGGATGCATCAGCGTCCCGGGGTCGCGCGGCACGCGCACGGGCGTCGAGGTGCGCGACTCCACGCCCACGACCACCGCTTCGTTGGTCAGGTACCCGCGCATCCGGCGGCCGAAGGTCGCGATGCCCTGACGCAGTCCCTGCGCGATGAAGCCGGGCATCCACTCGTCCAGACGCGACGGCGTGATACCGGGAATGTACGACGTTCGGGGCAGCGACCCGCTTGCGCGTCCCGCCACGAAATCGGCGACCCGCTGTGCCGGAGCGATCTGATGCTCCCCGCCCCGCTGCCGCGCCGACTCTTCGAACCGCTGCTGGAATTTCAGCCCCGCCAGCTCGCCCCATTCGGCACGCAGATGTTCGAAATCCGCAAGCCGGACCTCCGTGACCAGCCCCGAATTGGCATAGGGCGACGTACGGCCGCTGGGCGACATGCCGTTGACCACCGACTCCGCGGCATCGGTCATGGCCGGTACGATGAACCCGCCCGGGCACATGCAGAACGAGTAGACCCCGCGGCCGTTTTCCTGGCTCACGAGCGAATAGGAGGCCGCCGGGAGGTACTCGCCGCGCGTCTCGCAATGGTATTGGATCGAGTCGATCAGCGCCTGCGGATGCTCGATGCGCACCCCCATGGCAAAGGGCTTGGCCTCGACGCGCACGCCGCGGCGGTGGAGCAGTTCGTAAATATCGCGCGCCGAATGGCCCGTAGCCAGCACGACGGCGGCTCCTTCGATCAGTTCGTCGCCGCACCATACGCCTTTTATCCGGTCGCCTTCGATTTTCAAATCGGTAACGCGGCTCCCGAAACGGAACACGCCGCCCGCTCCGACAATCGTCTGCCGGATACGCTGCATGATGCCCGGCAGCTTGTCGGTTCCGATGTGAGGATGGGCCTCGAAGAGAATTTCGGGCGTCGCACCGTGAAACACCAGCGTCTGCAACGCCTTGTTGTAGTCGCCGCGTTTTTTGCTGCGGGTGAAGAGCTTGCCGTCGGAAAAGGTCCCGGCTCCGCCTTCACCGAAGGCGTAGTTCGAGTCGGGGTCCACAGCGCCGTTGCGGTTGATCTGCGCGATGTCGCGCTTGCGGGCCGAAACGTCGCGCCCGCGCTCCAGAATCACGGGCCGCAGGCCCAGTTCGATCAGCCGCAGCGCCGCGAACAGCCCCGCAGGTCCCGATCCCACGACCACGACCTCCGTGCGTCCGTCGACCGACGGATAGTCGAAATGCACCGGCCCGGGCTGCGGCTCGCGGTCGACGTACACTTCGAGCGTCAGGTTCACCTTCACCTGCCGCTGCCGGGCGTCGATCGACCGTTTCACGACCCGCGCCAGAGCAATATCGGCCTCCGAGACACCCATGCGCCGCGCCGCCTGCGAGGTGTAAAACGTCGCATCGGCAGCCTGCTTCGGCGTGAGTACAAGGGTAATATGTTGCGGCATGTCTAAAAAATTACTTACAAAAGTAACCAAAAAAGCCGGATAATGGCCCGTGCCGGTTGTGTTTTGTGAATTTTTATCTACCTTTGTCCTACCGATGCGGATATGGTGTAATTGGTAGCCACGTCAGACTTAGGATCTGATGCCTTACGGCGTGGGGGTTCGAGTCCCTTTATCCGCACAAAGGAGCCTTTTTCCGAGGCTCCTTTTTTGTTGCCTGTCCGGCGCAAAAAGAGGAAAACCGACTGTATATCATCATTTTGCAAAGGCTTTGACCGATTCCCCGAACCGGAAGCGGAAAGCAAGCCGGAGAAAACCGTTGGGTGGCAAAAAAGTGGGCAGAGCCGATTTGGGCTTCCGAAAACGGGATTGCCACCTTTTTAGCCCGCAATGCATTGTTTTGCTGCGTTTTACACCGCAATAAAGTTTCCTTGCAGACGTTTTGTCAATCCTTAAAATGTCACGAGTTATGAGACAGGAAACTTTTACCATCCTTTTCCTAATGCGAAAAGAACGACCGAAGTGGGCGTGCGCATCACGCAGCGCACGGCAGACAAGTACGAGCGGCTGCTGCGCTACCTCAAACAGTATCTCGCCCAACGCGGCAAAGCCGAGGATATTCCCGTTGAACGGATGAACTACGAGTTTCTGGACGGCTTCAACCTCTTCCTGCAAACCGCCTACCGCTGCCGCCACAACGGAGCGGTCGCCGTGATGAACTGTCTGCGCAACTTTGTCCTCTACTGCCTGCGCAACGAGTGGATCACGAAAAATCCGTTCCGCTACTATAAACTCAAAGAAGACGAGGTGCAGGCCAAGGAGCACCTCACGGCGCATGAACTGGAACTACTGAGCCGCAAGGCGCTCGACCACCGGCTGGCCCGCATCCGCGACGTCTTCGTCTTCTGCTGTCTGACGGGGCTGGCCTTCGCCGATGCCGACCACCTGCGGCGCGAGCACCTCTCGCAGGACGACGAAGGCCGCTGGTGGATTCACAAGCCCCGCGAGAAGACCTCCGTGATGAGCCGTATCCCGCTACTCCCGGCCACACTCGAAATCCTGCGCCGCTACGAGCACGACGAAGTATGCGTCGCACGCTCACGGGTGCTCCCTACGCCGAGTAACCAAAAGATGAACGCGTACCTGAAAGAGATAGCAGCCGTGTGCGGCATCAACAAAGTGCTGACCACCCACGTTGCCCGCCACACCTTCGCCTGCATGGCCGTCGAATACGGCATGCCGATTGACGTTCTAGCCAAGATTCTCGGCCACTCGAACACCAACATGACGCGCCACTACGCCAAGTTCTCCGAGACAGTCATCGGCCGCGAAATGGAGATGTTCGGACAAAAACTGACATCGGCCGCCGCGGAGTAACATTCCGGGTTTTAAGAGAGCAAGTTTATGTTTCGGGTGCCCCGAAACCCTTGCAGATTCATCCCGCTGGTCTCAAATGGATATAATGAAAAAGAATCCCAAAGGCGGACGTCCGCCCAAATCCGCAAGCGAAAAGCTCAAGGAGCGGCTGACCGTGAAGATGGCCGCAGCAGACTACTACGCCCTGCGCGGCAAGGCGCGGGCGGCAGGTCTCACCTGGGCCGAATACGCCCGGACGGCGCTCTCAAGGAGCGTCGTCCGCCAGCGCCTCACGGCAGAACAGATGATCCTGCTGCGGCAGCTCGCCGGTATGGCCAACAACCTCAATCAGCTCGCCCGAAAAGCCAACTCCGCCGGATATGTTCAGGCAGCAGCGGAGTGCACAGCTCTGATCGAAAAGATAGATACGCTAATAGATCAAATTAACGAATAACCATGATTGCCAAAATATCGAAAGGCGGTTCGTTCGGCGGAGCCGTCGATTACGTCCTTGACAAAGGAAAAGACGCCGAATTGCTCGCCGGACTGGGCGTCCGGATGAAAGACCGGGATTCCATCGTCCGCAGCTTCCGAATGCAGGCGGCACTGAATCCGCATCTTTCGAAGCCCGTCGGCCACATCGTCCTCGCCTTTTCGGCACAGGACGCCGCACGGCTCGACAACAGGCGGATGGTCGGAATCGCCGCGGAGTATCTCTCCGGCATGGGCATCCGAAACACGCAGTTCATCATCGCCCGCCACCGCGACCGGGAACATCCCCATCTGCATATCCTTTTCAACCGGGTGGACAACGACGGCCGTACCGTCTCCGACCGCAACGACCGCTACCGTTCGGAGCGACTCTGCAAGGAGCTGACCGTCCGGCATGGGCTCTACTTCGCATCGGGCAAAGAGAATGTCAAGGAGCACCGCCTGCGCGAACCGGACAAAACGAAATATGAAATTTTCCACGCGCTGCGCGACGCCGTACCCCGCTGCCGCGACTGGCCGGAGTTGACGGCAGCGCTGCGGCACGAAGGGATCGCTACCGAGTTCCGGATGCGCGGCGGCACATCCGACGTACAAGGCGTCGTCTTCGCCAGGAACGGCTACCCGTTCAACGGTTCGAAAATCGACCGGCAGTTCAGTTTCTCCAAAATCGACCATGCGCTGAGCCTGAACCGCCGACAAGCACTCTCCGCAAACGAACGCGGTTCTGTAAGCAATCCGGTCGCATCGTTCAGTCACCTGCTCGAAGATCTTCTGCAACCGGTCTACGATGCGGACGAAGAACGGCGCCTTCAGGAACGACTGCGCAAAAAGAGAAAACAACACCGACTTTAATCGACAATACCTATTATTTATGGACACGAACACGATTATCGAACTTTTCGAAGAACTGAGAAAACAACTCACCTCCCTCAGCCGCAGAATAGACGACCGCAACATATCCGCCCCAGCTCCAGTAACAACGGATGATAAAATCGCCCGACTGCTCGAAACGGCCCAATTCACCCGCACGAATGTCGAACGGGTACGCATGGAACTTGCAGACCGCATTACAACTATCGGAAAAGAGACTGAAAACCATACCGAGAAAATTATTGCGGCCGTCGCTCATCCTGCGCAACCCGCAGCCCAACGGCATATCCACGTCATCGACTTCAACACCTCGTGGGCACTACTCTATATGGCGATCTCTTTCATCGTGATTCTCTGCGGCGGCATCCATATTACTAAATTATACGACCGTATTGCCAACCTGCGTGATACGGAATTGAAATACCGTTACGTTCAAATGATGGGCGACATCGACGAGCAAAAATTGCGCAACCTGAACGCCCTCTTCTACGATTCCGAACGCCGCGCAGACCGTCGCTCGCTCCGGCAACAAGTTGAGCGTTACGAAACAGCCGTCCGGGAAGCAATCGAGAATCAACAACGTAGCGTTATCCGAAAGCAGGAAGCAGAAGATATCCGGCAAAAAGCAAAGCAGTTCCAAAAGGAATTAGACATTACAAAATAATCATACGCGCCTGTTATCTAATCAGAGTTAACAGGCGCGTATTACTTATCTTGCAAAATCATTATGCAACTCTTCTATACGACTCTTCCAACTTACCCATAGCTATCCCATTCAATTATTTTCGTTCCACTTCTTACACTGCTCCATAATCGTATTCAAAGCATCTTCCTGCCCTGCAGGCGGATAATCATACTTTTTCAACAACCGTTTGACAATACGCCGCATTCCGGCACGAGCACTCTCCTTCATATTCCAGTCGATCGTTTTGTTACGCCGGAGTGCATCCGTCAGCTCACGTGTAATAGCGATCAACTGATCGTTGGAATAGAAATCTTTTACAGCCTCAGGCTTGGTCAACGCATCATAAAAGGCAAGTTCTTCGCTGTTCAGATTAAGCGACTTGCCGGCCTTTTCGCCGTGAACGATCTCACGGGCTATTTTCAGCAGTTCTTCGATAACCTCTTCGTTCGTCAGCATCCCTTTCAAATAGCGGCTCATGGCATCGGACAGAATTTCCGAAAACTTCTCGGCTCGTACCGTATTCGTTCGCTGATATAGTTGTACCTGTTCTGCAATCAACCTACGCAATAATTCTACGGCGAAATTCCGTTCCTTCATCCGGGCAACCTCTTCAAGGAATTTCGGATCGAACAAAGAGAACTCCTCCTTAATATCGGAGAAAAGATTAATTACCCCTTCGCTCTTGATACTCTGCTTGAGCAATTCATTAATACGCCCGTTGATCTCACGGAACGAAATCTTACCCTTGCCCTCCACGCGCGTCAGTAATGTGCGCACCGCCTCAAAATAGGCAGCTTCGATACGCTGCTCGTAATTCAGCAAACTCTGACAAAGCGACAATGCCTGCCGCAGCAGCAGCGCCTCTTTGATATAGAGTTTTTTCGTTTCCATCCGCTCGGGGGACTGCATGAAATCGACACCTCCGCTGATGGCTTTCGCCCGCTCCAAATCAGACTTACCGAAGAAAGCGCCATAATTGAATCCATACATCAGATCACGGCAAACGTCCAGTTTCTTTTGAAACTCCGGATAGGCGGTTTTAGCCACATCCGTATCACCATAATTTTTGCGGTCACGGTATGTATAATCGTTCATCGCCGTCTTCAACGCCGAAGCGATACCCACATAATCCACAACCAAACCGCCTTGTTTATCCCCGAACACACGATTCACACGAGCAATAGCCTGCATTAGATTGTGTCCGGACATCGGTTTATAAACATACATCGTCGAAAGCGAAGGTACGTCGAAACCCGTAAGCCACATATCAACTACGATGACGATTTTCAACGAGCTGTCGTTGTCTTTGAACCTCTTCTCCAACTCTTTCTTGTGGGAATCATTTCCGATAATCGCCCGCCAGTCTTCCGGATCTTTATTACCGGAAGTCATCACAACAGCCAGCTTGTCACCCCATACCGGGCGCATTTCGAGAATCCGACGGTAAATCTTGATCGCTATCGGCCGCGAATAGGCTACTATCATCGCCTTACCCGTCTGCTCGTATTGCCGGAATTCCTCATAGTGTTTTACGATGTCCTCGCACAATGATGCCACCGTCGCGTCAGCTCCAAAGATCGAATCGAGCCGCCCCAATTCACGCTTGCTTTTCTCAATGACATACTCTTCCGCTTCCTCGGCCATCGCATCATACTCCGCATCAATACGTCGCAAGGTCTGCTCGTCGAGTTTCAGATTGATTACACGGCTCTCGTAAAATACCGGCCGTGTCGCACCGTCATCCACCGACTGCGTCATATCGTACACGTCGATGTAATCGCCGAATACTTCGCGTGTCGACCGATCTTTTTGCGCAATAGGCGTTCCGGTAAACCCGATATAGGTAGCATTCGGCAACGCATTACGCACCAGACGCGCCGCGCCGATTACAACTTTGGCCTGCATCACCCCGTCAGCATCCGTAACCATTCGGACCCTCTCCTCCAATCCATATTGACTGCGATGCGCCTCGTCGGCCATAACGACTATGTTTCGTCGTATCGAAAGCGGTTCTTCGCTCTCCTCGAATTTCTGCATCGTCGAGAAAAAGATACCGTTCGCTTCGCGTCCCGCCAATAATTCCCGAAGATGAGCCCGACTTTCGGCTTGCACGGGTGTCTGACGCAAAAAATCCCTGCAACAAGCGAACTGCCGGTACAACTGGCCGTCCAAATCGTTACGGTCTGTCAGCACGACAATCGTCGGCGACGACATCGCCTGCTGCAACTGCTTGGCGAAAAAGACCATCGACAATGACTTTCCGCTGCCCTGCGTATGCCAAAACACGCCACCCCGACCATCCGTCTCAGCTGCTTTGACCGTCGAAAGCACAGCCTTGCGTACGGCATAAAACTGATGATAAGCACTTAATATCTTAACGCGCTGTTTACCGTCTTTCGAGTAACAAATAAAATTCCGCAACAATTCAACAAACCGCGTTTTTTCGAACATTCCCGCGAAAAGCACATCGAAATTCGCGCTATGGGTATCCTCATAACTCCCATCTACCGTCTTCCACTGCATAAAACGGTCTTCACCCGCCGTGATCGTCCCCGCCTTAGTCATCCCCTGATCGCTCATCACACAAAAAGCGTTATAAATAAAGAGAGACGGAATCTCCTGCATATAGTTACGCAATTGTGCATAAGCTTCCGACACGTCCGTATTCTCACGCGAGGGCGATTTGAGCTCGACCACCACCAGCGGCAATCCATTGACAAATACGATCATATCCGCACGCCTTACCGAGTGCCCATCGACCGTCCATTGATTAGCGATTGTAAACCGATTATGTAATGGTGAATCATAATCGACAAGCCGGACATTTGCAGAGCATTGCTCGCGGCCATCGAAATAATTGACAGCTACGCCATTTTGCAAGTAATCCGTGAACAATTCATTCTTCTGTACCAACGTTCCACCCTCATAAGTTCGAATCTTCACCATGGCTTCGTCAATAGCGGCCTGTGGCAGACCACGATTGATCTGCGGCAACACAGCCTCCAGCGCCTCCACGTAAAGCGGTTCTGCATAGTCGCGTATCACATTGGGGCCGTACACATAATCGTAACCTAATTGCTCTCGAAACAACTCGAGAATGGCGTTTTCAAAATCATCTTCGGTGAAGTGCATATAATTGTTATTTTTTCACATACAAGTTAACAAGCTGTGATACCATATTACGCGCAGATTGCGTTGCGACATCAGAACTAATAGATTGTAAAGACAGGCTTCGTTTGATTTTACGTCTCAAATCACTAATGGTCGCTTCCTTATTGGCCCAATCTATATATTCGGTTTGCCGTGTAATAATTCGAAGAACATTCTGTTTTATAGCATCATCTGAAATATATTGTGATACGATATCATAAATAGCCTTATCAACTAACTCTTCTTTCACTACGGATTCAGCTATCTCAACTCTTTCCTTAGATTCTTCAGCTTTTATTGCATCAAAATCTATCTTTTCAAAAGATGAAGCGCTTCTGACATTAGATTTACACATACTATATTTGATATATGCCATCTGATGCTCCAACTCCGGAAATAAAGCCCCTTGGTTTATATTGTAGAAATTCAATTCTTCTAAAAGGCTTTCCTTACTTCCGGTCGGTATGATTATCCTTTCGCTCGCAAACTGGCTATTTAAAGAACAACTGCTCTTTTCGATCCGACTGACGCCGTAATCAGATTTATTGAGTTGAATATTAATGCTACCCGAAAGCAAAAAGGCTCCGCTCTGCCGAATCAAACGTTCATTGTTGAATGTCGATATAACAAAGTAGGCATTTTGCATCACCTTTGCCAGTTCCTCAAAATCCTCGGCTTGTTTTATTTGACTGCGTAATCCTAATTTCTCGACCAATTGATGCAATACAATATCTCCGTTGAAATCCATTTCCGCAATTCGAGCCAACAGATCAATATCATCTGAATTATGCTTATGTCCATAAGCCCGTCTATAATAAACAGCCCCATCGACATCATATTCATTATCAAATGGATGATCGGAATCGACATCAATAGTATCAGATTCTTTATAATTCTTGTCGTAGTTTTCTTTATCTTCACATTTTGCACACGCAAAATACAACGCGACTAAAGGGTTTAGCGTTACATCCAACATTCTGGTTGGCAGTCCATAATGTTGTAATTTTGTCAGTCGTTCAAATGCGCTTCGGCCACCAAATTCAAAAGGAGCACGAGCACAAGCTTCGGATATAATATCGGATTCAATCGTCAGGTTATTCTCTCTAAATAAACATGGGCGCACATCCCAATTTTTATTGGATTGGCCCCTGAAAAAGAATCGCTCATTGCTACCTTCATTGGCAGCTTGCAACTGAGAAATATATGCAACATATTCCGACAATGTATTGACGATTAC
>OJQF01000924.1_pt1 | contig 12857 bp, 8 predicted proteins | sample 1598681 | NCBI WGS metagenome assembly OJQF01 (sample SAMN03922506, study PRJEB24848) | human gut metagenome | isolation source: stool sample | host: Homo sapiens | place: Germany | collected 2011-11 | reverse complement strand
TATTTTTCCTGCCCCCTTCCAGCTTTTTATCGTTCTCCCCGAGGGAGAAAAAAGCATACGATACCAATTCTCCATCGACGGAGTGCGTCACAATGCAGATGCTTTCTGTGATGGCGGAAATGAATTGGAAATTCCATCAGAAAATGATGGCCTTTGCCACTGTGTCCGTATAATCGACCTTGCTACTGACTTGGTAAAATATGAATTCAATTACATAGTTCTTGCAGATTTCAATGTTACTTTAAACGCACCCATCTACTATGCAGACGGATCACAAGCAACTGCCAATATCTCCTTTGCCGCCAAGCAGTTCCATTATTCCCTGGTCTTAGAAGATACCTCTGACAGTATAATCGTCCCCGTTTCCGGAATGACTTGGCAGCTTGAACTGTACATCCCTTTGGTTCACTGCGCGTTGATGGGGCATAATGCATTCAAGATTCCGGGTATGATTTGGCACAAATCCATTCTGCACGACGAATTCGTAAAGCTGGAGTTGCCGGAGGGATGGAGTGGACAGCTCATGCTTGGTATAAGCCCTGTTCCAGAGGTGAGTCCTTCCTATTTCGAACTTGGCAATACGCTCCGTGCGATAGCGGCGCCGCAGGCAGAGTATGATCTGTGGATTTCTCTGGAGAATATAGCAGGAAATCATATAAACCGAAAAATTACCACCATCGCCTGTAAGCCCACCTTTGCTGCTCCGCCAATCGAAGTAATTGACAGCACCCTGCACTGGCAACCGGAGGGCAACTATGTTGGCGATCCCGAAAGCACCTTTCAAGTCGAAGTCCAACGCCCCGGCGGAAGTATCGACACTTATGCGACATCAACAGAAAGCACCGCCCTTGCCAACACCAGTTCCTACGCCTTGGGAAACTATTCTTATCAAGTTTTCCTAAAAAAGAAAAGCCTGTTTTCCGGCGGAATGAATGAACTTATTTTCAAGGGTTCATATTGCGTTGGAAATCCACTCGAATGGCTTTATGACGGGAAAGAGCTTATTATAGGAGATGCGCTCTACTGGGATTTTGAGACAGAGACCCTGAAAGCGTTGCTTATGAAGTACGGATGCGGAATCCTGACAAATTTGGACTACCAAGGGACAACTGTCGCATCTGGTGAAACAATGCCCGCACCGTGCTATTCGGCAACGCTATCCTTTATTAGCAGTACAGGGCGACGCATCCCGTTTAACTCCAAGCCGTCAAATGACTTTGAATTGGTCAACCCTGTTAAGGTTTGGATTGTCAACGAACACTTGCTGATCCTACGGTGTACAACGGAGGATGCAGTATATGTTGATAAGGATTTTTCCACAATAGTCAACCGTAATCCGGCCACTTATATGAGCAAAGCTGAACAGCATCATCGATTAAAGACACCCGACTATTTCAAGTACAGCATTAGAGAGGGCTACCAATATGTTTGATCCCATCAAGGCTTCTAAGGAAATCAAAGATAGCTATATTGATTATATCACGACCACTTTTGATATGGCTGACACCGACTATGAGCGAGAATTTCGGAAAGAGTTGCAGACGGACGGTATGGTAGCCAGCGGGCCATTTCTTGATATTGGCGGCTCCTATGAAACAGGGCATACATTGCGGGAATTGATCCAAGCACAAAAAGCGAGTGTCTTGTTTGAAAGACTGGAGCCTGTTGCAGAAAAAGAGCGCGAGCTAAAGCTGGACAGGCCTCTTTATCAGCATCAGGAAACAGCCATGCTGAAAGCGGACAAAGGGGAAAATCTGGTCGTTACGACAGGAACAGGTTCTGGTAAAACAGAGAGTTTTTTGCTGCCCATCATCAATCATCTATTGCGGGAGCAGGAAGCCGGAACTCTTTCCGCCGGTGTCCGTGCAATCATCATTTATCCGATGAATGCGCTGGCCAATGACCAGATGAAGCGTATGCGCGCTCTTTTCAAGAATTACCCTCAGATATGCTACGGTGTTTACAATGGCAATACCGAGCATACACAGTCCAAGGCGCTGGCAGAGTACCACCGCACCTACCACGATGAAGCTGGGGAGCCGATAGACCCTGCTCCCAATGAAATCATCTCCCGTGAGGTCATGCAGGAGCGGCCTCCCCATATTCTTATAACCAACTATTCCATGCTGGAATACATGATGCTGCGGCCAAAGGATGACGCGGTATTTTCCGGTGCCAAGTTAAAATTTATTGTTTTAGACGAAGCACACATCTACAAAGGTGCAACAGGCATGGAGACCTCCCTGCTGATGCGCCGACTCCGGGCGAGGATCAGCGAACCCGATAGTGTTCAATACATTCTGACAAGTGCAACACTTGGTGGGCCTGATGCAGATGGTGATATCCTGAGCTTTGCTGAAAAGCTATGTGGTGTTGCATTCCAACGATCTGGAATTATTCGTTCCACAGAAAAGCGACCTGCCATGGAAGATTTTTTGGACTTTGCACCAGCACTTTTTGAGGAACTGCAAAGAAGTCCTGATATTTCCTCCGTGTTAGCCCGCTATCACGCTGACTTCGCTCCGGGAGGGAGCGAGGGTGAAAAACTCTATGCGCTTTTCTTGCATTCCCGGCTGTTTGCTTTGCTTCGGAAGGTCGCACACCAGCCAATTACGGTCGCACAGCTACGTCAAGCCCTGTCCGAAATATGCCCTATGACAAATGAACAGGTCATATCCTTCATTGCAGTCTGTGCTCGCGCCGAAAAAGATGGCGCAAATCTGATCAAACCCCGCTATCACTTTTTTGTGCGAGCCTTAGAGGGGGCATATATCACACTCGCTTCTCCGAAGCACCTGTTTTTACATCGGAAGCACTCGTTTACAAGCGAAAACAACAAAACCGATGCCGCGGTATTCGAGGCCGCTGTCTGCACAGATTGTGGAAGAATGGCTATTGTCGGCAGAGAAGAAGGCGGAGCTTTACGCCCATCAGCGCGGAAGGGGCTGGACGACCCTTCCGACTTCTACTACCTTAAGGACAGCGCAGAAGATGTACTGATTGATGAGGAAGATTGTGCAGATGACGCCACAAACGATTTTGTCATTTGCTCGGTTTGCGGGGCTATCTCTACGGAAGCAGACACAAAATTTAAGCCACTATGTGAACACAGCGAATCCAACTATCGCAAGCTTCGCAAAATAGAACAACACAAAAACCATGTTGCCAGATGCCCTGCCTGCGGCTTTGGTTCGTTCCGCCGCTTCTATTTGGGAAGCGAAGCAGCCACCGCTGTATTGGGAACCGAGCTTTTCGAGCAACTTCCCAACGAGGAAGTCACCATAGCCTCAGCACTAAAGGAAAATCAAAATTCTGGTCGGCGCAGCATCTTCGCTGGCACAGCGCAACCACAGCAAATACGTAAAAAGCTGATGCGGCAGTTTCTTTGCTTCTCTGACAGCCGAAGTGAAGCGGCGTTTTTCGCCTCTTACATGGAGCGTTCCTATGATGAATTTTTGCGTAGACGAGGTATTTGGCACATTGCGGAGAAATATCGCAATAGCGGCATAGAAAAAGTAAGCGTATTTCAATTCGTCGATGAACTCAGCCGCTATTTTGAAAACAACAGATCTTTTGCCGAGTGGGATGCTGGCGAAAATCAAGATGTGGGTAAGTTATCTGCGGCGAGCCGCAGTAATGCGTGGGTTGCGATTCTGAATGAAATGTTCAATGCCCGCCGCGGCACCAGCCTTGTGTCAATGGGTGTACTTTCTTTTGCATACAGGCGAAACGCTCAGGTAGCTACGGCGTTTCAGGGCGACCCGTATAACCTCTCACCACAGGACGCCATTGCCCTGCTCGAACTTCTGACACAGGACGCAGTATTCTCCGGTGCCGTCGACGCAGGAAAGGAGTACACGCTGACAGCTGCTGAACGCGAGTATATTTTCTTTACGCCCTCGGCAAAGAAGTTGGTATTGCTGCGTACAGGAGACTCCGCAAAGCAAAGCTGGATCTCCGGGTGGCGTGGTAGAAAGCGTCCCAACGGGAATTATTATCCCAACAGTCGACTCGTGAGGCTGACGCGGGCATTGGGTATTTCCGATGATGAAGCGGACGCCATTTTGGGAGATTATTGGACTGATGTGTTCAAAGCGGAAACGGAGGAATTTGTACTCGATGCGAACGATTTTGATATTTGCATCGGCGGAACGGAGGGCGCGAAATTTTACCGTTGCAAGAAATGTGGTCGGGTCACGCCGTATAATGTAAAAAAACATTGTGCTTCCGTAAAATGCGCAGGAATGTTGGAACCCTGTGATCCTCTAAAGGATTCTGCCATGAACCACTACGCCCGTCTTTATAGCAGCAGTCACTCTGAACCGTTATATATCAAGGAGCATACGGCGCAACTTGCAAAGGATCAGCAAACACGGTATCAAGAAGCCTTCGTACAAAAGAAGATCAATGCGCTCAGCTGCTCTACGACTTTCGAAATGGGTGTTGATGTGGGCAGTCTGGAAACCGTGTATATGCGTGATGTCCCGCCCAGCCCATCCAATTATGTGCAGAGGGCAGGCCGTGCCGGTCGAGCAAAGCATTCTGCGGCATTTGTTATGACCTATGCGAAATTATCCTCTCACGACTTTACATATTATGACGACCCGACGGCCATGATCAGCGGAAAGATCAAAGCCCCAATTTTCGAAATTGAGAACGAAAAGATACTAAATCGCCATATTTTTGCTGTAGCTCTGAGTTCCTTCTTCGCACAGCATAAGGAAGTCTATGCGGGTGATAACCAAACTGTCTTGCTGAATGAAGGCGGCTATGAGCTGCTGAAGGAGTACTTGAATACACAGCCGGAAAATCTCCGACAACTCTTACTGCGCTCGATTCCAACAAAAATGCATCAGCGACTTGGGATTGCTGATTTCGGTTGGATAAATCGACTTTGCGGAGAGAATGGTGTTCTTGAAATCGCCGTACAGGATTTCCGCGGAACAGTAGCGGAAATGGAAAAAGAACTGTTGGCTTGCCGCCGCAGGCACGACGATGAAGCTGCCGGTGTCTGGAGCCGCACCCTTAGAAATTTCAGGTGCAGCAAGGATGACAACGCTGGGAAAAAGAGTCTTATCGGTTTTTTGGTTCGAAATAATGTACTTCCCAAGTACGGTTTCCCCGTGGATACCGTTGAGTTGATTCCGGACATCAATGCCGTAGGACGCGGAAGGGCTTTGCAATTAGCCAGAGACCTACAAATGGCCATCGCAGAGTACGCCCCCGGTGCAGAGGTCGTGGCAGATGGAAAAATGTATGTCAGCCGTTATATTCGCAAAATGCCGGGCAAAAATGCGGATGCCGCATGGGAGAAAGGCTTCTACTGCCCCAAGTGTCCTACTTGCGGCCAGCCAAACTTCACTAAAGATCCTGTTACTGGCAGCGGTCGCGAATGCGTTTCCTGCCATACACCCATCAAACGCCTGTCTTGGAGAAAAACGTTGGAACCGCGCATGGGGTTCTGTGCAGAAAAAGAAGCCAGACCTGTTCCTATGCACCGCCCCGAACACGATTTTAAGACAGACGATTACTACATTGGAGACCCGCATCGTAATCTAATCGCCAAGCAAATATTTGAAGTAAACGGTCAAGCTTTGCAAATTGAATCTACTTCAAATGACTCTCTCGTAGTCATTGGCCATACTGATTACAAGGTTTGTCCTGCTTGCGGATATGCAAGCGAAACCGGAATCCCCCTTGAGCACAAGAACTCCAGAGGATACCGTTGTGTTAATAAGGAGGGCAACTCGGCAGAATACCGTTTGTCGCATGATTTCAAGACAGATGTGGCAAAAATCACCTTTGCGACACAAGAGGCGGCAGATATAAATGTGATGCTGTCAGTACTCTATGCCCTGTTAGAGGGATTGTCCCGCGAGATGGGGATAGAGCGCACCGACATCAAAGGATGTTTGTTCTACACATCTGTGGATGGGTGTATGATCTTTTCTGTAGTTCTATATGATGCAGTCGCTGGTGGTGCAGGCCATGTTCGCAGAATTGTGACAGCGGACGGGCAAGCATTCCAACGAGTCCTCGCAAAAGCAATTTCCGTTGTAGACAACTGCGATTGCGACTCGTCTTGCTACAGATGCCTAAGAAATTACTACAACCAAAAAATCCACGACAATCTGAATCGAAACCAAGCTTCCGCGTTTTTACACCAGTGGGTGGGAAACATGAACCCATTACCGGTGGAAACAATTGAATAAAATATTTTCCCCCTGCCATAAGCAGGGGGAAAATATTTTGGTACGCCCGACTGGATTCGAACCAGCGGCCTACAGAGTCGGAGTCTGTCACTCTATCCAACTGAGCTACGGGCGCATATTTGGTTGTGGGTTTCTGCGATAGTCGTCAAATAGTAGTCAACGACCATCCATTTTTTCTCTGCCGTTCCCGCAAACGCAGGTGCGGCAAGGCTTTGCGCCATATCTCAACTGGAGACGCCTGAAATGTCGGAGTCTGTCACTCTATCCAGCTGAGCTACGGGCGCATATTCGGTTGCTGCTGCACTTCCAGCCTTGGTATTATAGCAGTTCTTCCCCCGGATGTAAAGCCGTTTTGGAAAAACTTTTTTGCGGAAAGATTGTTAAAAAAGTTGACAACTCCCGCATCATGCTGTAAAATAACTCCATCATTTCAGGTGCCCCGCACCGCATCCCATCCTAAAAGAAGGTTTTTTATATGAAAAAGCAGAAGATCTCCGACGCCGTGATCCACCGCCTTCCCCGCTACTACCGCTATCTGGACGACCTGTACAACAAGGGCGTCGTCCGCATCTCCTCCAACTCCCTGGGCGCGAAAATGGACATCACGGCCTCCCAGATCCGTCAGGATCTCAGCTGCTTCGGCGAATTTGGCCAGCAGGGCTACGGCTACAACGTGGCGGAGCTGCGCGCCGAGATCGGCCACATTCTGGGCATCGACAGCGGCCACAAGCTCATCGTCATCGGCGCCGGCCACCTGGGCCACGCGCTGCTGCAGAACTTCGACTTCGACAAGGTCGGCTTCCGCATCGACTCCGCCTTCGATGTCTCCCCCGCCCTCATCGGCACGGACATCCGCGGCGTCACCGTCCGCTCCATGGACGAGCTGGAGGAATATGTGGCCAACTACCACCCCGACGTGGCGGTGCTCACCGTACCCCAGAGCGTGGCGCAGCCGCTGGCTGACCGCCTCATCGGCCTGGGCGTCCGGGGCTTCTGGAACTTCACCAATGTGGAGCTGTCCACCGATGAGCCCGGCGTGTTCTTCGAGGATATCCACTTTGTGGACACGCTGCTGACGCTGAGCTACCGTATTTCCCGCCCGTAACGGCACACTTTCCCGTGACCGGCATACTATGGGAATGAGACCGGCAAGACGGTCAAATCTTCATAGGAGGTCACACTATGTGTAATCAGAATTCCTGCTTTGGCGGCGGCAGCTGCTGCTGGATCATCATCGCCATCATCCTGCTGTTCCTGTTCTGCGGCAACGGCTGCAACGGCGGCTGCGGCTGCGGGAACAGCAACAACAACGGCTGCGGCTGCGGCTGCTGACCCACCATCGGCCGGTAAACGGATCCCCCGCCGCAAGGCGGGGGAATTTTTCCAGAAAGGACGTACAAGCCATGGATCTTTCCGCCCTGCGCCGGGCCTACACCGATCATGTCCCCACCCTGATGGGCGCCCGGGGCGGCTCCGCCGTGCTGGTTCCGCTGGTGGACACGGCGGACGGCCCCTCCCTGCTGTATGAGATACGCTCCGCTGCGGTGCGCCAGCCCGGCGAGGTCTGTTTTCCCGGCGGCAAGACCGAAAACGGCGAGACGGCGGTGCAGTGCGCCCTGCGAGAGACTTGGGAGGAGCTGTCCATCCCGCCGGAGGCCGTGGAGGTCATCGGCGAAATGGATTTTCTCCACATCCGCGCCGGCAGCCTGCTCCGCCCCGTACTGGGTCAGGTGGACCGCGGGGCGCTGGACGCCATGCGCCCCTGCGCGGCGGAGGTGGCAGGCACGTTCCTCATTCCCCTGCAATGGCTCCGCGACCATCCCCCTGCCGTCTACACCTACCGCCACCCGGTGTCCATCCCCGACTTTCCCTACGCGGAGGCCGGTGTCTCCGCCGACTACCCCTGGCGTCCCTATTACATGGAGGTGCCGGTCTATCACGGCCTGGCCCACCCGCTGTGGGGTCTGACGGCCCGCATCACCATGGATGTCGTCGCCCACCTGTGAAGCAGAGAAGTCCGTATCCCAAGGGATACGGACTTCTTTTTCATGCCTGCTCCGGCGGCGGCAGGCGGTATATCTCCGCGCAGGCGTCGAACCGGCGGCGGTACTCCTCGTCGCTGTGGTGCATGTTGTGCAGCGTCTCGTGGAGATTCAGGTTATGCTGGGCGGCGTCGATGACGCAGCCGGCGATGTTGGAGCAGTGGTCGGAGGTGCGCTCCAGATCCGTCAGCAGGTCGCACCACACGAAGCCCGCCTCGATGCTGCACTGTCCCTGCTGCATCCGCAGGATGTGCCGCGTCCGCATCTGCTCCTTCAGGGCGTCGATGACCTGCTCCAGCGGCTCCACCTGCCCGGCGGCGGCCGCGTCCTTCTCCCGGAATGCCCGCAGCGCCAGGGTCAGGATCTCCCGTACCGCCCGGGACAGCACGCCCAGCTCGCTCTGGGCCGCCCGGCTGAAGGTCAACTCCTTGGCCCGCAGTTCCTCCGCCGACTCCAGCACGTTGACGGCGTGATCGGAGATGCGCTCGAAGTCGCCGATGGTTTTCAGCAGCTCCGTGGCCTCCTCGCTCTCCGCCGCGCCCATCTGCTGGGTGCTGAGCTTCACCAGATAGGTGCCCAGCACATCCTCATAGTGGTCGCAGCGCTTCTCCTCCTGCCGGATGCGCTCCGCCAGCTCCGGCGTGTAGGCGGAAAAGGCACTCAGCGCACTGCCCAGCGCCTCCACGGCGCAGCCGGCCATCTCCTCCGCCACGGCGCGGCACTGCTGCAGCGCCAGAGACGGCGTGGCCAGCAGGCGCTCGTCCAGCTCCACCGGCTTTTCCGCCCGCTCCTGCGGCCCGTCCGGCACCAGCCGGACAGCCAGCTTTTCCAGAAGGCCGCCGCAGGGCAGCAGCATGGCCGTGCAGACGATGTTGAAGCAGGAGTGGGCGATGGCGATGCCGTACATGGTGGCGCTCTCGTGGAGGATGCCCGGATCAAAGACCGCCTTGACGATGCAGAACACCGTCAGCAATACCACCACGCCGATGACATTGAACATCAGGTGCACCACGGCGGCGCGCTTGGCGTTCTTGCTGGTGCCCACGGAGGACAGCAGTGCCGTGACGCAGGTGCCGATGTTCTGGCCCATGATGATGGGGATGGCGGCGGCGTAGCTCACCTGCCCCGTGACGGCCAGCGCCTGCAGGATACCCACGGAGGCGGAGCTGGACTGGATGATGCCCGTCAGCACCGCGCCGGCCAGCACGCCCAGCACCGGGTTCTTGAAGGCGATGAACAGCTGGGCGAAGGCGGGCACATCCTTCAGCCCCGCCACCGCGCCGCTCATGGTGTCCATGCCGAACATCAGCGTGGCGAAACCCAGCAGGATCATGCCGGTGTCCTTCTTCTTGCCGTTTTTGCAGAACATATAGAAGATGATGCCTACCAGCGCCAGCACCGGCGTGAAGGACGTGGGCTTCAGCAGGTTGATGAACACATTGCCGCTGCTGATGCCCGCCATGCTCAGCAGCCACGCCGTCACGGTGGTACCCACATTGGCGCCCATGATCACGTTGATGGCCTGCCGCAGCGTCATCAGGCCGGAGTTGACAAAGCCCACCACCATCACCGTGGTGGCCGAGGAGCTTTGAATGACAGCGGTGATGGCAAGGCCCGTCAGGAAACCGGTCATGACCCGTCCGGTCATTTTGTCCAGCATCGTCCGCAGCTTGCCGCCGGCCCGGCGCTCCAGCGCCTGCCCCATCAGATCCATGCCGAACAAAAACAGGCACAGGCCGCCGATCATCGTCAGCGCATTGAAAATCGTCATATTGCTCTCTCCTTGATTTTACACATTTGTGACCATCCGCAGGATAACACGCCATTGTCAAATCCAATGTAAGTGTTTTGTAAAATCTGTGTAAAACCCGGGTGCATGAGAAAGGAGGGCACGCCGCCGCGCGCCCTCCCGCCATATGCCTTTTTACAGTACGCCGAAATGCTCCAGCAGGATCTTCACGCCGATGAGGATCAGGATGGCGCCGCCCACGAACTCCGCGCGGTTCTTGTACTTGGCGCCGAAGATGTGCCCCACGAACACGCCGCCCACGGAGATGGCAAAAGTCGTACAGCCGATCAGGGCCGCCGCCGCGCCGATGGGGATGGCCAGCTCCACCATGGAGAAGCTGACGCCCACGGCCAGCGCGTCGATGCTGGTAGCGATGGCCAGCATGAAAAGCTCCTTGTGCCGCAGCTCCGCCGGCTCGACCTCCTCGTCCTCCTTCTTAGACAGGCTCTCCCGGATCATGTTGCCGCCGATCCACGCCAGCAGCACAAAGGCGATCCACGGCGCCATCTTCGTCACATGCCGGGCAAACTGGGAGCCCAGCAGCCAGCCGGTCAGCGGCATCAGCGCCTGAAACACGCCGAAATACGCGGCGAGGAGCAGCGTCTGCTTCTTGTTGATCGTAGGCATGGCCAGTCCCTTACAGATGGCCACCGCAAAGGCATCCATGCTCAGGCCGATGCCCACCAGAAAGATCTCCAGTAATGTCATAGTGTTCCCTCTCCCATTATAAAATCACCGGCACGGGCCGGTGGATGGTCATGCTGTCCGGCGTCACGCGGCAGCTGTACGCCGCCACCTGCACCCCCGCGGCCGCCGCCTGCCGCAGCGCCGCGCCGAAGGCCGGGTGCGTATCGTCGTTGGGCGCGAAGTCCGTCACATCCTCCATCTGGATGACAAAGAATGCCGTGGCCCGGTGGCCCAGCGCCGCCGCCCGCATCAGCTCGTGCAGGTGCCGGACGCCCCGCTCCGTGGGCGCGTCCGGGAATCGTGCGTGTCCGCCGTCCTCCAGCGTCACGCCCTTGACCTCCACCAGATGCAGGCCCTGCGGCCCCTCCAGACAGAAGTCCAGCCGGGACTGTCCGAACGTGAACTCCGGCTTCAACGTCTCCGCCGACGGGTCGAACGTCCGCGCCCACTCGGCAAACGCCCGGTTGGGGGCCTGCGCGTCCATGTTGATGAGCCGTGCGCCCTTCTCCACCGCGATCAGGTCGTAGGCCGTCTTTCGCGCCGGGTTAGCGGCCTTTTCCAGATAAACAGCGGCGCCCGGCACCAGCAGCTCCCGGCAGCGGCCCGTGTTCTTCACATGGCACACCACCGTTTCGCCGCTGTCCAGCGCCGCGTGGGCGATAAAGCGGTTGGGCCGCGCCAGAAACCGCGCCCGTATCACCTGTCCGTACTCCACGCGCCATCCCGCTTTCTTTTTGGTATAGACCTGCATCATATCACAAATATTGTCCTTTGGAAAGCATTATTTTGCCGTGTCTGTCCATATGCCGAAAAAAATCATCGGAATACGCAAAAAAGGCTTGCAAAATGAAAAATCATCGACTATAATAGCCGTGTCAAATGGATATGCACCTTTAGCTCAGTTGGTAGAGCACCTGACTCTTAATCAGGGTGTCCAGGGTTCGAGTCCCTGAAGGTGTACCATGATTTCAACAGCTTTGGCTGATGAAATAGAAGAAAAAATGCGGCCCGTTGGTCAAGTGGTTAAGACAGAGGCCTCTCACGCCTTTAACATCGGTTCGAATCCGGTACGGGTCACCACAAAATGAAAGGACACACGAGGTGTGTCCTTTCATTTTGCGATACCATACTTCATATCTTATATGCCTGCCGCGAGGCAGGCCATTACTGCATACAGGAGCATTTTATGGCTAAAAACATCCGCTTATCCGACCACTTCTCCTATTCCAAGCTGCTACGCTTCACGCTGCCGTCCATCGTCATGATGGTGTTCACCTCCATCTACGGCGTGGTGGACGGCCTGTTCGTGTCCAACTTCGTGGGCAAGACGGCCTTCGCCTCCGTGAACCTGGTGATGCCCTTCGTGATGATCCTGGGCGGCATGGGCTTCATGATCGGCACCGGCGGCACGGCGCTTGTCTCCAAGATCCTGGGCGAGGGCGACCCGGACACCGCCAACAGAACGTTCTCCATGATGGTGCTGTTCACGCTGGCGCTGGGCATCGTCCTGTCCGCCGCCGGCATCATTTTCATGCGCCCCGTCTCCCGCTTTCTGGGCGCCACCGACGCCATGATGGACGACTGCGTGCTGTACGGCCGCATCGTCACCGGCTTCACGTTCGCCTTCATGCTGCAAAACGTGTTCCAGAGCTTTTTCATCGCGGCGGAAAAGCCCAAGCTGGGCCTGAAGGTCACAGTGGCGGCGGGCCTGACCAACATGGCGCTGGATGCCCTGTTCATCGCCGTGTTCAACTGGGGCGTGGCCGGCGCGGCTGTCGCTACCGGCCTGAGCCAGTGCGTGGGCGGCGTGCTGCCGCTGGTGTACTTTCTGCGGCCCAACAGCAGCCTGCTGCGCCTGTCCCCCACCCGCCTGCGTATCCGGCCCATTCTGGCCGCCTGCGGCAACGGCTCGTCCGAGCTGATGAGCAACATCTCCTCGTCGGTGGTGAGCATGCTCTACAACTTCCAGCTGATGCGTCTGGCCGGCGAGGACGGCGTCTCCGCCTACGGCGTGCTGATGTACGTCCAGTTCATCTTCATCTCCATCTATATCGGCTACTCCATCGGCTGCGCGCCGGTGGAGTAGCCGATATAGATGGAGATGAAGATGAACTGGACGTACATCAG
>OJQF01000878.1_pt1 | contig 13279 bp, 11 predicted proteins | sample 1598681 | NCBI WGS metagenome assembly OJQF01 (sample SAMN03922506, study PRJEB24848) | human gut metagenome | isolation source: stool sample | host: Homo sapiens | place: Germany | collected 2011-11 | reverse complement strand
CCGGGAAAGTTTCATTTTCGGTTCATTTGGGAAGGATAAACATTAAAAAAGCAAAGAAAAACAATTTTTTTTACACGTCTTTCGCCCGATGGATGATGCAAGTCGGCGAGCAACCAGGCCAGGATGATGCCAATTCGTTGCAAATTAGTTCGTTAAATAAAAAGAGCTTGTCCTCCTGTTCCCTGTGACGTTTTTTTGGCTGCCTTGCAATAATTTGATAATCAGCGGTGTGTTTTTGTAAATATGCCCTCCGGAAAATCGTTGTCCTCTTGCAATGAGCTGAAATCTCCGTTATGTTTGTTTCAAAAGGAATGACGATCGAATGAAACGTACAAACCTGAAGCGAAAAATGCCAAGTTATAAATTATAAAAGCAAACAATCAAATATTATTCCCCTCCCAACAAATTAGCACGGGAGCGATGCAACCGCCTATCGCATCGCTCCCGATTCTTTTACTGCCGGTACGCTCCGGCGCTTCCTGTCCCGGCACGGCGGAGGAAATATTCGCGCGTGCGATGTCCTATCGGTTCCGAATGGCCGGACCGGCCAGCCCTTCTGCGGCTGCGGCGCGGTAGAGCCGGTCCATGGCCCGTTCGATTACCCGGCGGGGAGAGGCGATGTTGAAACGCATCCAGCCGCGTCCCTGCTCGCCGAACATCGATCCCTCGTTGACACCGAGTCCTGCCCGGTCGATCAGCAGGCGGTACGTCTGCTCGTGGGTCATGGGCCATTCCCGAAAATCGAGCCACATCAGGTAGGTGCCTTCGGGCCGGACCGCACGAACGGAAGGCATGCGGTCGCGCAAAAAGTCGAGCACGTAGTTCACGTTTCCGTCCAGATAGTCGATCAGTTGCTCGAGCCACTCGTCGCACCGACTGTAAGCCGCTTCCAGCGCAACGGCTCCGAATAGGTTGCCCTGATCGGCATGCAGCTTGGCCAGCTCGGTCTGCAGACGCCGGCGGAGCGAGTCGTCCGGCACGATGACGACCGACGTAGAGAGCCCGGCCATGTTGAATGTCTTGCTCGGCGCGATGAACGTGACCGTCCGGCGCGCGAACCGCTCGTCGAGCGCGGCGATATGCAGATGCCGGTGCGGGTCGTATATCAGGTCGGAATGGATTTCGTCGGAGAGGATCAGTACGTCGTGCTTCACGCACAGTTCGCCGATGCGCGTCAGTTCTTCCCGGGTGAAGACGCGCCCGGTCGGATTGTGCGGATTCGACATCAGCAACGCTTTCGCTCCGGACAACTGGCGGTCCAGATCGTCGAAGTCGACGACGAACCGTCCGTCCGCCGCTTGTATCAGCGGATTTTCGAGAACGCGCCGTCCGTTGAGACGGGTCTGCCGCGCGAACGGATGATACACCGGCGGCTGGATTACGACTCCGTCTCCTTCCGATGTGAATGCCCTGAGCGCGAAAACGATCCCCGATACGACCCCCGGCGTGAAGTCGAGCCACTCGCGGCGCAGCTTCCAGCCTCCGTGCCGTTCGACCCAGCCGATGATGGCGTTCCAATAGGCGTCCGAGCGGTAGGAATAGCCCAGAACGGGATGTTCCGCCCGCTTGCGTATCGCTTCCGTGACCTCGGGCGGTGCGGCGAAGTCCATATCGGCGACCCAGAGCGGAATGACGTCGTCCCGGCCGAAAATCTCGCCCCGCAGGTCGAATTTTTCGCAAGAAGTGCCTTCCCGGCGTATTTCCTCGTCAAAATTGTATTTCATATGCAATCAAATAGATTGCAAATATATGGCAAATTGTAAAAAATAAGCCATACCTTTGAACCGATTTGCAGACCGTGCGCCGGCGGCGGAAAAGCCTCGGCGCAGGTACTCGAGTAAACTTAGCGCATACCGATCCATGAGCACATTCGATCCGAAAAAAAAGAAGGGTTTCGCCGGCGAAGACCGCCGCGGCGACCGCTTCGGAAACTACTCCCGTCGCGACGATTCGAGAAGTTTCGACCATGACGGGGACCCGTCGCCTTTCGTTAAGGACAAGCGTCCGCGAATCAGCCGACCCGCGCGGGACGTAAGATCCGGTTCCGACGGTCCGTTCGGCGACGGCGGGAAGCGGCACTCTTTCAATCCGAATTTCACGAAGGACAACCGCCGGCGCGACGAGTTTCCCCGGGAAAAATCCTATCGTCGGTTCGACCGCGGGGAACGGTCGTGGAATCGGGAAGATGAGCCCAAGGAACGCTCCTACAATCGGTATGAACGGGACGACCGGCCGAGGGGGGGGCGCAAACCGTCCGATGCCGACTCCCGTTCTTTCCCGCACGGCGACCGTCCGCAGACCGCGGCGAAGTCATGGAACCGGGACAATCGTCGCGGCAAGGAAGACCGGTATCCGTCCCGGGACGGATACCGCGATACGCGTGGCGACAAACGCTACGGACCGAAAAAGCAGGGAGCAGGACATTCGCATCGTGACGGCCGGACGAGCAGCTACCCGAGATTCGACGCTCCGAAGCCGGCGGGGGCGATTCGTCTGAACCGTTTTATCGCCAACTCGGGTATCTGTTCGCGCCGCGAGGCCGACGACCTGATTACGGCCGGTCTGGTGGCTGTCAACGGACAGATCGTGACCGAACTGGGATCGAAAGTCAATCCGGACGACGAGGTGCGTTTCAACGGGTCGGTCATCAAAGGGGAGAAAAAAGTCTATATCGTGATGAACAAACCCAAGGGCTTCGTTACTTCGCTCGACGACCCGCATGCCGACAAGACCGTCATGGATTTGCTGAAAGGTGCTGTCGCCGAGCGGGTCTATCCGGTCGGACGGCTCGACAAGAACAGCGTGGGTGTGCTGCTCATCACCAATGACGGTGAGCTGACCCGCAAGCTGACGCACCCGAGCTACAATAAGCAGAAAGTCTATCAGGTGACTCTCGACAAGCCGCTGGCACAGGCCGATATGACCAAGATAGCCGAGGGAATCACGCTCGAAGACGGGGAGATTCATGCCGATGAGATCAGCTATGTCAGCGAAAACCGCAAGGAAGTGGGCATCGAGATACATTCCGGCCGCAACCGGATCGTGCGCCGTATTTTCGAGTCGCTCGGCTACTCGGTCCAGAAGCTCGACCGGGTCTATTTCGCCGGACTGACGAAGAAGAAACTCAAGCGCGGCGGCTGGCGCTTCCTCTCGCCGATGGAAGTGAACCGGCTCAAGAGTGGGGAATACGAATAGAACGGGACGATTTTGTTCTATCCGGACAGAGAAAAGCGGACTTTTGCCGAAAAATATTGCATAAATAAAATTTTCGATTTATCTTTGCACTCGCATTCAGCAATGGTTCTCTAGCTCAGTTGGTAGAGCACGACACTCTTAATGTTGGGGTCGTGGGTTCGAGCCCCACGGGGACCACAGGAATAATTTTCAAACGCTTGACTTTTAATAAGTTGAGCGTTTGCTTTTTTAACAGGTACAACATAGGTAAAACATTGCATTTTGTCTGTCTTTCAAATCTATCAACCTGAATATCAATCAAATACATTTGCAAATATAGAATTTATTTCGTAACTTCACATTACTATTTTAGGTAACGGAGTTATGAATCACGTAGCATTGTTGCCGTCGAATCGGCGGGATTGCATTGTACGGCAGGTGTTTGATACGTTGGATGTGTCGGAGACCACCCGCCGGGAATATGCGGTGCGAATACGGCATTTTTTACGGTTTATCGATACGCACGGACTAAATTGTAACAGTTATTTGGAATACAAGCGTTATTTGCAGGGTTGCGAGACGTTCAGCGTATCGACCAAGAACAAGTACCTGATTTCGGCAAAAGTATTCTTAGACGGATTGCACCGGGTACGACTGATCCCACAAAAGATCACAGACGGCATAAAAGGATTTTCCCAACACAGACTACACAAGAAAGACGGCCTGACCGATGACGATATAGGCAAATTACAGTTATACTGTTCCGCACTGGAACCGACAAGGGCCAACCTGAGATTGAGAGCGATGATCGCTCTCTTTTTGTTTCAGGGTCTCCGACAAATCGAAGTCGTCCGGTTGGATGTTACGGATATTAATCTTCGGGATAAAGTCGCCTTTATTCGCGGCAAAGGCCGGGACGATAAAGAACCCGTTTACCTCCATCCCTCGACGGTCAAAGTCTTGCGGGAATATCTACGAACGTACCGATACAAGGAAGGTGCCTTGTTCCGGAGCGACAGCAACCATTGCCGGGGCGAACGGCTTACGACGAAATCCGTCCGGGAGATTATCAAACGAACATTCCATACCTTACAGATCGACGGAAGCGCGCACGGCTTCCGTCATTACTTTGTCACGAAGCTGATTAAGTCCTACAAAGGCGAGTTGCTGACCGTATCGAAATACAGCCGTCACCGGAGTATTCAGATGCTCGAAGTGTATAACGACGAAATGATCCGGCAGGAGGATTTGCCGAGGTATTACAGCGTGTTCAAAGATATACGGATTTGAGAAAGCCGCGATACATATATTGCTTGGAGGGGAACTGGAACACCAACCCGCGGAGCAAGCAAAGTATCCGTCCGATCCTCGATATTCTCTACTACTCCGCCGGAATCAGATACGTCTACCGCAAGTGCAACACGAAAGACGAGTTCTTCGAATACCTTCGGCAATTCACTTTCAAGCGGTATAAGAACTACCGGATTTTGTACATTGCCTTTCATGGCCGACCGAACGGCATACAGATCGGGCGCGACTTCGTGACGTTATCGGAGATTGCGGACATTTTGGAGGGGCATTTAGCCGATTGCGCGGTTCACTTCGGGAGTTGTAGCACCATGCGAACAAAACGCGCGAATATCGACGATTTCCTGCACCGCACAAAAGCAGACCTCCTTTCGGGTTACCGGAAGGAGGTGGATTTTATTGAGTCGACATGCTTCGAATTTGCATTATGTTATAATCTCAGAAAGGGTTGGAAGGATAATTACCCTCCCACAAAATTAAAACTAATTTAAAATTTGCCATACTTCATGCCTAAGTTAAAAAACAATCAAATCAAATAACTTAATTTTATATTTCCTAAAACAGGAATACTAAGATTGGAAGCACAAAAAAGATGTGATGATTCTGAAAAAAATATTAAGTGCAAAAATGTAATTATGGAGGCTTTCCTTAAGTAATTATGCTTATGGGAAATACACATTTCATTGCGTTTATATTATTAATGCTTTCCATAATCCCTTATGTAATATTATTGTATCTCTTTCATTGAAACTCATATTTCTATTACGATATTTAAAATACAACCTATTATTTACAATATGGCCAATTGCACTACACTCAAAAAGGACCTTAAAAATATTGTGCAAATCAATTTGTTGATCAAGAGGATATGTATTGGATAGAGATTGAATTTCTCTAAAACTGAAATCTCGTTTTCTAAGGGCGGATAGCATATTAAATAATAGATCTATTTTGTCAAACTCTATATATCCAACTAATTCATCCTTTATTTCGGGGAGGAAATAATTTAGCGAGTAATTTTTGATACCATTATCAATGTCTCGGGTTTGTACAGTTGTATTCTTGCAATATTTTTGAATATTATTCAATAATTGCAAAAAGTCCCTTGGAGTATGACGTGTAAAATTTAATAACGCGGCATAGATATTTTGACCTTCATATTTTTCAGGAAAAAATGTCTTAAAAATATCTTGAATATTCGGATAAATCAGATTACCTCTTAATTGGGCTATTCTAATTAAATTGCTACGGGTATAGTCTTCTGTTTCACTTTCATCAAACCAATTAAAAATAAACGCAGAATCTTGCCGGATTTTATTTTTATTGGGATGAGGTAGTCGTTCAAATATATCAGTTCTACATAAAACAACAATTTTAACAGGGATGTTTTTTGTCCTAAAGTAAAAATTCAACTCTTTCGCTTGATTGATAAGGGCTGCAATAGACTGATATTGAATTTCCCTTGATGTTAAAATCTCATCTAATCCATCAATTATTATCAAATGTTTATTTCCCGATGCAAAATGTTCCAGAACACGTTTTAAGAAATTTACTATATGCAAAAACTTAATATCACTTTCGGAAGGGGGATTTTCTCTGCTAAAAGCAAATTCAAACAGCGATGCAATATGAACTTTAAAGGTTGTCTTTGCTGATTTTGTTACAAAATCTCTAATATTCACAATTGGTAAAATGCCACTCTGTCGTAATGCTTTTAGTGTATCCTCTAAGTCAGTAGGAAGTAAAGTTGTGGCGCCTTGGTCTTCAGATAAAGAATTGATTGCATAAATTAATAATAGCCACTCCCACGCAATAGGCAATTTTGCCTCAAGTTCAGTCCCTGAGACAATCTTACTGAAATTCTTATATGGAAAGTCGGACAACAATATAGGGTTAACAAAACAATTAAAATTGTTTTGTGTTAAACGCAAATGTTCAGATAATGCTGTTTTCCCAGATCCTTTATACCCCAAAAATAAAAAAATAGATTTATTTATTACTATATTAATGATGTCGTGGGTATTTAAATATCCATTAATTAACAAATTAGGCAGTTCATTACCCTCTTCTTTTGCATCCGCTTTTCCAAATTCAATTTTTCTAAAGTCCATAGGTGTTTGTTTAAATAGTCACTCTTACCAATGAATATAATCCAAAGTTAACATTTTATTTTATGCCCCCATTTGCTTCCATATGAAATATGGCTTAAAAAATTCCATTTAATAAGATTTTTTGGTTTGCCACATAACAACCCCAAACATGTTCCCTCTTATATTATCATTTACTTCAATATGACATATTGATTAACTTGTTATATATTACTGTCAAATTATCTATGACATCAATTTTATGTTCGATAACTGTAATTACAGAACATTGAATTTTCAAACAAAAACGGAGGCTTTCGGCCTCCGTTTTACAAATTATAATCATCCGATTATTCCACAGCGATCACTTCGTAGACAGCAACCCGTTTTGCTAACTCAGTGAAGGCATTTTTATTGAAGTCGTATGCTCCGAGATTCAGGTAATCTTTTTCTCCGCTTTCTGTAACGCTGTATATCGTATTCGTTTTAGCGATATATGTCCATTCGTACCAGTATCCCGGGATTTCGGCCAGTTTGTCGCCACGCTTCAACGTCGCGGGGTCGATCGTGTAAATATCCGTCACACTGCTTTCGTCGGGCTGATCGTAGTTGATAGTCCGGATATCCCCTGCGCAAATCCGATCCCCCATGCGGAACAGATAGCATCCGGGAGAAGCGACACCTTCGCTCAATTTGATAGTTTTAGTATTTTTATTCAGCGCCATTTGGTATAGTAATTCGTCGGTGCCGTCATAAATATACAGCGAAACCAGCAGATTGCCGCTCTGGGGATCATACACGAACGGAGTTTCCTGAAAAAAGATATCCTGTGCATTATCCGGCTCGAACGTGCCGAACGATACGGCTTCGGTCAGATTCCCTGTTTGCGGATCAATATTTGTCAGCGACAGCTTTGAGTCATTGTCGAAACGAAGTGCATAGAGCCGGTTGTCGATTACACCGATACATGCAAGATCATCGAGCGTGACTATACTCGTGTAAGCTTTGGATGCTATATCGAAACTGCATACGCTCGGAGTGCCTATTTTAGGCCAGTTAATTCCGTAAATAGTGTTCGTCCCTTTAATCGTTACCATATCGCTGATATCTTCTTCCTCTTTAAGCGTGGCAATTGAGGTCAGCTTACCGTTGGTCCGGTCGATTTCATAGATGACAAGTCCCGTTTCATCGGATCCGGTACCGTAGAGCTTGCTATCCGCAGGCTCCGGTTCTGGCCCCGGATTCGGGTCTTCGGCTTCGACAGATATTTTACCCAATACCATTTCGGAATCGTTACGCTTGAGGATCACCGAATTTTCTCCGGCGGGCAGTCCTTCGGGAACTTCAAACGTCAATTTAGTTGTCGTGACCTCGACAATCGTAGCGCGGATATCTGTCATCGGTGCGGTCGCTTTAGTCGGCACCCGGAACAGGATTGCATCGGACGCGGTGAATCCGTTGCCCGTAATCGTGACGGTTTCGCCCGAAGCGAACGAAGTGCCCGCGGCAGGAAGCGTTACGTTCGTTACCAGCGGATCGCCTCCCTCGTTCCCGCCGTCGTCCTTACTGCAACTTACCAGTGCTACGGCACCGATAAGCATGGCTAAAAATAGTTTTTTCATATTTGTGAGTTTAATTAAAAAATAAGGTTTATTGTAGTTGTTCCAATAATGGTTTCAGGATGCGGTTTATGAAATCTTCCCCGCAACGGGCGATCTTTTCGTCCGTCAGTTGATCGTCGGGTTTGATCTGAAATTCGATATAGCTGTTATTCGTATAAATTTCCCAATCGCCCTCAGATTCGGTTTTGATCTTTTCGATCCATTCATCGGTCAGGTATTGCACGGAGTCCGTTTCGCCCAATCCGAAATAGACCACATTCTGGGTTTCATCGGCGGTATAGCCGAACTCTACGGTAAAAGATACGCTGTTTTTGGTCGTTTTGCTGAACGGAATACAGTAATACAGTTCCAGCGCGGGCTTCAACTCCTGTAAATACCGTTTTTTATACTGCGTCACGTGATCGGTGAAAGCGTAAACCGTTCCGCGTTCCCAATTCTCGTCTAATTGGCAGCGCAGTTTCTTATGCGTATCGAAAAACTCCGTCAAGCATTCTTCGATTCTGTCGTACTGCGGATTCAGGATTTCCGACAGCGTGTCGATGGTCGTTGCGATGGTGTCCAGCACGACGGGCATGTTGGCCAGACATTTGGTTTCAAGCGGTGTGATCTTATTCATAGTATTGTAGTTTTAAAATGTTTTTGCGGTAAAATCGTTTCAGGGAGGAAAGCATCCGGCCCTGCTGCGAATCGGGAGTTTCCCAGCCGGGAGACAGGAGCCGGAAAAGCGTTGCCAAATAATTCTCGATAATCGGGTCGGTCGGCGCGGCGATCAGGGAATTGAATACGTGCGGATAGTCGGCATAGCGCCAGCAATCGCCGCAGTAGGCGCTGTTGTCGCGGTGGCTCAACAAGATAAAGAGCGTCCGGTCGTAATCGTCCGGCATCGTCTTTTCGACATACCGGCGGTAATTGTCCAACTGGGTATGCCGCTTGATCGTCGCCACTTCCGAACGGATTTTGTTTTCGATGACGATCTGCCAGCCGTTCCCGCGAATCAGCAGGTCGATCCGTTTGTCATGGAAAGCGTCTTTGCTCCACCTGCGGCAGACGTGCTCCGTTTTGATTTCGTAGCGGTCGCGGGCAATGCCTGTTAGGAATCGTTCGCGGTCGGGAATATCCGGCAGCGACCCGATAAAGCGGGTCAGTCGCGTACGGCCTTCGGGCGTGCATGCCCATGCGTGTTCCAGCAATTTGGAGTGATAGGTTTCGTGACAGGCTTGCCCGATCACGTCCAGTATCCCGACATTGTTCAGATACGGATGTTTTTCTACAAACCCGGCGATGCGGGTTTTGTAGAACTCGTCCCGGTGGGTTTCATAAAGCGGAACCAGTTCGTCGATAAAGGCGTTGAACGCCCGGAGTCGTCGATGACGCTCGGTCTGTTCGGTTTGTTTGCGTTGTTCTCTTAGCCGGATCGTATCGTCGATCCATCGGCTGAATGTTTCGTGTGCAGGCATAAAAAACGTGGACTAAACTTGTTTGTTTTTCGAGGTCGTAGGATAACCTTTACACCCAAACAGTAAAGCCCACGTCGTTGGACGTGAGCGTTTACGCCTTACCCTTGGGTGTTTTTGAAATTTCCTACGTTTCGAAAAACAAGAATAAAAGCTAACGCTTTAAATATGTATGTAAAATCTTTCCGGTTTATTTCATTCGGTAACGGTTTCGATTACGCCTTAAAGATATAAAAACTTTTCGATCCGATATATTATGACCGCCATAACAGCGACTTGTATGTCCGGATTTTCCGGGCCGGAGGCTGATAAGTAGCGACTACCCGCACGTACCCTAACACCCGATCCCATTTAAGGGTACCCCCTCGGCAGGTAATGCCTTGTTGCAGAAACGCACCAAACGTTATCGGATTTGCGCTTTTACCCGTAAATCGTTAAATTTGCATCAGCAAATTTTTCCCGGCGGCTTTTTCCTGCCGCAATCCTTTCGCTTTCCTGCATTACGCTCGAATCACCCTTACATAACTGAGCGTTTACACGCATGTTTATACAACCGTCCGAAAAATCCCATTTTTCTTCGGGTTGCACGTCTAAAGTATTTCTACTGATACGACGATCCGCCTGTAAAAATAAAGGTTCCCCGACGGAATGGTTTTGTAAACTGTTTTCAGGTATTTTCTCGGTACCGAAAGAATGGTAAAATATATCCGGATATTACGCGGTGCCGGGATTCATAAGGCCCGGCGGCTGTTTTTTTCGGCGAATCCGGTTTATTTCTGCCAACGGGAAAATCGAATCTCAAGGAGCGTATACCGAATATCATCGGGTAAATAACACCAAACCTTGCTCGGAATCTTTCCTAAAGTATGCCAGCTGTATCCTCCGGCGGTTCGTTTCTTGCCGATACAGCATAAATAGATACTGCTTTCGGGAATATCCATCTCCAAGGCCGCGATTTTCATGTTGCGAAACAGTTTTGCATACTGGCTTTGCACACGTGTACGGATACCCCGGCGGACGGGAACGGCAACCAACCACTCAGACAAAATGGATTTATCTTTCAGTTGGCGGACACTTCTGCGGTGGCGTTCCCGGTCTGTACGGTGACACTCCCTCAACGTGGCCCAACGCAAATTTTCCGCGCGGTTATCATACGGGATTTGGTTGATGTGATAAACGTAATTGCATTTTCTTTTTCTCGGCAGGAAAGTTTCGGCTACGATCCGGGGTACGCTTTTGCAGGAGGCTCTACCCGTTTTATCGTACAGGCATACATGAAGCCTGTTATTCGGATTGATAAGCCGTATGCCGCTGCGAAGACTTCTGATCTTTCCCATATTCGATACCTGATACAGTCCTTCGTATCCCTGTATATCTTTCCATTGTTCTGTCGTCATTGTCGTATCTTATTGTTATTCATATATTTCCGTTAAAGTGGAAATTGTAAAAGAGTCCGGACGCTTCGTGTAACCCAGGCCAAAGGGACAGAAAATCGAATTTATACCCGTTATTTATCTTCATTGCTCGATTGTATTCAGTACATGAATCTTTTATGGATTTTATAAATGTTTTCCTATTACACTATCGTACGTCGGATATGGATACCTTTTTTTCGCGCGCAATCTCTTCGGTCTTGCCGACGAAATAATGTCTTTGTACGGAATCGTACGCTCTTTGGGTTTCGTACGGCGAGGCTTCAGCAAACAAGCGATTTTCGCCTCGAATTTTTCGGTGAATTCCTTTTTCAGACTCGGAGCATCGTTCAAAAGTTCATCGAGGCGTTCATATTTTACCCGTTCGGCCCTCAACCGTTTTTTATCGCCTTTGATCCGTTCCAAATATCGGGCGTAAGCATCCGCGGCCGGGTGCATGAAAAAATAGTCGCGCAGGATCAACCCTTTTAATTTCGATGTGTCCGGAGTATAATCGGCCTTTCGAATCCCGCGTATGATCTCTTTGAATTTATCGACATACATTCGAAACTGCTCCCGATCCATGAGTCCGTCGAGATTATGGGGTAATCCCATTTTACGGATCGCTGCCGAATAAAATGCGACCTCCACGCGCAAGATATTATCTGGAGGCGACAATTTCTCTACATCCCGGGCGTAAAGCGTTTTGTTGTAAATTTTAATCTTGAAATATTTATTGGACAGTTTCAACTCGATACCGTGCGGACGGTTTTCTGCGTCCAGCGTTCGCATGACGGTAAAGGGCTGTCCGTTGTACATTTTGAACATAGAAAAATAGTCGTCCGGATCGTTGTTCATCTTCAGGTTTACCCCGATCTCTATGTAGGTGATCCAGTTTTCTCCGTCTATATTCGCTCCGCAGTTCGCACACATTTTTTTAAGAGCCGGAGCAATCGAAGAAACGGGAAAATCGTCGTAGCTTCTGCGGGTATAGTGGCGATGGCCCGATCCTTCGATTCGGAGTATCGTGCATCCCGATTCTGGATCGTAATTGGCCCGGCATTTCAGATGATCCACTTTGAAGAAACAGCGTTCCTCCCCAGACTCGTAATGGGTAACTCCCGCATGATGGCGTCTTGCCAACGTATCGACGGAAAAATCAGACTTGCAAAAAATCCGTATAAAATCGAACATACCATACGATTTTAAGTTAATATATGACCGCACGGGCAGGTTGCTCCGAGTATGACCCGGAGTTACAACCTGCCGTCGGTTCTCAAAAAAGAAGGATTGTAATTGTCGTGCAGGAATCGCTCGACATCGGCGGCCTTATACCGAATGGTGGCCCCGACCTGTGAAAACGCTATGCGGCCCTCGTCGCGGTAGCGTTGCAGCGTCCGTCTGCTTACTTTTAGCAAATCGCAGACTTCGGCGTTCGTTAAATACCGCTCCTGTATCGGAGACGGGTTTACCTGTTTGTGAAGTCCTTCTCGGATTTCATCGAGTTTCACCAGAATTTGGTCGAATTCCTCTTTTGTGATAATAATTGCATTCATAATATTAATTGCGTTGGTTAATATTTCTGAATGCGAAAGTCTGCTATTTTGTGGTGAAAAAGGGAATTATAATACCGCCTAATACCAAAAACAAATAGTTATCATTTTGTTTGTCTGTGATTTATGAATATCTATTTGCTTCTTTCAGCTAATAGCCATTTTGAGAAAGTTTCGGACAGTTCGGTAAAGAATTTCAAATCTTTTTCTTCGACGGTTCTTCCTTTAGCGGTAGGTCGGTTTTTAATTTTGGTTTTATAATTGTTCACCGTAACGATATCCATTTCAACACCCATTGTATAAGCAAAGGATTCAGCGAACTGAGTGACACTATACGCATCTTTATTAATCTCGATTACCCCCATTTCATAAAGAGCGATAGCTAATTCTACGAAAGTAATTTGTTGTCCCTTCCATTTAAATTCAGGATATTCCTTCATTTTTCGTTTGGCGATTTTGTCGATCAGCGTTAAATATTCCTTATAAAATTCATCATCTTCAAGTTCTCGGATTTCTTTGCGATAAGTTACCCAAAATTTCCTTAGTTCGGACAGCCACTTTTGGGGATCGGTATGAATTTTTAATTGGTGACGAATAAAACCTTCCCGCTCTTCTTCTTTTAGAGCGATCATTTTTTGCAATAAGATATCTTCATAAGCAATATGATCC
>OJQF01000869.1_pt1 | contig 13436 bp, 9 predicted proteins | sample 1598681 | NCBI WGS metagenome assembly OJQF01 (sample SAMN03922506, study PRJEB24848) | human gut metagenome | isolation source: stool sample | host: Homo sapiens | place: Germany | collected 2011-11 | reverse complement strand
GTGCGGTGTACATGGCTTCGCCATGAATCTTCTGCAAGTCGTTACGGATATCAACCGCGCCTTACTATCGTGAGGCGCGAGTGACGTTACCTCGGCGGCAGACTGCTTGCGAAATAGCGGCATTGCTGGCGCTCGCCGCATTGAGCAGTGCCTCGGTAGACGGAGATTACTGCGCACTTCTACAAGATGGGCAGAGCGGCAGCGGATGATAGGAGCAGAGGCAAATCGTCTTGCAGAACCATTGGCGGCGAGCGAAGCAATACCGCCACGCAGGCACTTCCACTCCGGAGGCACAAAAGTCATTCGAGCTCGAGACTGCCAATCTAAGCCTTTCTCTTGGGGTTCCAAAGGGGCCATTCTCTTTTGCGAAAGAGAATGGCCCCTTTGTCCCGTTGCCCTGCGGAGTGCAGGGGAAACACGCTCCCCGCGCAGCGGGAATGTTGTATTTACTTCTTGCGCTCCACCAATTTCTGGTATTGTTCCGAGATCTTTTTTCGAATATTTTCGATCTCGCGGCTTCCTTCCTCCTGCGTGTCGAGGACGAAGTTCTTCGTGCCGAGTTTGAAAAACAGCATGAACGCCTCAGTCACCATGCGGCGGGTCTCGCGGTCGAGGTTTTTATAGGTCTTGAGCATTGCTGCGGCGCTTTTGAGCTTTTCCTCGGTGAGCTCGCTGAGCGTTTTTGCGCCCGAGGCGGTGAAGACGCTGTACAGCGCGTCGGCCAGCGCTTCGCGCTGCTGGGTGTTGAGCGAATCGGCCCAGGACGAGAGCGTTTCATCGACGAGCTTTCCCTCGCGGGAGAAGTCGTCGAGGTGGACAAACTGCGTACCCAGCACCTGCCAGGAAAACCCGTCATGCTGGTAAAGGCCGTCATAGGTCGAATGCACGACCTGATAGCGCTTTTCATGCTCCATCAGCATGCCGACGACAGACGTCTGCGGCAGGATGGTATGGATGCGGCTTGCGATGCGCTTGTGGCCCGGCGTCTCGCTGATGTCCCAGGCAAAGCCGGGGCCGTCGTTATTATGGACGGCGACGATACGCTCCTGGATCTCGCCGCTGCTCTTGGCCGCGCTGTAAACGGCGAGGTTGCCGCCCTTGGAGTGCCCGCCGATACGGATGGTCTTGTCGCTGTACTGCCGCGCGACGCGCGCGACGTATTCGACCGCCTGCTTCTGCGAGGGGATCTCCTCCAAAAAGCCCATGTTGAGGTCTTCCTTCCACCCGACGATCGTATCGTCCGTGCCGCGGAACGAGATATAGATGCTGCCGTTGCCAAGGTCGATCGTCAGCGCCGCAAACTGCTGCTCGATGGAATCGTCAAGCAGCGCTGTGTAGCCGTTAAGCGTCATATTGCGAAAGCGCGGGCTCGTCATCAGCTTGCGCAGCATTTTCGAGATCGTGTCCGGCACGAGGACACCCATGGGGACGTCCTTCCCGCCATGGCGGGCGAAAAACGCCTCCGCCGCCTCATTCAGCGGCAGGCCGCGCCCGAGCTCGGGAGGCGGCACGATGCCGTCAAAGTCGACAAAGCTCAGCTCTGCCAGAATCAGCGCGTCCACCTCGTTGAACGGCGAAATTTCGAGCGTCAGATCCCCGCGCCAGTCCAGATAATCCATCAGATTTGCCATATCGTTAACCTCCGTCAATGGGTCTCGTTTTCTTTCATCGTATGGCGCGCATAGCCGCTGCGCCACAGCCGCACGGCGCGCGCTTGCAGCGCCTCGGGCTTGTTGGGGAGTTTTTCCGCCGCGACCTCGTCCAAAAGCCGCGCAAGCACCGCGCCGATCTCACGCCCGTGGTAGCCGAGGGCGGCGAGGTCTTCCCCGCTGATCTTGAGCTCGTGGATCGAGCAGCACGCGCCCTCTGAGATCAGCTCGTCGTAGATTTTCTGTGCTTCGTGCCACGGCGCCTGCGCACGCTCCAATCCCGCGGGCGCTTTCGCGGCATTGTCCGCCTGTTTGGTATAGAGAAGATTCTGCACCGTCTCCGTGCCGAGGCGCGCCATCTCCTTATGGATGGCCGCCCGCTCGGGGCGGAACATGTCGTCGAAACAGGCGAGCTGCGCGCGTATTCTGTCACGCAGCGCCTTTTCAAAGTGCAGCCGCGCCATGATGTCCTCCGCCATTTGAGCGGAAATGGCCGTGTGACCGTAAAAATGTCCGACGCCCTGCTCGTCAAACGTCCGGCACAGGGGCTTACCGAGGTCGTGGAAGAGCATCGTCCATCTCAGCTCCCGCTTTGGCGGCACGGCGGCGACAGCGCGCGCCGTGTGACCCCAGACGTCGAAGCAGTGGTGGTAATTGCACTGGTCAAAGCCGACGCAGGGTGAAATCTCCGGAATCGGCACGCCCAGAATGTCGGGAAAGGTCAAAAGCGTCTCCCCCACGTTCTCACCGAGCAGGAGCTTGTTCATCTCCGTGTACACGCGCTCATGCGCAACGTGGGCGAGTAGGCCGCGCGCCTCATGCGCGGCGCGGGCGGTCTCCTTCTCCGCCGAAAAACCAAGCACGGAGCAGAAGCGCACGAGCCGTAAAATGCGCAGCGCGTCTTCCTCAAACCGCCGCTTCGGCTCGCCGACGCAACGCAGGACGCCTGCTTTCAGGTCTTCCTGCCCGCCGTAGGGGTCGACGAGCGTGCCGCCCGGCGACAAAGCGATGGCGTTGACCGTGAAGTCGCGGCGGGCAAGGTCCTCTTCAATGCTCGTGCCGAACGTGACGGAATCTGGGTGGCGGTTATCCCTGTACGCGCCGTCGCGGCGCATCGTCGTGAGCTCAATGGGCAGTCCCCCGCTCACGACCGTCACCGTGCCGTGCTGTAAGCCCGTCGGGTGCGCCCACTCGCCGAAGAGGCGCAGCACCTCCTGCGGCAGGGCGTCGGATGTCATGTCGTAGTCGGACGGCGCTTTGCCTCGCAGCATTTCGCGCACGCAGCCGCCAACCAGGTACGGCGAATAACCCGCGCCTTGCAGCGTGGTGATGACCGTTTCGACTTCCTTCGGTAAAAAGAGCATGGAACCCTCACAAAAAATCAAATTTTTAGCATTGCACTCCGTTCGCCGCTATATTATAATAGAAAATCCATAAAAAGTAAATCTCCTGTGCTCCGCACAAGGAAAGGATTTGATACAATGACTAATCAGAAGGATATTTTCTCCTATCTCGTCCCCGGCAAGTGCGCGCATCTGGCCGGCATCGGCGGCGTTTCGATGAGCCCGCTGGCAGAGGTGCTGCACGGCATGGGCCTCAAGGTCCAGGGCAGCGACATGAACGACGGCCCGTCCGTCGAACATCTGCGCTCGCTCGGCATCCCCGTGGCCATCGGCCATGCGGCGGACAACCTCGGCGAGTGCGACTTTGTTATCCGCACCGCCGCCATCCACGACGATAATCCCGAGATCTCCGGCGCGGTAACGCGCGGCATCCCCGTTTTCGAGCGCGCGCAGGCCTGGGGCGCTATTATGAAGGGCTACAAAAACGCCCTCTGCATCTCCGGCACGCACGGCAAGACGACGACCACTTCGATGGCGACGCACATCTTCATGGCCGCGCAGAAAGACCCGACCGTCATGATCGGCGGCACGTTACACCTGCTTCATTCCGGTTATCGCGTCGGCAAGGGCGATACGATCATTGCCGAGAGCTGCGAATACTGCAACTCGTTTTTGAGCTTCTTCCCCACCGTCGCGGTCATTTTGAACGTGGAGGCCGACCATCTCGATTTCTTCAAGGACTTAGCGGATGTGGAGCACTCGTTCCGCCGCTTTGCAGAGCTCGTCCCCATCGGCGGACATGTGGTCGCCAACATGGATGATGAGGGTGCGCGCGATGCGCTCAGGGGCATTTCCCAGCCGATCTTCTGGTTCAGCTATGACGATCCCGCCGCGCAGTGCCGCGCGGAAAACATCGTCTGGACGGACGGGCTTCCGAGCTTTGACATCTATATCCGCGGCAGTTACTACGCTCATGTTTCCCTGCGCGTGGGCGGCAAGCACAACGTGATGAACGCACTGGCCGCGGCGAGCGCCGCATATCTTCTCGGCGTCAGCGGCGAGGCCGTCGGTCTCGGCCTTGCAACGTTCACCGGCGCGGGCCGCCGCTTTGAGTACAAGGGAAGCTTCCACGGCGCGGACGTCTACGACGACTACGCCCACCACCCCGGCGAGCTGCACGCGCTGCTCGAAATGGCGAAGACGCTTCCCTACAAGCGCATCATCTGCGCATTCCAGCCGCACACCTACACGCGCACGAAGGCGCTGTTTAACGATTTTGTCAAGGAGCTGCGCGTGCCCGACGTCGTGGTGCTGGCGGAAATTTACGCCGCGCGCGAGCAGAACGATATCGGCATTTCGTCTATGGACCTGAGCCGCGAGATCCCCGGATCCGTTTACTGCCCTACGCTCGACAAGGTGACCGCCGCGCTCGCGCGCATCGCCTGCCCGGGCGACCTTATTTTGACCGTCGGCGCGGGCGATATATTCAAGGCCGGCGAAAAACTGCTGAAAGAAGAGAAATAAAGCAACATGGAAATCTCCCCGATCTATCACAATTCCCGCCCCGAGGGTAAGCTGCCCGCGCAGGAAGCGGCAGCGTTCGACTTTCTGGATTCCCTCGGCATCGACTATGAGCGCGTGACGCACGAGCTGGCCGACACGATGGAAAAATGCGACGACGTCTCCGCTGTGCTCGGCGTGGACGTGTGCAAGAACCTCTTCCTCTGCAACCGGCAGAAGACGAATTTCTATCTTTTATGTATGCCGCCGCACAAGGCGTTTCATACGAAGGACTTGAGCCATCAGATCGGCTCGGCCCGCCTGTCGTTCGCGCCGGAAGAGCAGCTTTGGGACTTGCTGCACTGCACGCCGGGTTCAGCGACGATCCTCGGCCTGATGAACGATGATGAAAACCGCGTGCAGCTGCTCATCGACAAGGAGACCTATGAGGCGGAGTACTTCTCCTGCCACCCGTGCCTCTGCACCTCGACCATCAAGCTCAAAACGAGCGACGTCAAAAATATGCTGCTGCCGAAAGTGCACCACGAGCCCATCGTCGTGGAGCTGTAAGAGGAAAAATCAAGCAAAAAAGGTTCCGAAGAGACTTCTTCGGAACCTTTTATATGAGCTCTTTTACTGTAAGGTATATCGGCTTGTCAACGTCCGCGTCAGAGCAGGTACAGACGCTGGCGGTGTAGTTGGGGAACTGTTCGAGCGCGAAAACGCGCTCATTCGGGAAGCTCGGCACTTTCCTGTCCCGCAATGCGACGGCGCTGATCCCCGCGCGCTTGCAGCGGCTCTCCCGCTGCACCCAGAGGCGCCAGAAATCGGCGTCATTTGCCGCGTGAAAGTGCGTGCGCATCGCGCCGCTCACAGGGCGAAGACACTCGATATCCGCGCCGATTGGCTCGTTGTGAACAGCCAGCAGCGCAGCGCCGCGCGTGTGGCTCAGGCTGAAATGAACGTCCGGATGCGAAGCAAAGTACGGCTTGCCGTGCTCGCCGTAGGAAAGCTGCGGTAAGTCCTCCAAGCCGTAAAGTTCATGCAGTGCACGGCAGAGCAGCGCGTAGGCGCAGAGGGGTTCCGATGTTTTGATACGGTCTTGCCGCTCAGGTGGCAGAAAACGCGCGAGCGTGGACCGTTCCGCTTCTGAGAGCGGTCGATCTAATTTTACCGCATACAACCGGATATTCACGATGTTCCGCCCCCTTTGCGCAGCGATTCCTGCGGAAATTATAGGAGAAATGGCACGGTCTGTCAAATTTTCTCCGCACAGGGAAAAATTTTTTGAAATTTTCCGTCAAAAAAGAGGAAAGCAACCATTTTCGGCGTATATATACCATAGACAGAAAAATGTTCCGTGCGCAGAAGTGAGAAAGGAGGACGCCATGGCCTTTGACCGTCAGTTTTTGGACGAGCTCATCGCCCGCAACGACATTGTCGACGTTGTCAGCAATTATGTCTCGCTCCAGCCGCGCGGCGGGAGCCTGTGGGGCTGCTGCCCCTTTCACAGCGAAAAGACGCCTTCGTTCCACGTGCTGCCGGACAAGCAGCTGTGCTACTGCTTCGGCTGCAAAAAAGGCGGCGGCGTCATCAACTTCATCATGGAGGAGGAGAACCTTTCCTTCCCCGATGCGGTGCGCTTTCTCGCACGGCGCGCGAACATGCCCGTGCCGGAAGAAGAGCACAGCGACGAGAGTCGGCTGCGTTCGCGCATCCTGTCGCTCAACCGCGACGCGGCGCGCTTTTACTACGATCAGCTCTACTCGCCCAAGGGTGCGCCGGTGCTCGAGTATATGAAAAACCGCAAGATCACGCGGCGCAATGCAACGAACTTCGGCCTCGGTGCATCGGCGGACGAGTGGGACGGCTTACTGACCGCGATGCGGAAAAAGGGCTATGGCGACGGCGAGCTGCTTGCCTCGGGTCTTGCCATCCGCGGCAAAAACGGCGGGCTGTACGACAAATTCCGCAAGCGCCTCATCTTCCCCATCATCGACGTGCGCGGCGATGTGCTGGGCTTTGGCGGGCGCATCATCAGCAAGGACGATCCGGGCGCGAAGTATATGAACACGCCCGAGACCATCGTTTACAGCAAGCGGCGCGTTTTATACGGGCTGAACCTGGCCAAAAAGAGCAAGCGCAGCAACATTATTTTGGTCGAGGGCAACATCGACGTCGTGATGCTGCATCAGGCGGGATTCGACAATGCTTGCGCCTCGATGGGCACAGCGCTGACGACGGAGCAGCTGCAATTACTCAGTCGCTACACGAAGGAGATCGTGCTCTGCTACGACAACGACGACGCGGGCAAGGTCGCGACGCAGAAGGCGCTGACGCTTCTCAATAACACCGACTTTCAGGTCAAGGTGCTCGAGCTTCCCAAGCGGCTCGTCGACGGAGAGTACATCAAACAGGACGCGGACGACTTCATCAAGTTCCAGGGTAAGGACGCCTTTGAGCATCTGCTTTCCGGCAGCGAGAGCGGGATGGACTTCCGCATGGCGCAGCTCAAGTCAAAGTTCGACCTCAAAAGCGACGAGGGACGTATCGGCTTTGCCGAAGCGGCAGCAGGATTGCTCTCCACAGTGCCGAACGCGGTTGAGCGCGAAATTTACACCGTGCGCGCGTCCGAGGCCGCAGGCATCACGCCCGACGCGATGAAGCTCGAGGTCGAGCGCGCGCGAAAACGCGCCCGCTACAAGGAAAAGCGCGAGCAGGAGCGGCGGGACCTGAATCCCGCGGCGTCCGCCCAGCCGCGCGAGCGGTCGATCCGCTACACCGACCTTCGCTCGGCGCTCGCCGAAGAAGGCGTGCTGCGGCTTTTGACGCTGGACGATTCCCTCTTTGGCGAGAATCCGCCGATCCGGGAAGAGGACTTCTCCTCTCCCCTCCTGGGCCGGTTCTTCACGGCGCTGCGCGCGCAGCTGCGCGAGAGCGGACAGGTGAACATCCCAGCGCTGGCGGAATTTTTCACGTCGGAGGAGATCAGCCACTTGATCGGTATCCTGCAAAAGCCGGAGTCGCTCAAAAACGGCGCACAGGCGCTCAGCGACTACTGCAATATCATTTTAGACGAAGCGCACAAGCGCGCAGCCGTCAATGAAGACCCCCTGATGGCCGCGATGGAAAAGAATAAATATAAGGGTAACGGAGGAAAGCAAACATGGAAGAAAAACAGCTGACCAGCAGAGAGCTGGAGGAACAGGCCAACGCGCTGCTCGCCGAGGCGGATTTTGAGGAGATCAAGCTGCCGAAGAAAGCGAAAAAGGCCGCAGTGTCCAAGAAAGCGAACGAGGATACCGCGCAGGCGGAAAAGCCCGCGGAGAAGTATCCCCCGCTGGATGAAAAGCTGGTCGCCTCCCTGCCCGCGGCGGCGCTGCTGCAGGGCAGCGAAAAGCTCATGGAGATCTTTGCCAAGGGCAAGGCCAAGGGCAAGCTCAGCTCCAGCGACCTGATGGAGACCATCGACGAGATGAACCTTGAGAGCGAGCAGCTCGACCAGATCTACGACTCGCTCGAAACGCTCGGCATCGACATCGGCACCGCCGAGGCCATCGACAGCAGCATCGACGATGTGGAGCCGCCGATGGAGGAGATCGCCGAGATCGAAGAGGAAGAGCTCGTCGACCCGAACGAGCTGGTCGACAGCTTCTCGACTGACGACCCCGTGCGCATGTACCTCAAGGAGATCGGTAAGGTGTCGCTGCTGTCGGCGGACGAGGAAATTTCGCTCGCGACCGCGATGTCCGCGGGCGTGGCGGCCAAGCAGAAGCTCGAAGAGGCCGAAAAGAACGGCACGGAGCTGAGCGAAGAGGAAATGAAGGCACTCAAATCTGCCGTCAAGAAGGGCGAGCGCTCCAAGCAGCGCCTGGCCGAGGCAAACCTGCGTCTCGTCGTGTCCATCGCTAAGCGCTACGTGGGCCGCGGCATGCTGTTCCTCGACCTCATTCAGGAGGGCAACCTCGGCCTCATCAAGGCCGTCGAAAAGTTCGACTACACCAAGGGCTACAAGTTCTCGACCTACGCGACGTGGTGGATCCGTCAGGCCATCACTCGCGCCATTGCTGACCAGGCGCGCACCATCCGTATCCCCGTTCATATGGTCGAGACCATCAACAAGGTCATCCGCGTGTCCCGTCAGCTCTTGCAGGAGCTCGGCCACGACCCCTCTCCCGAAGAGATCGCCGCCGAGATGGACATGCCCGTCGACAAGGTGCGCGAGATCCTGAAGATCGCGCAGGAGCCCGTCTCCCTCGAAACGCCGATCGGCGAAGAGGAAGACAGCCACCTTGGCGACTTCATCCCCGACGAGGGTGCGAGCGAGCCGAGCGAGGCCGCGTCGTTCACGCTGCTGCAGGAGCAGCTCGTCGACGTGCTCTCCACCCTCACCCCGCGTGAGGAGAAAGTCTTGAAGCTGCGCTTCGGCATCGAGGACGGCCGTCCCCGCACGCTCGAAGAGGTAGGCAAGGAGTTCAACGTCACGCGCGAGCGCATCCGCCAGATCGAAGCCAAGGCGCTGCGCAAGCTCCGTCACCCCAGCCGCAGCAAGAAGCTCAAGGACTTCCTGAACTGAAAAATCGAGAAACGAAACAGGAGACCGATACTTCCGTATCGGTCTCCTGTTTTCATTTGCTCATGCTCACGGCTCCTTGCGGCAACAGTGCGCGATGGCTGCGACCACCTCGTTGATCTGTAAGGGCTTAGCGTGACTCATGCGGCGCAGGAAGTTTGTCTTAGCCTCGTTGGCGCGGTGCGCTTCCGCCGCGGCCTCCTCGAGATTTTTCTGGTATTCGAGCTCTTTCGTCTTCTGCTCGTCGATGTTGCGGGCGGAGACGAGAAGATGCGTTACATTGCCGTTTTCGTCGCGGTTTTTCGCGATCAGCGTGACAAGGTACCAGGCGCCGTTTTGCCCCTTGAACTCGCGGGCGATGAAGCGCTTTTCGCGCAGGCGCTCCGCCGCCGTCGAAAAATCCAGAAATACCGCGGCTTCCTCATGCTGCGCGGGCGCAATGATCTCATTCAGGACAAAACTCCGGAATTCCCCGCTCGGCCCCGTGCTCCCCTGATACTGCTCCGATTTGCCGCAGCCGGAGACGAGCGTGTAGCGCTGGGCCTTCAAGTCGATGACACTGATGTCCTGATAGACCGTGCCCAGCGCACGGATGATCTCATAGCGCTCCTCCGAGGCTTTGAGCAGCCGCTCGAGCTCCGCCTCGCGCTGCTCCCGCTCCGCCACAAAGCGGCTGACGTCGGAGAGGATGCACTGCAAAAACGTTCCGCCCGGCAGCTCGACCTTCACGGTCGTGTCCGAGATCCAATGGTAGCCGTCCTTGCCAAGAATGCGGTAGATCACATCCTCGTCAGGGCTGGCGAGCCCTCCCTGCAGGATTTTGTCAACGTAGTTTTTCGTGATGCTTCGATCCTCGGGACAGACCATGTTGGCAAATTTGTTGTCGAATTTCGTCCTCCGTTCAGCCGAGCATCTCTAAAAAGCGCTCGCCGGTATAGAGGAACGGGAACCCCTCGTCGATCGAGCAGCGGACATATCCGCTCGGCAGATTGCGGAAGAGATAGTCCGAAACGGAGTTTTGCGATTTGATCTCCTTCTGCCGGTGCAGAAAATCGCTCATATCCGTGCAGACGCTCAAAATCGCGAGCCGCCCGTCCTCGGCGCGCACGACCTTACCCTTGTCCACCGTCCAGAACCACGAGCCGTCCCTGCGCAGCATGCGATATGTCGTCTCATAGGTCATGCCCTCGTAAAAGCGGCCGCCGAGATCCCTTTCCACCTGCGCCATGTCGTCGGGATGGATGGTGTTCACCACCTTGCCGCCGATGGCCGCGGCCAGCTCCTCCACGCTTTCATAGCCGAGCAGCGCCGCCATATCCTCGTTGGCATAGTACAGCGGAAAGCCCTCTTCACAGTAGCCGCCGATCATACCGGAACTCTGCCCCTGATAGGCAAACTCCAGCTTCAGCGTGTTTTTCTCTTCCTGCGACAGGTATTTGTTCATGTCGAAACCTCCGTGCGTTGGCATGATAGAATATGATCTTCCCGTCATGCGTGAGCATCTGCGCCTTGGCATGCAGTATAAATCGCGTTTGGAAAATACACCGGACTGGGGTAAGTTCCTGCGCCTACAGGGCCTCATGTACCTGATGATCGGCGAATACGACAAGTGCCGCAGCTGGCTCGACCGCTCCATCAGCTTTTTTGAATCACTCGACGCGGACGGTGAGGGCCGCTATGTCATCAGCATCGCGGGCGCGTACAACTATATCGCCGAAACGTACCGTCTCGAGCGGAAGTTCGACAAGGCACTCGAATACTACGACAAGGCCATTCTCTTCAACCAGCGCCGCGGCTCGTACCCCGGTGCGGCCATCATCTACACCGACTACGGCGTCGCCGCCTATCAGAGCGGCGAAAAGGAGGTCGCGCGCGAGCTGCTCTCGTACGCCGAGGAGCTCTATCAGTCCTTCCATGAATACAGCCAGATGCCAATCGCGCTGTTCGACGTGGAGGACGGTCAGTACGTCTCCGCCGCCGCGCGGCTGAGCAAGGCGCTTAACGTTGGGCGAAAAATGGGCTCCCCGTGGTGGAATGGCATTACACTTTACATCACTTGGAAAATAAGACTCTTGCTCGAGAAGCAAGCCATCAACGTGCCGGAACTCAGCGCCCTTTGGCCGCAGGACAAGCGTAAGCACTGTATCGAATGCCTCGACTGCCTGCATCGCCTTGAGCCGCGCACCGAAACGGCCGAAATGGAGCAGACACTTGAAGCACTGAACGCTGAAAAGGCCGAATCGTGACAATTTACAATTGATATTGTAATAGGAAAGACCCGCCTCAGTAAGGCGGGTCTTTTTGATTGAGCTCTGTCAAAAACCGTCCCAGTGCGGGGTTCTGGTTGCCGCTCTGCCAGGCGGCGATGATCTCTTCCTCCTCCCCTTCGCCCACGAGCGGGACGAAGACGAGGTTGTCGGCATTGTAAAGGCGGTCGGTGCAGTAGTCGGGCAGGAGCGAGATACCCTCCTCCGCCGCGACCATCATCAGGATGCTTTCGGTGTCCGCCGAGCGGAAGAGAATGTTCGGCTTGTAGCCCGCCTCGGCGTAGCGCTGCATGAAAAAGGCGTCGCCGTAGGAATCGGGCGCGGCATCGGGCGACATATATAAGATGTTCTCCCCGCGCAGCTCTTGCCGCGTGAGCTGGCGGCGCTGCGTGAGCGGATGGCCCGCATAGAGCGCGACAACGAGCCGAGCCTTTTCGACCGTCTGAAACGTGACGCCCTCCTGTGTGCGCAGGTTTGTCGAGTCCCAAGTGAAGACGATGTCATACTCCTGATGGAGTAACCCCGCGGCCAACACATCCGTCGAGCAGCGGTAGAACGAGATGAGCACGTTGCTGTTTTTCTGGTGGAAGTGGCGCATCAGAACCGAGAGGTCGCTGCGCTCGTAGCCGCGCACGTAGCCGACGCGCAGCGTGCCGGTCAGGCCCGTCGCCGCGTCGTGCACGCGTTCCTGTGCGCGGCTCATGCGCTCTAAGATCGCTTTTGCGTCCAAAAGAAACGACTTTCCCGCGCTCGTCAGGCTTACAGGGCGTGTGCTGCGGTCGAAGAGCTCGCAGCCGAGCGTCTGCTCAAGCTGCTGGATCTGCTGCGTCACCGCGGTCTGCGAGATGTAATACTGCTCCGCCGCCTTTGTGAAGCTCCGGTGCTCCGCGGCGGAGACAAAATAGCGTAGCTGATTGCGATTCATGTACTCATTTCCTCATAACATAAGTTTTGCTTATTATATCATCCGATAATCGGTCTTGTAAAGCCCATCTTCCTGCGGTAAGATAAGCACATCGTTCATAAATCTTTTACAAATGAGGTCGATCAACATGAAACGCGAATCGTTCCGCTCCCGTCTGGGCTTCCTGCTCGTCAGCGCGGGCTGCGCCATCGGCATCGGCAATGTCTGGCGCTTCCCCTATGTGACGGGCAAAAACGGCGGTGGCTATTTTGTTCTCTTTTACATTCTGTGCCTGCTCATCATGGGCGTTCCCGTGCTGACGATGGAGCTGGCCGTCGGCCGCGCGAGCCGCAAGAGCGCGATCCTTGCCTACAAGACGCTCGAAAAGCCCAAGTCTAAGTGGCACATCCACGGCTGGTTCTGCCTGATTGGCTGCTACCTCTTGATGATGTACTACACGACGGTTTCCGGCTGGATGGTGAGCTACTTTGGCAGGTTCCTGACCGGCAAGTTCTACTCCGGCATGCCCGCGGAGGACGCGTCCGCCGTGTTCGGCCAGCTGCTGTCCGATCCAGTCGAAATGGGTATTTTAGCAGTCGCTATCGTCATTGTCGGCTTCATCGTCTGCTCGTTCGGCCTGCAAAAGGGCCTTGAGCGCGTGTCCAAAGTGATGATGATCGCGCTGCTCGCGCTCATCCTCATTCTCGCCGTTCACAGCCTGACGCTCTCCGGCGCGGCGGAGGGCATGAAGTTCTATCTGCTCCCCTCGATGGATTCCATCCGCGAAAACGGCCTGCGCAGCCTCATCACCGACGCGATGAACCAAGCATTCTTCACGCTCTCTCTCGGCATTGCCGCGATGGAGATCTTCGGCAGCTACATGTCCGATGACCACGCCCTCGCCGGTGAGTCCATCCGCATCTGCGCGCTCGATACGTTCGTTGCGCTCATGGCCGGCACCATCATCTTTCCCGCATGCTTCTCCTACGGCGTTGCGCCCGACAATGGCCCGTCCCTCCTCTTCGTCACGCTGCCGCAGGTGTTTGTCAACATGGCGGGCGGCCGCTTCTGGGGCACGCTGTTCTTCCTCTTCATGATGTTTGCGAGCATGTCCACGGTGCTGGCGGTGTTTGAAAACATCCTCGCCGTCTGCATGGATACCTTCGGCTGGAGCCGCAAGAAGGCCGTTTTCATCAATGG
>OJQF01000861.1_pt1 | contig 13530 bp, 5 predicted proteins | sample 1598681 | NCBI WGS metagenome assembly OJQF01 (sample SAMN03922506, study PRJEB24848) | human gut metagenome | isolation source: stool sample | host: Homo sapiens | place: Germany | collected 2011-11 | reverse complement strand
GTGAAGATCCAGGGCGAAGGGACGAAAGCAGACAGCGAATACTCCGGCAAGAACGTTAAGACCAAGGTCAGCCAGGACGCCAGCGGCAACACGATCATCGACGTCATGCTGGACAAAGAACTGTCGGCAGACAAAGTCATTGTCGGGAAAGCGGGAGCTGACGGCAAAGACGGAGTTATCGGCGTCAACGGGAAAGACGGTGTATCCGGCGTAGGCATCAACGGGAAAGACGGCATCTCCGTCAAGGGAGATAAAGGCGAAGTCGGAATCAACGGCAACGACGGCATCTCGATCAAAGGAAAAGACGGAAAAGACGCAGTCACCATCAACGGGAAAGACGGAGTACCGGGAGTAGATGGTAAAGAAGGACACATCGGGCTGAACGGGAAAGACGGAATCACAGATATCTGGACAAGACCCGGACAGCCGGGACTGAACGGAGCCAATGGTACGACCATGACCCGTGTCGTCTATAAAGATCCGAAAGGCAACGAACATGAAGTAGCCACACTGGACGACGGGCTGAAATTTGCCGGCGACGACGGACAGACAGACAAGAGCAAAGTCATTGCCAAACTGCTCAACAAGACAATGGACATTGTCGGCGGAGCGGACAACACAAAACTGACAGATGGCAACATCGGCGTCAACAACGTAAACGGGAAGCTGCAGGTACAGCTGGCAAGCGCACTGAACGGGATCACCTCGATCTCGAACGGAAAAGCGGGCAGCAATAATACCACGATCACGCTGGGAGACGGGACAGTGAACGTCGGCGGGTCAACGATCAGCAACGTGAAGAGCGCGCTGAACGGTACAGCGCTGGCGAACGCAAGCGAAGACCAGAAGAAGAGCGCGGCGACCATCGGCGACCTGAAAGACGCGGTCAACAACGCTACGCTTGGCAAAGGTCTGTATTTTGGAGCTAACAGCGGAGCAACCGTTCTGAATAAACTGGAAAGCACCGTGAAGATCCAGGGCGAAGGGACGAAAGCGGACAGCGAGTACTCCGGACAGAATGTCAAGACCAAGATTAGCCAGGATGCTAACGGAAACACTGTGATTGATTTGATGCTGGCGAAGAAGGCGGTATTTGACAGCGTAACCACTGGGAATACGATTATTGACAACCGTGGGCTCACGGTTGGAGGAACAACCTATGTATCTGATTCCGGCTTGAATGCAGGTGGAAAGAAGATCACCAATGTGGCTGACGGTACAGATCCTCATGATGCGGTCAATGTTAGTCAGTTGAACAAAGTGGTAGCCGGTGCCACCACAAAAGTAGCGGACGGCAAAAATACGACGGTGACTTCTGAAACGAATGCCAACGGATCCAAAACGTACCATGTCAACCTGAATGATGATATTACGCTGGGAACCGATCCTTCCAAGCAGATCAGCATTAAGGGAACAGAAGGTACGATCAAAGCCGGAAAGGTTACTGTAGATGGCTCTAAAGGCACAGTGAATGGGCTGACAAACCTGACTTGGGATCCGAATCATTTCACCAGCGGGCAGGCGGCAACAGAAGACCAGCTCAAGGCCGTAGCTGGGCAAATTACGAAGGCGGCAAAGCAGTCTTCTGTGAGCGCAGGCAAAAATATCACTGTAACAAAGGGAACCAATGCAGATGGCGGCGTGGACTATAAAGTGGCTACTGCTGATGACCTGAACCTGAATTCTGTGACAACAGGGAAGACCGTTATCAATGATAAAGGGCTTACTGTAGGAGGAACGACCTACGTATCTAAAGACGGTTTGAATGCAGGCGGTAAGAAGATCATTAATGTGGCACCGGGAGAAATCAGTAAGAATTCAACGGATGCCGTTAACGGCGGTCAGCTGTATCAGACGAATGAGGCCCTCAACAAGATTGGCGGCGCTATTAATAATATGGATAATCGAATCAATCGTGTCGGTGCCGGTGCTGCTGCTTTGGCAGCTCTCCATCCGCTTGATTTCGATCCGGACAGCAAGTGGGATTTTGCGGCAGGTTATGGTAACTATAAGGGTGCTAATGCTGTAGCTGTAGGAGCCTACTATCGCCCGAATGAAGACACAATGATTTCTGTCGGCGGATCTATGGGCGGCGGTCAGAATATGATTAATGCGGGTGTCAGCCTCAAGATTGGCAGAGGGAACCATGTATCTACCAGCCGTGTGGCTATGGCAAAGGAAATCAAAGATCTTCGCGCTGAACTGGAGAATATGAAGGGAGCGCTGATGAAGGTTTCCGAAGGAAGACCGCTGGATTCTCTGGATATGGATAAGATGCAGCTCTTCCCCGATGTGCCTGCAAACCATTGGGCTTATGATTATGTGGCGACGCTGGCAGGAAACGGTGTCATCGTGGGCTATCCGGACGGACAGTTTGGCGGAGACCGCATGATGACCAGGTATGAAATGGCTGCCTTGATTTACAGGGCTATGCAGAATGGTGCGGCTGCCGATGACCGGATGGCCAGAGCACTGAAAGAATTCGAACCGGAACTGGAACGTATTAGGGTAGATACCATCACCAAGCATAAGGATGGCACACCTGATATTCAGCGTGTACGCGTCATTAAAGGTCGCGGTTAATCAGATCAGGAGGGGCTTCCAGATGAAAAAATCATGGATTGCTGTGATAGGACTGCTATTGATGCTATTGATGCCCGGCGTGGCAACAGCAGCGGATGAGATTACTGTCACCGGCCAGTTTGAAGGTTTTTATACAGACAATGTATATCGTTTTGTTACCCCTGATGGACAGGAAATCCCTGCTATGATGGAGAATGCAGGAAAGATAATGAGTTATACGCCTTTTCAGGCGAGAGGGTATGTGGCTTACAATCAAGCCAAGCAGCCCATACTTGTTATCCGAAATGTATCTTATCAGGATCGGGTTCCCAATCAGCGGACAGTCAGCTACAGAAAAGATGTGAGAAATCTATATCCATCGCAGGTGTCAATGGTATCACGGACATCTCGTGATGCCGGGTATTTCATGGGACCGGTGAAAAGCGATCTCGCCAGCTGGTATCAGGTCAATCCGGGAGATCTGAAAATAGAGGATCTGGATGCTTATCAGGTGGCATGGGATCTGTCCGGACTTCCTGTAGGGACAAAGGTTTACACGGTGGGCAGCGTTCTATCTAGTGCTGGCGGCGGGCTGATGAATTTTCGTACGGCCCAAGGGAATATAATTCTTGTGAATCTCAATGGTGCAGTTGTTCCTATGGGGCAACGGGTAACCGTTCTGGGAATTGTTTCCAACCCGTCAGTGCTGACAGTTCAGTTCATGAACAGCGTTGCATCCTAATTGGATAAGATGTCTTTCTAAATTAGGAATAAGATAAAAGACTTTCTTCGATAGCATATGCTTTCAGGAGAAAGCCTTTTATTTTTGTTCATCGTGGGAGATTGAAGGCTCCATCTTTTAACGTAAAACCGGCTTTGTCATGCTTATGAACGGCAATACTGCTGAGATAAGGAGCAAAAGCGTCTTTCTAAATAAATGATATTTTTGTTTTTCTTATCCGAATGATAGTATGAAATCCGTAAGTATACTAATGGTCTACTTTTAAATGTTTCCCCGAAAGTTTTTCTGTGCCGAATATCCCGGGCGAATATATGCAAAGGAAGAGGAATGGATCAAGCGGACAGCAAAAGGGGCCGGAAATATGGAAAATCTCCGGTGAAATACTTTAATAAAGGTGCATTTGGTAAACTAAATTAAACTATAATGAATAACTTTATAAGATAATATTACAAATGTATAATATGATAAAGGAAGAGATGTATACATCATTCAATTCCTTATAGAAAGTGCGTGTTTTTTAGTTTGATGGGAGGAAAATTATGAATCAGGTTTACAAAGTTATTTGGAGCCGGGTGAAACACTGCTATGTGGTGGTTTCGGAAATCGCCGGCCGTTGCGGGAAAAACGGGGGAACAGCTTCTGAAAAGAACAGCATGCCCGTCCGCGCGTTCCTGTGCGCCCTTGCTCTTACAGGATGCCTGATGCCGGGGGTGGCGGAAGCGAACACACAGTATGGTCCGGGTGCTTCCGCTACCGGCGGTGACAGCGTGGCGGTAGGTGACAGTGCTAAGGCGACGGCAGGCCATGCTACCGCTGTCGGAACCTTGACAGAGGCTGATGGGGTGAATTCTTTTGTGGCAGGGTTGCAGGCAAAGTCAGGAGCGACTGCTGAAAACAGTGTTGCCATAGGACGGGGGGCCCAGGCTTTAGGTCAGAAGCGGGCCAGTGATCAGTTTACTGCGAGCACCATCGCCATCGGGAATAATGCAACAGCGACGGAAAACGGGGATATCGTCATCGGCCGCCAGGCGACGAGTACGGTATCCAAGTACCATGGTGAGGATGGCTCCGGCGCCGTTGTCATGGGATCGGAAGCTCATTCTTACGGCTCCCGGGGCGATGTGGTTCTTGGTTCCGGGGCGGAAGCAAACATCATCAGAAAGGGCACTACCAACCCGGCAGATGCCGCTGGATATTCACAGTCGATAGCCATCGGTAGTCTGGCAAAAGTTTACGGTACGCAGGCTATGGCTATCGGCGGGGACGCGATATCTATTGGTCATTCCTCCATTGCCATTGGCGGCAATGATATTGACCAGGTGAAGAGCCAGCTGCAGGCGGCAGTTCCCGGTCTTTGGGCTGCCGGGGCGCAGAATAAATTTGAGCGGGAAACGGCAGCGTTATATCCCGGGACGACACTGGGGAGCGCCGCCCTCAGTACCAGCCAGAATCGGTCGAACACCGCATCTATTGGGGCAGCCAGCATAGCCATGGGCGCGATGACCCAGTCCTTCGGTATCGGTTCCACGGCGATTGGTGTCAATTCGATGTCAAAAGGAGTTGCAAGCACCAGTATCGGTGTCATAGCACGGAGCTGGGGGAAGAATTCTCTTGCCGTCGGCAGCCAGGCGGGTGCTTATGGAGATAAGTCCACATCTTTGGGCGATACGAATACGGTCGGTTTCGATATGACGGACGGCACCACGTCCGGTGCAGCTTCTTCAGCTGTCGGTACGGATAACAAAGTCTATGGGAATAATTCCTATGCTATCGGTGGCGGCAATACGATCGGTTCCGCCACCATTACGGAAACGACAGAAGCCAACGGCGATAAAATTAAGAAGGTTACTGCCGGTACGGTCAAAGGAAGTACGGCAGGTGCTTTTGGTTATAAGAATACCGTCACAACGGATAATGCCTATGTGGTAGGGAATAATTCCACAGCTTCTGCTGATGGGGCTATGGTCCTGGGGAGCAGTGCATCCGTGACAGGGAAGAATGGCGTTGCTCTTGGCAATAATACAAAAGTGGCCAATGAAAATGCCGTGGCTATCGGCAATGGCTCAGAAACAGCAGCTGCTGTAGCGACACCCTCCGCAACAATCAATGGTGTAGCACATAATTTCGCAGGAGTAAATCCGGCTTCCACAGTAAGTGTAGGCAAGGCAGGCGCAGAACGGACAATTACCAATGTGGCGGCCGGCCGTATTTCCGCTGCCTCTACCGACGCCATCAACGGCAGCCAGCTGTATGCGGTGACTACGGAAGTAGATAAAGGCGTGGCCTATGCGGGCGATGTAAAAGGTGCAGGAGCTGCAGATAATAAGTTTACTCAAAAATTAGGTGCACAGACGAATATCGTTGGTGGCGTGACTGATGAGTCTAAATTGAGCGATAATAATATCGGTGTGGTATCCAACGGGACAGATACGCTGAATATCAAACTGGCCAAAGATGTAAAAGTGGACAGTGTCACAACAGGCGGCACGGTGATTAATAATAATGGCTTGACCGTAGGTGGAAAGACTTTCGTTACTCCTAATGGCATTAATGCCAATAATACGTCGATTACGAACGTGCTTAGCGGCGGAACGACAGACAGCAACGCAGCCAATATCGGAGATGTGAAAAAGGCGGCTGCCGGGGCAAAGACTACAGTTACCGGTGCCAAGCAGGCGACTGTTACAAATACGACTGCCGCAGATGGTCATGTTGATTATGTGGTCAGTGCGACCAAGACAACATTGGCTGCTGAAGCTGGCGGCAAAGTGTCTGTAACAGGCGGTACAGAAGATGCTAATGGCGTTATCGCTTATACAGTAGGATTGGATGCGGCTACAAAAACGGCAATCAATAATATCGGCGGAGGTACGATTGCTGCCGGAGATAATAAGACTGTAACCGGTGATACAGTGAATACCTATCTGAACAATAATTACTACGATAAGCCTACAATGGATACCAAGCTGGGTGATAAAGCGAATACTAACCTGGATAACATTACCAATGCGGGCAAGACTGTTATTAACGATATTGCGGCGGATGCGGTAAAAGTTGTCAATGGTAAAAATACGACCGTTACCCCCGGTACAGAAGCCGGAGCGAATGGTACAGTCAAAACCTATGCGGTGAATGTATCCGGCGATCTGACAGGAATCACATCGATTTCTAATCAGAAGACCGCTCCCGGCGGTACTACAACGGGTGCAAAAATTACTCTCGGTGATACAACAAATACAGTAAACGTCGGCGGTGCGCAGATTAATAATGTGGCTGACGGTACAGCCGGGACAGATGCGGTTAACGTTAATCAGTTAAATGACGTAAAGACACTGGCAGGGAAACATACAACAATCAAAGCAAAAGACGCTAATGTAACTGTTACGGAAGGAACCAACGGGGATGGCGGCAAGGAATTCACTGTCGGGCTGGGGAATGTGGTTACCGTAGGGCAGACCCATCCCGTCACGGTGAATGGGGATGCCGGAACCGTAAACGGCCTTACAAATACGACTTGGGATATTGACAACCCGACAGTTGTACATGGACAGGCGGCCACGGAAGACCAGCTGAAAACAGTCAGCGACGGCGTGAAGACCAATAAGACAAATATCACAAAGAATGCCAATGATATTACAAACATCAATACGACAATTGGAAAAGGGTTGAACTTCAAAGGCGATGATGCAACAGTTATCAATAAAAAACTGGGTGAGCAGCTGGATATCAAAGGCGGTGCCGATGCGTCAAAACTGTCAGATGGAAACATCGGTGTAGTATCCGGAAACGGTGCGCTGAATATCAAACTGGCGAAAGACGTGAAAGTGGACAGCGTCACAACGGGCAATACGGTGATCAACAACAACGGGCTGACCGTAGGCGGAAAGACCTATGTAACCAATAACGGCATCAATGCGAATAACCAAAAAGTAACCAATGTGGCGGACGGTCAGGTGGCAGCCGGATCCAAAGACGCGGTGAACGGCGGCCAATTGCATGACGCTAAAAATGAAGTGATTAATAAAGGCCTTCGTTTCGACGCGGATAATAACAGCGAAAAAACGAACAAATTAGGCTCTAAAGTCACCGTTAACGGCGATAACAACATTACGACAGAAATCACCCAAACCGGTGACGATACGAAAATCGGCGTAAAACTCAAGGAAGACATTCATGTGAAGACAGTAACCGCTGCGGATACGGTGAAAGCCGGCGGTGTGACCATGGGCAGCCAGACATCCGGCGGTACTACCGGTAATTATGCAACAGGTCTTGATAATAAGACTTGGAATGTAACGAACCCAACGGCCGTCAGCGGGCGTGCCGCCACAGAAGACCAGTTAAAGATCGTCAGCGATGAAGTGAAGAAACAAGGCGCTAATGCTACGGACTACCGTTTGATCGCCAATCCGACAGTCGGTTCTAACGGTGATTATACGGTGGATGCCAACGGTGACGTGGCATTGACCGTACAGGATAAGAATCATACGGACAAGACGGAAACCGTTACGATTAAGGATGTCGCCTCCAAATCCAAGCTGGATGACGTGATTAACAAAGGTTTGCAGTTTGATGCCAATACAGGCGGCACAAAGACCAATAAATTAGGCTCCAAGATAACCGTGAAAGGAGAAGGCACCGCGGCCGATACAGACTACAGCGGAGAAAACCTTAAAACCTTTATCACGCAAGACCCTGCCGGAAATACGACAATCGACGTGAAGATGAATAAAAATCTTAAGGCCGAAACCATCGTCGCTACGGGTAAAGACGGCAAAAATGGCAAAATCGGTATTAATGGTAACGACGGAAAAACGACAAACATCTCCGTTACCCGTGACGGCAAACCCGGAGTAGACGGCGCGGCCGGTACGACCACGACCCGTATCGTATACGAAAAACCGGACGGAACCAAAGAAGAAGTGGCCACCCTAAATGACGGCATGAAGTACGGTGGTGATACAGGGGCGGTCATCAAGAAGAAACTGAACGAACAGGTGAACGTAGTCGGAGGCATTACAGACGAAAACAAACTGACCACAGAAAACAACCTCGGCGTCGTATCCGACGGCAGCGACAAACTGAAAGTCCGTCTTGCCAAAGCCCTGAAAGGCCTCGAAAGCATAACCGCCGGCGATACATTCATCAACAATAACGGAATAACCATCAGCAGCGGTGCAGCCGGAAACATCGTATCCCTCACCAAGAACGGCCTTGACAACGGCGGCAACAAAATCACCAACGTTGCTGATGGTACGGATCCCAAAGATGCAGTTAATAAATCTCAATTGGATAAAGCGACTGCAGCTGCGACTACTACCGTTACTGCTGGTAAAAATATTACTGTTACAGCCACTGATAATCTGAATGGTTCCAAGAATTATGAAGTTGGTCTCAAAGACCAAGTGACATTGGGAACCGATCCGTCCAAACAGGTATCCATTGACGGAACAACAGGCATCATCAAAGCCGGAGACAAAGTCACCATTGACGGCACGACAGGAAACATTGATGCCGGAAAAGTGAAAATCAACGGGAAAGACGGAACCGTCAACGGACTGACCAATAAAACCTGGGATCCGAACAACATCACCAGCGGACAGGCAGCTACAGAAGACCAGCTCAAAGCCGTAGACCAAAAGATTACCAATACATCTGAAGAACTGACGAAAAAAGGCATGTACTTTGCCGGCAACGACGGAGAATTCCACCGGAACCTGGGAGAAAAAGTCACCATCAAAGGAGAAGGAACAAAAGATGCCTCCCAATACTCCGGTGAAAACATCAAAACCTTTGCCGATGGGAACGGAAACCTCACCGTCAAAATGGACAGGAATCTGAAAGCAGACAGCCTTGCTATTAACGGACAGAATGGACAAGACGGCGCAGCCATCAAAGGCGGTACCGGAAAAGCCGGCGTGGACGGCACAAATATTACCCGTCTTGTTATAGAAGAGAAGAACGGGACGCCGCATGATATCGCCACCTTAGACGACGGCATGAAATACGGCGGCGATACAGGAAACGTCATCAAGAAGAAACTGAACGAACAGGTGAACGTCGTCGGAGGCATTACAGACACAAACAAACTGACCACAGAAGACAACCTCGGCGTCGTATCCGACGGCAATAACAACCTGAAAGTCCGCATGGCCAAAGACCTGAAAGGATTGAACAGTGTGACCACCAACACCCTGACCGTGGGAGACGTGAAAATCGACAACAGCGGCATCAACGCAGGGAACAAGAAAATCACCAACGTAGCAGCCGGAGACATCAGCGCAAACAGCACTGACGCCGTCAACGGGGGGCAGCTGTGGAAAACAAACCAGACAATCAACAACATAGGAGGAGCCGTCAATGAACTGGGCGACCGGATGGATAGAGTAGGAGCAGGAGCGGCAGCATTGGCAGCCCTCCATCCGCTGGATTTCGACCCGGATGACAAGTGGGATGTGGCAGCCGGCTACGGCAACTACAAAGACGCCCATGCGGTAGCGGTAGGAGCATTCTACCGTCCCAATGAAGACACCATGTTCAGCGTGGGAGGCTCCTTCGGGGGAGGAGAAAACATGGTGAATGCCGGAGTCAGCGTGAAGCTGGGACAGGGCAACCATGTATCCACATCCAAAGTAGCCATGGCGAAAGAAATCGTCGATCTCCGTGATGAGAATAAGGATTTGAAGAAACGTCTGGATACAATGGAGCAGAAGATGAATTCCATTCTCGGCATCCTGGATATGGGTAAAAAGAAGGACTTCCCCGATGTGCCGGAAAACCACTGGGCTTATGAATATGTGGCTACATTGGCAGGAAACGGCATCCTTGAAGGCTATCCGGACGGCATGTTCAGCGGCGACCGTACCATGACCCGCTATGAATTTGCGGCGATGTTCTATCGCGCGTTGAAGAATGGAGCACCGGTAGATGACAATATGGACAGAGCTATGAATGAGTTCGAACCGGAACTCCGCCAGATTCGTCTGGATCGTATCCGTGTTGACCGCATTTCCGGCAAGGACAATGACAGAAACAAGGTAGAACGTGTCCGCGTCAACAGTGAAGACGATAAGGCGAAAAATGATTACCGCGATGTGTACGGTTCTCATATTTCCCCGAAAGCGTAACGGAAAGCAAGCGTAAGGAAATAACTTAAGAAGCATAAAATACGGTACTCGTCAGATGTGATGGGTACCGTATTTTTGTATGACTGACGATAAGCGTCACCCCGAAGCGATGTCGAAGACTTGCTGCTGTGATGAAGAAAACCATAAGACGTCATCCTGAGCGCGAGCGAAGGATCTATTACCGTGGTGAGGAAAGTGGTAAGAAGATAAAAGCTATCAGCTGTGAGCTGTCAGCTACAAGCTGTTAGCCATTAGCTGTTAGCTATTAGCTGTGAGTTAAAAGCCGAAGCATATGATTTCCATTAGGTGTCATACGAAATATCAGCAAAGGATTTGCTGTTGTAGTGAGGAAAACGTTAAACGTCATCCGAAGCGAATGTGAAGGCTCTGTACCTGTGGTGAGGAAAGCGGTAAGATGTCATCAGAATCATAGATTCTTTACTCTGTGTCACTGTCCTGTTTCCCGTTTTTCTTGAACAGCATTCTTGCCACCGTTCAGAATGACGATTGAAGGAAAGAGTCACTATGACGGGAAACGTTAAGCGTCCTCGTGTGAGCGGCAGCGAAGAATTTGCTGCCGTGGTGAGGAAAGTGGTAAGGCGTCATTCAGAGCGCCAGCGAAGAATCTGTCACCGTGGTGAGGAAAGCGGTAAAACGTCATCGAGGTAATAGATTCTTCACTCCGTGTCATGTTGCCGCTTCCCTGCTTTCTCATACGTCATTCTTGCCACCGTTCAGAATGACGATTGGAGGAAAAGGCGTCATAATGGGGGGGAACGTTAATCGTCATCCGAAGCGAATGTGAAAGATCTGTACCTTGTGGTGAGGAAAGTGGTAAGATGTCATTCAGAGCCATAGATTCTTCACTCGGTGTCATGTTGCCGTTTCCCGTTTTTCCCACAAGGCATTCTTGCCACCGTTCAGAATGACGACTGACGATAAGCGTCACCCCGAAGCGATGTCGAAGACTTGCTGCTGTGATGAAGAAGACCATAAGACGTCATCCTGAAGCGATAGCGAAGGATCTATTACCGTGGTGAGGAAAGTGGTAAGATGTCATCAGAGCCATAGATTCTTCACTCTCTGTCACCATCCCGTTTCCCGTTTTTTCCACAAGGCATTCTTGCGTCCATTCAGAATGACGATTGGAGGAAGAAGATAAAAGCTATCAGCTGTGAGCTGTGAGCCGTTAGCTGTGAGTTAAAAGCCGAAGCATATGATTTCCATTAGGTGTCATACGAAACATCAGCAAAGGATTTACTGTTGTAGTGAGGGAAACGTTAAACGTCATCCTGAACGAATGTGAAGGATCTGTTACCGTGGTGAGGAAGACAGTAAGTGTTATCCGCGAAATGGTGAGGTTAGGTGAAATATACCGCAGCAGCCAAAAAAGAAACACGATCTCCCGCAGCAGAGAAATTTATAGGAGAATTGATAAAAACCATAAAGTGTAAATCAATAAAATAACAGGGTGTGGTTTTGTACTGTTATTAAAAAAGAAAAAGCAGGAGGGTTCTATGCTGGAGACATTAAAAGAGGCGGTGTGCGCCGCCAATCTGGAACTTGTGAAACGGGGTATCGTGATTTATACATGGGGGAATGTGAGCGGTATCGACCGGGAGAAAGGCCTTATGGTCATCAAACCGTCAGGTGTGCCTTATGAGAGCATGACAGCGGGCGACATGGTAGCAGTCGATGTGGAGACGGGAGAAACAGTGGAAGGGAAATGGAAACCATCTTCCGATACGGAGACCCACCTGGCGCTGTACCGCGCGTTTTCTGAAATCGGCGGTGTGACACATACCCATTCTGTCAATGCCGCAGCTTTTGCCCAGGCGGGACTCGATATTCCTGTCCTCGGTACGACCCATGCGGATTATTTTTATGGGGATATCCCCTGCACAAGGGCGCTTACGGAAGAAGAAACGAAAAACGCTTATGAGAAAAATACGGGTGCCGTCATTATAGAAACTGTGCGCTGCCGCGGATACGAGCCGCTTGCCGTGCCCGGCGCCCTTGTACGGAACCACGGGCCTTTTGCCTGGGGAAAAAACGCGGCGGACGCTGTGTACCATGCGGTCGTCATGGAGACGGCGGCGGAAATGGCGCTGAAAACAAAATTATTGAATCCTTCGGCCTCGATTCCCGCATACATCCTTGATGAGCACTACCAAAGAAAGCACGGCCCGAATGCGACGTACGGACAAGGGAAATAAGTGAAAAACAGAAAGGGAATGTTCTTGCCGGTGTGAAGTTTCATCTTATTTTTCCGGCCGGAAATTTTTACAGCTCATGGCGGTCTCTTCGTGTATGGAGATTTTACACAGATCTGCTGTGAGTTTTTTATTCTGCAGGGAATATGATTGATTTTGCCATTCAATGTACAATCTGCGCGAATTGTCCGTTAATGGACTTTATTTTGCAAATGATTATTGAATATAGATACCCGTGTGGGTATAATGAGACCAAGAAAAGGAAATGGTATAAAAACAGATGATAAAGGAGATGAAGTTCATGACAGCAGCCAATCATTATACACCGGCAGAATCAGAAAGAAGAGGCGCAGCAGGGAGCAGGCTGCCGATGAAAAGATTCTTCGGAAGGATGACGGCGGAATTGAAGGAGAGCAAGGCGGTTCTTCTCGTGTGGGGAGCATTCTGCACGATGCTTACCGTATCGTCTGCCATCGATCCGCTGGGAGGAGAAATGGTCCGGCAGGATCGCTCTGTTCCTGTAGTGACAGGAAATACATTCATTAAGGAATAAAACGGCTATCAGAAAGGCAGCGGGTGCTTATCCGCTGTTTTTTAGCGGATGGATGCCGGCAGATGAGCAATCGGGATGTTTCCCCCGATCAGAAAATACGGAAATAGGAAAATACAGATTCTTTTTACGGTTGAGGGCAGGTATGCTGCAGGCGCGGCGGAACTGTTAAGCGTTATTCTGCGCAGTGAAGAATCCGTATCTATGATGAAAGAAGAGGGGAACCCGGGCGGTTTCTCTCTTTTGCAGTACGAAAAAAGCTTCCCGGTGAAAGGAAGCTTTTCATAGAGGCTGTCTCTTATACACATCTCCGAGCCCACGAGACCGAGGCTGATC